>Ga0209629_10002157_pt1 | contig 13180 bp, 7 predicted proteins | sample TergutCu122P5_FD_187286 | JGI IMG/M metagenome (GOLD analysis project Ga0209629, IMG submission 187286) | Cubitermes ugandensis P5 segment gut microbial communities from Kakamega Forest, Kenya - Cu122 P5 (SPAdes) (version 2) | ecosystem: Host-associated > Arthropoda: Insects > Digestive system >... | reverse complement strand
CTTTCTGGGCGCATGCCTCGCATACCGCTGGAAGACAATTACACCGATGTCCTCGGCAAGGCCCAACGCGGACTCAAGCTCACCGACGCGCAAATCGCCGCGCGCGCCGAGGTCTCGCCCGACGATCTCGCGGCGCTGAAGGCGGGGCGGTTCAACGAGGCCGTCGCGCGCCGCGTCGCCCGCCACCTCAAGCTCCACCCGGCCGCGCTCGTGCAGCTCGCCACAACCAAATGGCGCCCCGCGCACCCCGTCTTCCACAGCGGCTTCGCCGCGTTCAACGCGCCCCACGACGGCATGACGGTCAACAGCTACATCATCTGGGACCACAAACTCCGCCACGCCGCCATCTTCGACCCGGGCGCGTCGGGCGCCGCGCTCGTCGATTTTATCAACGCCGAAAAACTTTCCCCGCGGCAGATTTTTCTCACGCACGCGCACGAGGACCACATCGCCGACTTGGAAAAAGTGCTCGCCGCCTTCCGCGCCCCCGCCCCCGCCGCCGCCGCGCCCGAGGTGTGGATTTCCGCGCGCGAACTCGCCGGCGTGCCCGCCGCCGCCGGCGCGAAACCATTTCCCGACAACGCGATTTTCCACATCGGCAACATCGCCCTGCGCAGCTACCCCACGAGCGGGCACTCGCCCGGCGGCACCACGTATTACACCGACGCGCTCTCCTATCCGCTGGCGATAGTGGGCGACTCGCTCTTCGCCGCCTCGATGGGCGGCAGCGCCGACGCCTACGAGGCCGCGTTGAAAAACAACTGGAGATACGTGCTCTCGCTCCCGAACAACACCGTGCTCGCCTGCGGCCACGGCCCGCTCACGACCGTCGCGCAGGAAAAAAAGAACAACCCCTTTTTCGCCCGTTGGTGACGCCGCAACTTTGTTATTTCCCCGCCGCGCCGCCTCGCCTAGACAAACATCATCCACGCCATCCAGACCATCCATCGCCGCACCCATGACCAAATCCGCCATCCTCGACAAAATCAAAACCGACAAAGTCATCGCGCTCATCCGCGCCGACAGTTCCGACGGCCTCATCGACTGCGCCCGCGCCCTCGCCGCCGGCGGCCTCACCAGCATCGAGCTGACGATGACCACACCCGGCGCCATCCGCCTCCTGGAAAAAGCCAGCGCCGAGCTGCCCGATTTTCTCTTCGGCCTCGGCACAGTGCTTGATGCCGAGACCGCGCGCGCCGGCATCCTCGCCGGCGCGAAGTTCATCGTCACCCCCGGCCTGCGCCCGGCCGTCATCGAACTCTGCCACCGTTACAGCGCGCCCGTCTTCAGCGGCGCGCTCACGCCCACGGAAATCATCCAGGCGTGGGAAGCCGGCTCCGACGTGATAAAAATTTTCCCCGCCGAATTTTTTGGCCCCGCCTACATAAAATCGCTTCGCGCGCCCTTCCCGCAAATCGACTTCGTGCCCACCGGCGGCGTGAACGAGAAAAACGTCGCCGATTTTCTCAAGGCCGGCGCCGTCGCCACGGCTGCGGGCGGCTCGCTGGTCGAGGCAAAAGCCTTCAAGGAAAAAAACTGGCCCGCAATCACCGCGAAAGCGAAGGCCTTCGCCGACGCCGTTGCGGCGACAAAATAACGCGGCTGCGATTCAAAGCAAAGTCACCGCCGATGGCTCGGGGAGCGCACGCGTCCCGCGTGCTGGCTTGGGCGTCCCGCCCAAGCCCAAGACGGGCGTTCGGCGAGACGCCGAACGCAGCACGCGGGACGCGTGCGCTCCCCGGAATACTGCGCTGACATCATTTCGGATTGCACCCCCTGTCCCGCGCCACGCCTATTTTCCAATTGCTCCACCTCCCCTACCATTCATTTTTTCCCGGCAACACCATCACCAAAAACCAAACTCCCGCGCCTCCACGCCTCGCATGAATACAAAACTCCCAGCCTTTGCCCCAGCCCTCCGTCCTCTGTTCGCCGTCCTCTGCCTTCTGGCCGCGTCCGCGACAACTCTCACCCTCGCCCCGCGGGCAAACGCCGCCGCCGTCACAAAAGCCGCCGCCGGCGGTTATCATAGCTTGTATGTGACCGACGCGGGCGCGCTTTGGGCCGTGGGAGACAACACCTTTGGCCAGTTGGGCGACGGCACCGACTCGCCCTGGCAAACCTCCCGCGTGCAAGTGGCCACCGGCGTCATCGACGTCGCCGCCGGCTGCTATCACAGCCTGTTTTTGAAAAACGACGGCGCGCTCTGGGCCATGGGCAGCGACATTGACGGCGAGTTGGGCGACGGCGCCGTGAACGATGGCACCGACCTGCAATATCAAAACCCTCCCGTGCGAGTGGCCGACGGCGTCAAAGCCGTGGCCGCCGGAAACGCCCACAGCCTTTTCCTGAAAAACGACGGCACACTCTGGGCCATGGGCGCGAATTCCCTCGGCCAGTTGGGCGATGGCACCACCACATACCGCCGCACCCCCGTGCAAATCGCCGACAGCGTCACCGCCGTGGCCGCCGGTGATGCTCACAGCCTTTTTCTGAAAAACGACAACACACTCTGGGCCATGGGCGCAAACGACTACGGCCAGTTGGGCGACGGCACCACCACAACCCGCCGCGCCCCCGTGCGTGTGGCCGACAACGTCAAGGCCGTGTCCGCCGGAAATTATCACACCCTGTTCTTGAAATACGACGGCACGCTCTGGGCCGTGGGCGCGAACGACTGCGGCCAGTTGGCCGACGGCACCACCACACAACGACTCGCCCCCGTGCAAGTGGCCGCCGGCGTCATGACCATGGCCGCCGGAGGTTCATGCAGCCTGTATGTGGGAAACGACGGCACGCTCTGGGCCGTCGGATGCAATTCCACCGGCCAGTTGGGCGACGGCACGACAACAACCCGCCGCGCCCCCGTGCAAATCGCCGCCGGCGTCACCGCCGTGACCGCGTCCAAATGGCGGCAAGGCCACACCCTGTTCATAAAAAACAACGGCACGCTCTGGGCCATGGGATACAACAACGCCGGCCAGTTGGGCGACGGCACCAAGGGCGACCAGCGCAACCCCAACAGTGCGGATCGCCACGCCCCCGTCTACATAGCCGGCGGCGGCGGCCCGGTGATCACCACGCAACCCGTCAGCCAAAACCCCGCCGCCGGCGCCCTCGTGACATTCGGAGTCGTTGCCGACGGCTCCGCCCCATTGACCTATCAATGGCAAAAAAACAGCGCGGACATCCCCGGCGCCACGGCTTCCACATACACGATTAAAAACGCGCAGCCACCCGACGCGGGCAATTATCGCGTCATCGTAACCGACGCCACCGGCCCGACCCCCAGCGAAGTCGCCACGCTGTCCATTGCCGGATACGGAGCCGGCGACGGCAGCGGTGATGGCGCCGGCGGAAGCAGCGGCGGCGGTGGTGGCGCGCCGAGCCTGTTGCAAGCCGCCGCGCTCGCCCTCCTCGCGACCATGCGCGTGATAAAACGCAACCGTCCGCACGCATAAGCGCCCATAAGCAAATCAGATTCCGCCCCTCCCCGTGGCGCAGGCTTCCAGCCCGTGGCCGCACTTCGCGACGCGCCTCGCTCCCCGCCATTTTCCGATTGAACCCCCTCCCCGCCCATCCATTTTTTTCCAACAACACCACCACCAAAAACCAAACTCCCACGCCACGCATGACCACAAAACTCCCACCCTTTGTCTCCGCCCTCCGTCCTCTGCTCTCCGCCCTCTGCCTTCTGACCGCCGTCGCAGCCCTCGCCCTCGCGCCACAGGCAAACGCCGCCGTCACAAAAGTAGCCGCTGGCGGGGGGCACAGTTTGTATTTGACCGACGACGGCACGCTTCGGGTCATGGGAAGTAATTACTTCGGCCAGTTGGGAGATGGCACAACCACAACTCGGAGCGTCCCCGTGCAAATTGCCACCGGCGTTATTGGTATGGCTGCCGGAGGTAGCCACAGTTTATTTGTGAAAAACGATGGCACGCTTTGGGCCATGGGAAACAACGATTGCGGTCAATTGGGAGACGGCACTACCACGAATCGAAGCATCCCCGTGCAAGTAGCCACCGGAGTCATTACTGTGGTTGCTGGAAATAGCCACAGTCTGTTTTTGAAAAGCGACGGCACGCTTTGGGCCATGGGACGCTACACCAGCGGTCAGTCGGGTGACGGCGCCACCACGGATAGAAGCATCCCCGTGCAAATAGCCACCAGCGTCATCGCTGTGGCTGCTGGAGCTTACCACAGCTTGTTTGTGAAAAGCGATGGCACGCTTTGGGCTGTAGGAGACAATTCCTACAACCAGTTGGGAGTGGGTGATGACACTTACGGCGCGTTTCGAAACGCCCCCGTGCAAGTGGCCACTGGTGCCATTGCTGTGGCTGCTGGATATGATCACAGTCTGTTTGTGAAAAGCGACGGCACGCTTTGGGCCATGGGATCGAACTGGTATGGTCAGTTGGGAGATGGCACTGCCATGAACACTGGCCAGAGCACACCTAAACAAGTGGCAATAGGCGTCATTACTGTGGCCGCTGGATGTTGTAACAGCTTGTTTGTGAAAAACGACCGCACGCTTTGGGGTATGGGGGCAAATTTTGACGGCGAATTGGGAGATGGCTACAGCCGAAGCACACCCGCGCAAATAACCTCAGATGTCATTACTGTTGCCGCTGGATTCGCTCATACCCTGTTTGTGAAAAGCGACGGCAATCTTTGGGGAATGGGACGCAACGACAGCGGCCAGTTAGGTGATGGCGGCAACAGGACGTATCAAATGACGCCTGAGTGTATTGCCGAACCCCGTGTGCCTTCAATAACCACGCAGTCCGCCAGCCAGACAATTAATGTCGGCCAGAATACCGCCTTTGTTATCGCGGCAAACGGCATTCCGGCGCCAACCCTGCAATGGCAAGCCTCGTCCGACGGCAGCACATGGACGGACCTTGCCAACAACGGCCCTTACGCAGGATCTATTAAAACCCCCTACACAGGCGTCACCACCGGCACACTCACCGTCAGCGCTACTGACGCCGCGCTCAACGGCACACAATACCGCTGCGTTGCCACCAACTATGCCGGCAGCGCAACCAGCAACGCCGTCACGCTCACCATCAACTACGTGCCCAAGATTACAACACAGCCTGCCACTCCTCAAATCATAGTAGCCGGAGCCACCGCAACCTTCACTATCACAGACGCCGGAAATACTACACCCGCCTACCAATGGCAGTCCGTGCCCTCCGGCAGCAGCGCATGGAAGGACATCTCCGGCGCAATCACCGCCACGCTCACCATCACTAACGCCACCACCACGCTCAACGGCACGCAATACCGCTGCGTTGTCACCAACTCCGCCGGCAGCGCCACTAGCAACGCTGCCACCCTCTATGTCATGCCCGACGCTGCGGCAGTCGCGGCGCAAGCATTCAAACTCCAACTCGAAGCCACCGGCACCGCAACCGTCACTGGCACGATTGACCTCGCGCGGATTGGCGGCGCCACCATCACCAGTCGTAAAACCATCGTTGGCACCGACGCAGCCTCCACGATCACCAACGGCCTCATCATTACAACAAGCGCAAGCAACACCATCATCCTCGGCGTCAACTTTACCGGCGGCACCCTCGCTATTAATGGCGCGAACGACGTCACCATCACCAACTGCACTTTCACTAACGCGCCCGTTGTCATCACCAACGGCGCCGACAACATTGCCTTCGCTTGGAACAAGTTCACCGCCACGCCCCCCGCCGCCGCACGCGACGCCCCCGCCATGCGCATCGACAACGCCGGCCCCGCCATCGGCATCCTCCTCCAAGACAACCTCTGGACCGACGGCCTGCTCTCCGACATGCCCGCCGTGACCAACGCCCGCGTGCTCATGTTCAACAACTACATCACCGCCACCGATAACGATACTGCCACCATCGCCGGCGCCGGCGCGCAAATCCTCTCGCAAAACAACATCTACCAAGGCACCCACAACCCCCTCCTCGCGCAAGACGGCGGCCTCCTCTGCGCACTCGGCAACCTCATGGCCGACACCACCGGCATGATAGCCTCCGGCACCGACAAAGTATTTGTCCCCGCCTATTCCTACACCATGTTGCCCGCCGACATAGTCACCTCGGATACCGTTACACTCGCCGATCTCGTCACCGCATGCGCCGGCAACACCGACGGCCAAAAATCCGAAACACCCGCCAAGCCCGCCAACGACGCCCTTCGCATTACTGGCAGCGTGCCTATGCCTGACAATAACTATCCAATTGGCGGCGGCTGGACAGGCGGCGTTAGCAGCGGCGTTGTTATCACAGGCAATCTGTTCAATTCCGGTGCGACTAGACCCGTTACAACCAGCGTGCCCACCGGTGGCAGTTTCACGCTCGCCGTCAACGCGACCGCTTCAACCCCCGCCTCCGCGCAGTGGCAATGGTATCACGATAATTTCCCCATCGCCGGTGCGACCGCCTCCACCTACACCGTTGGCAACGCCACCGCCACCGATGCCGGCGCATACTCTGTGACAATGACAACTGCCGACGGCGAAATCGTAACTTCCTCCGCGTTCACGGTGACCGTCCTTGTCGGTAGCGGTAGCAATAGCGGCGGTAATCAAACTGACAACAACGACAGCAACGCCGGTAGCGGTGGCGGCGCGCCAAGCCTCCTCTGGCTCTGCGCCATTGCCGCGCTGTTTGTCTTGCGCCGAAAAAGGTAGTCCAAATGCAGCCAGTCCAGCGACTCACTGCAAATTCCGCGTCAAATACGACGGATGCCGCCGCGCGTGAACAATGCCGATTACGTAAAGCACATTGAAACAACTTTCATGCGAGTGCTTCGCCAAAAACTTCCTCGAAACTCATTCCCGCATCCCTGCCCGACTTCAAATCATCAAGGCGGGCGCGCAGCATCGCCTTGATTTCGGCGTCGCCACGTCCGTCATGGGCAAGACTGTCCATCACACCCAACGGCCAGTCACCGTTTCCAGTTTCACAGCGCGTGAATCGCGCTTTTGCTCACGGCGAGCGCGGCTTCCTTCACGGACTCGCCCAGCGTGGGGTGCGCGTGAATCGTGCGCGCGAGGTCCTCGGCGCTGCCGCCGTATTCCATGTGCGCCACCACTTCCGCAAGCAGCTCGCCGGCGCCTTCGCCCAGAATTTGCGCGCCGAGCAGACGGTCGGTTTTCGCGTCGGCTATGATTTTCACCAGGCCGTCGGCGGCGTCGTTGGCGAGGGCGCGGCCGTTGGCGGCGAAATTGAAACGGCCAGTGTTGATCGCAATGCCTTTGGCTTTCGCGGCGTCCTCGCCGAGGCCGACGGTCGCCAGTTCGGGCGCGGTGTAGACGATGGCGGGCATCTTGTCCCAGTCGATGTGCCCGTGCTTGCCCGCAATCCACTCGGCGGCGGCGATGCCGTCCTCCTCGGCCTTGTGCGCGAGCATCGGGCCGGCAACAACGTCGCCGATGGCGCGGATGCCGGGGATGTTGGTGCGCAGCTCGGAGTCGACTTGGACGCGGCCTTTCGGGTCGAGCGCGACGCCGATTTTTTCGAGGCCGAGGTTTTCGGTGTTGGGCCGGCGGCCGACGGCGACGAGGATTTTGTCGGCGGGGAATTCGAGTTGCGCGCCCTCGCGCTCGGCGGTGAGGACGCCGCTGGGGCCGTTGAATTTCACGCCGGTGACTTTCGCGCTGGTTTCGATTTTCAGATTTTGTTTTTGGAGCAGGCGCGTGAAGTTGCGCACGATGTCGTCATCCGCGAAGGCGGCGATTTTTGGCAAAAACTCGACGATGGTGACATCCGAGCCGAGGCGCGCCCACACGGAGCCGAGTTCGAGTCCGATGGCTCCGCCGCCGATGACGACGAGTTTTTTCGGCGCCTCTGCGAGCGCGATGGCCTGGTCGCTGGAGATGATGTTTTTGCCGTCGATTTTGATGGCGGGCAATTCCGCCGGCAGCGAGCCGGTGGCGATGACGACGTTGGGCGCGGAGATGGTCTGGCGGACGGTTTGGTTGTTGGTGGATGCGTCGGGAGCGGTGAGAATTTCGACGGAGTGGCACGGGCTGCCAGCCCGTGGGGGTTGTGTGGCATGGGCGTCCCGCCCATGTGGATTGAGTGGCACGGGCGTCTCGCCCGTGTTTTTTGGATTAGATTGCGAAGACATGGGCGGGACGCCCATGCCACCCGCACCCACGGGCGGGACGCCCGTGCCACCCGACCCGCCAAAACTCGCGCTGCCCGTGAACACGGTGACTTTGCGCGCCTTCGCAAGTTGCGCGACGCCGCCGGTGAGCTTCGCCACCACCGCGTCCTTGCGCTTCATCATGGCGCCGACATCGGCGGAAACTTTTTCGCATTTGATGCCGTGGGCGGCGGCGTGGTCGCGCGCGAAGGCCAGTTGCTCGGTGGAGCGCAGGAGCGCCTTGGTCGGGATGCACCCCGCGTTGAGGCACGTGCCGCCGAGCGTGGCGCGTTTTTCAACGAGCGCGACCTTGAGGCCGAGTTGCGCGGCGCGAAAGGCGCACACATAACCGCCAGGGCCGCCGCCGATGATGATGAGGTCGAATTGTGTCATGGGAAAAATTCCGGGTTGGAAGGGAAGGATTGTGTTCAGGTTGGGGGCCGCTCCGCGCCGTGTCAAACCGCGCGGACGCCCGGGACCTCATCCTTTTCCGCACATCTTTTCGCGGCGGATTTCATCCCGAAGGGATGGTAAAATTTAGAGCATTTTTGATTTAGTTAGACACACATTTGTCATCTATTAGATGACAAATCGTGGGAGAGGTAACAGCCGTTCGTCAGTATGCTTGAGTCTATCTATCTGAATCGAAAATGCTCCAGCCGGTGGTTGAGCGAGGCTTGGCGAGCGACACCACCGGAAAGCCCTGTGGCCGCGCGTTACTTTGGCTGCGCGGCGCCGGGTTCCTTGGGCGGGGCGGGGAGCGGTTTTTTCGGGTCGAGGGGGAGTTTGTGGGTCGTCCAGCCGTCGGTCGCGCGTTGCGCTTTGTCCAGCAGGGTTTTTTTCAGGGCGGGGTCTTTCTCGGATTTCGCCGCGTCGCGGACTTGCTTCAGCGTTTTTGCCATGAGCTGGTCGATTTGTTTGCGGTCTTTTTTCAGCTCTTTCATGTTTGTGTCCACCACGGCGCCCTCGGCATTGATGGCGTCGGTGTATTCTTGCAGGAGCATGGTTTTGTCTCCGGCGGAATGGCGGGAGACCGTTTTCTTAAATGTCATCAGGGCGTCGCGGGTTTTTTTCTCCAGCACGAGTTGCCTGACTCGCATCTGCTCAAAGTTTTTGCGCTCGGCGTCGTCTTTTAGAAACTCGTCGAGGAAGGGGGCGGCGAACTGGTCGATGCGCTGGTTCCACGTCCTGATTTCCTTGGCGTCGCGCACGATGGAGACTTGCTTGTCGTTATCGGCGTCCGCCTGGACTGCGCGTTTGTCCGCGTTGTTATTGTTCTTGGCGGCGGGCAGCATGGGCGTGGACAGGGCGGCGGCCAGCGCGGCAAGGATGACAAGGGGGAAACTTGGCGGAGTTTTTTTGGAACAGGTGTTGTGGTTCATGACTGATTATTACCGGTTGGTGGAAAGTTGTTACGTGGAAACGAAACGGCGGAGCGGAGCGGTGTCACACAATATAATGTCCTCACTTCGCCAAACCGAACAAAAATAGATGAGGATTTTTCAAAACACGCCGGGTATTTGGCTTCTTTATTTCTTCACTTGGAACCTGCCCTTGGCGCTGTAGGTGAAGGTGGAGCCTTTGTTCAGGGCGGTCATCCACTGGGATTTTTTGGCGAAGGCGGCGGAACCCTCGGCGCCGAGCACGCCGCTCATCTGCTCTTGCGATTGGGCGGCGAGGGCTTGCAGGGCGGCTTTGCGCTGGTCGGCGGTGAGCGTGGTGTCGGCGGCGATGCCGGCGCAGGCTTGGCGGGCTTGATCGCGGATGTCCATGAGCGCGGTGGTGGTCGCCTCGGCAGGGAGATTCAAGCGGTCGGCGGCAGTCTGGATGAGATAGTAATCGGGGTCGCGCGTCTGGAAAATTTTGGCCATGCGGTCGGGGCCGAGCATGGCTTCGACTTGGGCGCGGGCGGCGTCTTGCGCGGTTTTGTCGGCGCCGGCGGCTTGCATGATGTCATAGGCGGCGCGGTATTCAGCCTCGGTGTCGATGCCGATGCCGTAATTGTTGCGCAGGAGTTTGGCGGCGGGGGATTCGCGCAGGTCGCGGGCGGCGATTTCGTCGGGGGTGAGGAACTGGTCGATCTCGCGTTTGCGCTCTTCGGCGATGGCCTTGAGTTTGTCGGTGTCGCTTTGGAGCCGGAAGTCGCTTGAGTCGATGCGTGTCTCGGCGGTGAGCTGCTTGTAATCTCTTTCCAGGGCGAGGAGTTTTGCGCGGCGGTCGGGGTCGAGGTAATCGTATTGGGTGGCGCCGGCTTGCGTGAACAAATCGGGGACGAGGTCTTGCAGGCGATTGTGAAATTCAAGCGAGGATTGTTGCAATTTGACGAGGTCGGCGTGGGTGAGCCTGTTGTTGCGCCAGTAGGGGCCTTTGGATTTGAGAATCTGGGCTTGTTGGTCGGCGAGTTTTTGGAGTTCGAGGCCGGCGCTCATGAAGCCGGCGCTTTTGGCGTCGAGTCCGGCGGCTTTGAGCAGGGTGAGCAGGGTCGTGGCATCGCCGTTTTTTGCGGCGGAAACGATGGCATCGCCGGAGGGTTGAGGGGGAGGCGGCTGCGTCGAGGCGTCCTTGCGCGTTGCGTCGCCGGGTGTTTTTGTGATGGAAAAATATCCGGCGGCGGAGCCGAGCAGCCAAATCGCATTGGCCGCGAGTGAGAGGAGGAGAACGGTTTTGATGATTTTGTTCATGGCGGGAAAAGTGACCCGGAGTTTTTATGATTGGGTTTCGCCGCCAGCGCGCGGGGTTTGCGGGCGGACGGACGGCTTGGGCGATTCCGGCTGACGTTTGAGTTCGAGGGGTATCGTCTGGCCGTTTTGTTTCCACTGCCCGGTGAGGAGCGATCCGTCGGCGTTGAAGGAACCTTTGAAACGGGCGGCAACGCCGCCGACGTTGATTGCGAACGTGGCGCCGGTCGCGGTTTCATTGCAGGCTGTGAGCGGGACTGGTTTGGGCGACTGCTCGGGACAGACAAGTGTGCCTTTGAGTTTTCCGCCGGCAGTTTTTTTGACGCGGACTTGAATGCGAAATTTCATCGCGCCCGCGTTCAGCGTGCCTTCCCAGTTGCCGGGCACTCGGCTCGCGGCGACGGCTTGGGGTTTCGGGGCGTTGGCGTCGGTATTCGGACCGCTCGCCGCAACAACGCGGGGAAGGATTGTGAGGAGCACGATGGCGGCAAGGGCGAGGATGAGGTGTTTGGCGATTTTGTTCATGGTGGGAATCTTCAGCGCTTTGCGCCGCAGCCATGACTTGATTAATATAACCATGAGTATTGGCGCGCAGATAATCGCAAAGAACAGGGCGATGTGCCACCAGTTGTTAAAATGAAGAAGCAAGTGGCCATGCCGCAAAAAAAATTCCCATGATGCGTCACGATTGGGCGCAAATGCCAGACCGCCCATCACGGCATGCAAACCAACCGCGAGTCCGCCCGATGCAACCCAGCCAAAGGCCGCCCCGCCCATTGCCACCGCGCCAAATGCGAACCCGCCCAAGGCGAGAAGCCCCAAACTGCCGCCGCCGACGGAAATAATACCCGCGCTCATGCCCCCCATGCTGATGCCGCCGACGGCAAATCCTCCACAGGCGAAAAGAATCCCCCACGCCCTGTCGCCAATGGCAATCCAGCCGATGGCGGGTTTTGTTTTTTGCCCCCATCCCCAGTCCCATCCCCAACCCCGGTCCAAGTCCCGTTCCCATTGTTCGCAGTTGAGACGAATGTGAACCAGCGGCAGCCCGAGAAATGTCATGCGGCTGCGATATTCCAAAACAGACGGCAGGGTCTTCTCCGTATCTGGAAACAGTTCGGGGTGAAGCCGCTGTTCCTCCTCCCTCAACGCGGCGAATTTTCGTTTCTGCCGGAATACAATGACATAAATAAAAACTCCATAACCCAATGCAACCGCCGTTCCCATGGCGGCGAATAGCCCCGGGTGTTTTTCCCGATAACCGGCAGGGAAATCATTCAACACGGAAAAGCCCGTATAAAAAAGCACCACGCCGACAGTGATTATTTTGACGTATCGGTATATGGAGGCGCGCTCGCGCGGTGTGCGGGCGCTCTTCAGGCTCAGCCTGTAGGCAATGTAACCGCCAAGGACGCCTAGAAAGATACCCAGAACATAGCCCATCAATAAGGTGAAAACCGCGCCAAATGTCACCCCAACCGCCGCTCCTTTTGCCGCCGCGACGCCCTTGCCCGCCACGCCGAACGCCAGAGCTTTGGCCGGAAAAGTCATCACGGGCAGCAAGGCCAGAACGCCAAGCGTGAACACCTGACTCGGGCTTGTCCGCTCCAGCGCGCCCTCGACGAAGGCCATGACTTGTTCGTGCAATAATTTTCGTCCGCGCGAGAGGCGTTGTTTGACGGTGTCCTCGGTCAGGTCGAGCTGACGCGCGACGGTTTCGATGGATTTGTGCTCGCGGTAGAAAAGGATGAGCGGTTCGCGGTAAATTTCGGGAACGCGTTCGACGGCCTGCCACAGAATGGCTTGTTCCTCGCGGCTGATTGTTGCCTCGCGGGGGTGCGGTTCGGGCGCGGGGGGTTCGTGAATCTCATCGAGTGGTTGCGCGGCGTGGGAGGGTTCATGCCCCTGTTTTTTGAGGGTGTCGTGAATCAGGTTCCGCGCGATGCTGCAGAGCCACGAACGCAGTTTTTGGGGTTCGCGCAAACTGGCCAGTTGCTTGAAGGCCGCGAGAAATGTTTCCTGCGCCAAGTCTTCGCTCTGGCTCAAGCTGCCGGTGCCGCTGTAGGCCAGCGAGCAGATGAGCGTTTGGTAACGGGCAACGATTTGCCCGAACGCCTCGCGGTTTCCCGAGAGGCTTTGGGTTACCAAGTCTGTGTCGCTTGTGTCGCTGGCGTTGGCGGTGGAATCCATGTCGCGTTCCATTTTTAATATCATTGCACCGCGTAAGACACAAAAGCACGCAAAGAGGTGACAGAGTATTTTTTTGCAGCCCATGCCTGATAATTACCGGTTGGCGGGAAGTTGTTACACGGGAACGAAACGGCGGAGCGGAGGGAGCGGAGAGCGGAGGGAGAGCGGAG
>Ga0209629_10002156_pt1 | contig 13180 bp, 11 predicted proteins | sample TergutCu122P5_FD_187286 | JGI IMG/M metagenome (GOLD analysis project Ga0209629, IMG submission 187286) | Cubitermes ugandensis P5 segment gut microbial communities from Kakamega Forest, Kenya - Cu122 P5 (SPAdes) (version 2) | ecosystem: Host-associated > Arthropoda: Insects > Digestive system... | reverse complement strand
ATCGAATGAAGAAACCCGCGCCAAAAAATACGTTTCCGGATCGGGTTTCTTCATTCGATGTGCCCCTTTGCTACGTCAATTTCCTTTGACCGCTTGTCCGTAGCAACGTACCCAAGCTCTTGGTGGATCATGTTGAGCGCAATCGTCAACGACCCTTGCCCGTATTTTTCGCGTACTTCCTTTTTCAGGATGTCGATCTGCTTCATCAGCCCGATCGCAAATTCGTTCAACTTCATCTGCGTCTCTTCCATTTGTCAAAAAACCCCAATGTTTCAGCCATCCGGAATGACATATAAACGACGCACATCAGCATGTAAAATGACGCCATTTCGGGCAGGTTTTGCCAGAACCAATCCGCAAGCCACACGAACACTGCGGTAACGGCGGCGTGGGTTGTCAGCATGGCATCATTTTTTCTTATCTGGGGGCTTTTTTCTAACCGGGCGGGAAAATCCGTCGGTTGCGTAGTAGGCCACAACTTGCTTCTTTGTGAACTTCCTTCCGCTTGGTGACCGGTAGTCATTTTTTCCTACCTTTTTGAATGGCATGTTAGGGCTTCCTTTTATTTTACATACTCAATAGTCACGTAACTTTCTGCAAAAGAAGTCATGTCGACTGTAGTAGTTAACCAAACATAAGTTGCATCTGTATATACGCTAATAGGCCACGTGTTCCCTAAGCTCCCGGGAGCATTTGGAATCGGTATGCAAATATAGCTAGTAGTTCTAAACGCATACCCATAAACCCTTAGTATTCTAAAAGTACCGCCTGGAAGTCCGTGAAGGCTACCTTTTATGGTATTATTTGGGAGCGCTCCCATACTAATTGTTTTACGGTACACTGGCCTCCCATCAATCCAATAATCCCCAGTTAATTGTTCCGCAGTAGAATAGTGAAATCCGCCCCCCGCCGGAGCCGCCGGAGCCGCCCAACCCGGAGTGCCGCCAGCACCAATAGAAAGCACCTCTCCCGCGTTCCCAGCAGCAAGCGACACCGTAGCGACGTTATTATTGGTTGTTACTTTCAGCGGGGGTACCGTGCTGATTGACAGCGGCTCTGGAGGAGGAGGAAGCGGGTTGGCAGGATCGGACACGTTGCCGGCCGCGAGCCATTCTTGGAAAGCGATAAAATCCCGATTGAGTGGATCGTACGTCCAACCCTCGCCGACATTCTCGCCGCATGGCACGCACGCGGCGACAAACTCGGCGTCGTAACAATCGGCCAGCTCAAAGCCATCGAGCGGCGTAACGATCTCGCGAACGACGCCATCGACGATGCGTGCGTATCTCTTTGTCATATTCACCACTCCACGATCACGACGCCGTTGCCGCCATTGCCGCCAGCGCCACCGAGAACACCGCCATTGGCGCCGCTGCCAGGGAACATCCCGGGGTATCCAGCGGTTGCGACCGCCGACAATGAAACGCCAGTTTGAGTCGTCCCGAACGATTGACCGCCCTGACCCATCGCCACGACGCCGGGCTGTAAGACCCACGCTGAATTGCCTTTTCTGCCCGACATACTAAATGACGCCCCCGCCGCCGGCGTGCCGCCAGCACCGCCATCCCCGGCCGTCGCGGTAGAGGTGCCAGCGCCGCCGTTGCCTCCTGCCACTGTCAGTGTGGCACCGAACGAACTCGATCCGCCGTTGCCGCCGTCAGTCGGGGTTGCCGTGCCGCCGGTGCCGCCGACACCGACCATCACGGCGATTTGCTGGCCTGGTGTCACCGCGACATTGCCAATCTCCGCGTAGGCACCGCCGCCTCCGCCACCACCACCGGAAGTGCTGGCGCTGCTGCTACCGCCGCCACCGCCGCCAGCACCCCAAATGCGCAGTTTGCGGATACTCGTCACGCCGGCCGGGACGGTGAAAGTGCTTGACGAATAAAATGTCTGCATCCCCACCGACTGGCGCAGCGGCAGCCACGATCCACCGGAGTTTTTATACTCCATCGCTCCGGCGTTATCGCGTATGCCGTAACCTACATCGCCAATATTTGCAGGCACGCCAAAATTAATATGGCGACCCGCACCCACCCCAAAATCACCAGCCAAATAATTCGGCGCGTTACCGCTAGCATAAAAATTCCAGCGCGGTTGCGCTACCTGGTTTGAAGTTACGTTAAGTTGGCTACGAACACCGTACCGGTTGGTAATTCCTGCATCGTAGTTCTGAATAACGTCAAGGCCGATGAAATTGGTGATCGTCGGCGCCTGCCCTGCCGCCACAGAAGGGCCAGAAGCGTGAAACTCGCGCCAATTTGACACAGCCGTTCCAGTCTTCGCATCCACGCCAGACGTGAATACGTTTAGATCGCCCTGCCCCGTCGTCCCGACACTGCCGCGTGAAATGACCGAATAAGTGACCGCGTTTTCGGCCATATAAATCGGCTTATTTATCTCAAGACCTTGCGTATTCGGAAGGCCGATTGCGCCAACATTTAGCGTGCCTTTATTATCTAGCCCCAACCGACTAACAGTAGCACCGCGATTAGCGTCATAAGCTGTTATGCCCCACTGAACCGGAACACCAGCAGAAGTAGGAGTGCCGCTAACTTGTACGTATTGACGCATGCTTTGTAGCCATGCGTCATTAAAAGCTCCGTAAAAATAAATATCACCTAAAATATCCCCATCAATGACATCAGCCATTGTGTTAATAGCACTACCACGAGATTTAGCAAAAACCAAATCCGGCCCGACAGTATCATTACCATAACGGTAGTTTCCGATGCCATTGCCAATGCCTGTAATTGAAAAAGCTTGAAAAACTCCTGTCACTCCAGGAATCGGAGAGATATCAGTAGTAATCTGATTAATCAGCCGGCCGCTAGAATTGACGTACCACGGAAGGATATTGGCCGCCGACCCGGGAGGACCGACCGGTCCGATATCGCCTTGGGGTCCCTGCAACCCTTGCGGCCCCTGTGGTCCTGCCGGTCCAGTCGCTCCGGGCTCGCCAGGAAGCCCCTGCAACCCTTGCGGCCCCTGTGGTCCTGCCGGTCCAGTCGCTCCGGGCTCGCCAGGAGGCCCCTGCACGATATCAGAAACTGAAATAACACCATCATTATCAATGATGATGCCGGTCCCTGGCGTGAGCGTGCTCCACCATGTTCTCACTTCACGTACTCCAGTGTCACGTAAGATCGTGTGTACGATGTTCGATCAACAGCGGTCGCCAGTGAAACGTAAGTTGGGTAAAAAGATAGCGATACGTTATTTGCTATCGCAGTTGACACAACCAGCGGCAACACAATGAAATCAGCCTGAGCCAGCGAATCAAACGCCGTGCCGAACATCTTTACGAGCCACGTCAATCCTGTAATGTTGTGCGTAACGTTTTTTGAAGTCGCGTTCGGCAACCCGCCAGTGTCTATCGTCTTGCGATAAATCGGCTTCCCGTCGATCCAGACCCCGCCAGTCAGGTGTTCATCCAACGAATATGACTCCGCTGGCGCCCACACGATGCCTGCCGAAGTTGTCGTCAACACCGTTCCGGGTGCGCCGTTTTTTAACAGACCGTCAATGCCCTGTACCAGCGTCTTCGTGTCCGTTAGCGTATTGTTGGCCGTGTTGATCGACGTAATGAGCGTCTGCAACTCGGATATGATCGTTTGCTGGCCAGTTGAGGAAATCCCCTCGACATTGCGAAAACGAGACTGCCCAATCCGGGCGGATTGAGCCTTTATCGACTTCGGAAATTGCGTCGGTACGTCGATTGTCATTTCATCACCCGGCAAAAAGGTTGCGGATATCCTGCGTTGTCGTCTTTATGTCCGTCAGAATGGCGTTCATCGTACCAGTCCCAGAAATGAGCGACTGAAAATCGGCAATCATTGTCTGCTGGCCAGTTGAGGAAATCCCCTCAACGTTCAAAAATTGCGACTGTCCGAGCCGAACAGCCTGCGCCATTTTTGAGCCCGGAAATTGCGTCGGAACGTCAATCGTCATTTTGTCACCCTATGTTTAAGCGGGGGAGGTGGAGACACTGGGGGCCTCCCCCGCCCGTGCAAGTCAGTCAGTGGCCCCAATGGGGTACGTGACGACTTGACCGCCCGTTGTGCCGCCGTGGGCGCAAACGTGCAGCGTCGTGTAGAAAGGAAGCGGCCGGTCAGCAGCACGCCACGCAACTGACCCACTTCCGGGACCGCCGCTTGCCGGGCATGCCGCAAAGGTCGCAAGCGACACCCCACGACTCACAACCAGCACCTCAATTGGGCCGGCCCCGAGGTCAACCCAGACGCCTGCTGGCACGTGTATTGGCAGGTTCACCGCCGTTTGCGCGAACACCGGCGCACTAAAAAGAAACGCCAGTAGAGCGAAAATTATCCTCATGTGACCTCCTTAGTCAGCAACGGGGCCAGCATTTCCACGAAGGTGCCGGTTTCGGTTAAATGTTACACGAGCGACGAACCCAGACACTTCCGGAATGTTACCAATCTGGAACGTGCTGTTAAGCACGCGCAACGGCAGCGTTGGCGTAAGGGCGATCGTTGCTGCGTCGAGTGAAAGACCGCTGATTCCGAACTTCACGCTCTGCTTCGTCAGATCGGTGATCACGTCGATATTGCTGCCAAGTTGCAGCCTGAATGCGGTCGCCGGAACTGCCGGGAACGTAGCGTACATTTCGAGATCGGGGTCGGTATCGACCGAAACCCACGCTTCCATCCCAGCCGGGATGTACTGAAAGCCGTTTTTGGCCATGAAGAGCGTGATCGGCCCGAAGCCGACAACTACGCCGGCAATCGAACTCGTCGTGTCGCCGGGCGTCCAGCGTGCCACATTTGGGGCCATTGAGCTGTTGCCCAGACCGGTCCCGCCGAATCCGGGATTTGCCACAGATGGTGCCGGGACGGGTGCGGCAACATTGTAGGGCATGTCGGCTGCCCCCTGGGTCGGATGCGCTGCATCAGCCCAGACAACAATATCGCCGCGGAAAATAGCCTGCGTATTCGCAATCGGCACGTGAAACGTACGCACCGAAGCATGATGTGGGTCGCCGAGCAGCGAAGAACACGGCAGAAGCCCGGAAAAATGCCGGAACCCACCGCCAGGAGTGGGCCAATTGACGATAGGATTAGGCATCCTGTTAACTCCAAAGTTTGATTTACCCGTTGACGTTATCACGGCAAAAGCGTACACACGTACACGTGTACGGTATGAAAAAATTGCATAGGAGACATGCAAAAATGGAATACCCCCGCAGACGCCTGAAAAGCCTCACAGCAGCAATCTTGTGCGTTTTTTCTGGTGCGGCAGGCGCAACAAACAAAATTGCCGTTTCCATCGGCCTCGCTGCCGTCGCCGGAATCCTGCTCTTTCTGGAGGAATAAAATGTACCCTTGGGAACGACCACGCTGGCCATGGGACCGGCCAGAACTGCAACGCAACCCCGTGACCGGCCTCTGGCCCGGTCAGCGACACCCTCTCGATATCCCTGACTTTCTCAGGAGGAAAAAATGTTTGTAGTCGTCGTTGGCGTTATCTGCTTAGTTATCATAATTGTAGCAGCGTTTCATGACTGCTAGGGAGAAATGAAATGAAATGTGCTTCATAAAAGCTACACTGCTAACTGATGAAACCGCCCACCGCGGCGAGCCCGTAACAAAAACCGTACCGTTTTCATCATGCAAAAAATTCAGTCGTTGATGTAGTCCTCAATCGACTTCTCCGGAATGCGGTCAGCACCGCTTGCCCAAGTCTTCAACTCCTGCCGCTGGAATGCTCTCACGCATCCGGCAGCAGTACTGTTTACGATATCCCATCTCTGCTTGGCCCCGTAGGCTTCGGCAATCTTGCAAAGCCGATCGAACACGGGGTCTTCCTTCCGCATGTCGTAAAGCTCTTTTTCAAGCATATCGACCGTTGCGGCAACTTGGTCGGCAGGATACCCAGCACGGAATTCCGAGATGATCTTGTCGCGTACCGATTGAGTTGGCTTACCGAACAGCATGGCTGCGAGTCCTCTCATTTACGTCTCTGCCGGTTTCAGCACCGATCATCGAACCGGTCTCGCTCAAAAAATGCCTCATCGGGCGAGAAGCTAATTCGCTGTATTTTCGCACGTCACTCGCTCGGCGACTTAGAACCATGGCCCTGATTCGTTCCGCCCCAGTTAGCGCCCCTGGAACCACTTCAGCACCCGGAATAATCCCATGAACCATGTGCGCGGTCGCGTAAGCACCTACAACGGCGCCACGACCACCGTACCCTGTATCGCGTCTTGCCGTGTAGTACGGTTCGGGGTTATCCGCAATGTGCTGCAAGCGTCTCCTCTCGGCCGGCGAGAACACTATTTCGGCAACCCCCATAAGGTCGCCATTTATAAACCTGTTTGCAGCCTTCGTTATTTCTTCCTTCTTCTTCAGAGCACTGCTGAATACCGCGTCAATCAGACCTATTTTTATGGCCTCTCTCGCCGCTGGTATTTGGTACCTGTTGGCATTAGCGTAGAACGTTCTGACGAGTGCCTCCCCCGCATCCGAACCATGCAATAGCGGATTTTTTACAGACTTACTGTCAACCATGCGAACGATCGCCTCGCCGAAGTCGTACATATTAAGACTGCCCGCCTTCAAGTTATTGAAATGCTCGCCAGCCATTGCGGCTGCTTCTGCGTATTTTCTGTCGGCATTGCGAAGCATAATTTCCAAATCTCTGGCGCTATGAGATGGAACTGTCCTCCCAAGATGATCCCTGATTGCCCGGTCTACCTCGTTTCTGGCTCTCAGTAGCTCTGATTTTCTCACCCCGTCTTCTACTGCGGCGCTGGCCGTAATATCACTGCGAAGCTCGCGTAACTGAATAAATTTTTCCCGGTTGTTGAGTTGCCTCGGAGCCCCCGTACCGGTCGCAGGCGGTCGTGCCGTATTTGCATTTATCTCGTCAAGCCTCACGTAGCTAGAATGTGCCGCATTCGTTGGCTCAATCTGTCCTGCATGGTTTGAACGTATCGACGCCGCGGTACGATTATTGATGCTGTTTTCTACAAAACGATAGTCTGCTCTCGCGTCGCTCAACGCACCTCTGGCAGTTTCCCGCAAGTTAAATGACGCTTCCTCGGGCGTCTGCGGACGCGCCGGCTCACCAGTAATCTTCTCAATCAGCCGCTTTCCGGCAAGTGTTGTTTGCGTATCGGCAAGCGCCCTGAAATTACTGACTTCTTCCGGCGACATGTTGAACCTTCGCGCCAATTCGGCATGCGCCCTTTCGCGCGCTGCTCGCGTTCGCCCATCCGTCGCCGTATCGAGGAGCCTCTTTACGGTCGTCTGCGCCTCTTCGGGCATTTCCGCAAACGCCTGTTGCATGCGCTCGCCCAGCGCATCGATGGACAAGGCCGCCGACCTCGGGAGCGCCCGGGCAGCACGCGCAACCGTCTCACCAGCGATCCCAAGCCCGGCCCCGACCACTCCAGCGAGGCCGATATCGTACGGTCCCCGGCCCTCGATGGCAGGTTCGGCAGCCCCGCCGACCCCACTGAGAAGCGCCCGACCAAGGGCGCTAGAAATCTTGGTCCCTTGCACGGCCGGTATGCCGCCAAAAATTGCCTGCGAAACTACGTTCTCGCCAACTGGCCGCCCGGACAGCACGTTCATGCCCGCCTGGGTTCCCCCAGCCGCCAAACCGCCGGCGGCCATGCCAGCGCCCGTCGCGCCCCAGCCGGTACCGCCCACAAGGGCAGCGCCCATTGGCGCCACGGCCATGCCCGCGGCTGCCGGGATAACCATTTTCGCCGCTTGCTGCATGCCTTGGTTGTAGCTCTCGACTTCTGATGGCGGCCGCGTCCCGTAGTCAGTCGGTTCCGTCATCGCAGCCAAGATTGGGTGCTCGTCTCTCCACCGCATTGCCGCCGTATCGGCCGCCTGCCGTTGCGCCGATCCGGGTTCCCCATATCGTGCCGGCGCCGAACTCGTCGCGCTCAATGCTCTCCCCACCGCGCGAATGCCTCGGCGAAGCATCCCGCCAGCCGCGGCCTCGCCCTCACCTTCTGCTTGCCGTGCCCGCATCGACCGCACGGCAGCCCCTGGGTTGGCCGCCAATTCTTGATGGTACTCGTGCTTGTTCGTCCAATATTTGACGAGTTGACTGGCGGTCACCTTGCTGGCGCTGCCGGGCCATTCCTGCCCCGTGAAGCGCTTAAAGTCGCTCGCCAGAACGTTGCCGGAGATGTTCGTCAGAGGATCAGGCTCCTTCGGCGCTGCTTCTTTGACAACCCGCCACGCCGGTGCATTCGGGTTTTCTTTAGCCGCTCTCAACAGCGCAGGACCGCCGGCAGCTCCCTGGTTATGTAAAATGTACCGGTTCGGACCATTATTTTCGAACCCCGCGGCTTCCAGTATTTTTCCGTCCTTTGCCTCGCGCCACTCCTTGACGCGCTCCTGGTACGCCGGATTGCGCCAGCCCTCTTCGCCTTTTGGTCCGCCGAAAACGACCGGCTCGCCTTTCCACGCTCCCGTACGGACATCATTATTGTACTCGTCGAATTGCTTGCTGGAGAGTTGGTACAAGCCTTTGTACTGGCTCTCTACTAACTTCCCTTCCCTGTTTCTGTACAACCGTACTTTATTAGGGTCGCCATAACTCTCGATATGGGCATCGGCAGCACGCGACCTCTGTATTTTTTCCTCAGGGGTGTACTGCCGGGGCGGCGATGCTTCAACCTCGCCACTCTGCGCTCTCAAACTCTCGCGGTGCTGGAGCGCTACACGCGGGTTGACCGAGGTGAAACCATGATCGGCAGGCCCTTTAACCGTCCAGCCCCTTCGTTCCCAGCCTTCTTTTGCCGCGCCCGGCAGCCATTTTGCCGGGACGCCGTCATCTTTCGGACCGCCCCAATAATGCGTTTCAGGCCGCGCACCGCCTCCTACGTGTAAATTTCCATCCTGGTAATTTGCGCTGCCGCCAAATCCCGATACGCCTAATTCTGCCGCCTTCGTGACAAATTTTTTCAACATATCTTCGTCGCGAGGCTCGCCTACGCGCAACTTGTGACCGTCGGGGGCGTAAAGCTCCACGTCAGCCGCACCGCCGCCAATTTTTCCATCCTTTGCGACAAGATCATGGTTGACTGAATGGGCACTCGTACGCCGCGCGCCAGGAGTTTTTTCACTGTCCTGACCGGCGGACGTGACGACGACCCGCACGATGCCCGCATGTCTGGCGGCTTCCCTGATCTGCCCGGCCAGCGTTTCATGCACGACATAAGGCCGGTCTTTGACGCGAATGTTCGACACATATTCCAGTTTCGGACCGGCCTGAGCTTCCTGGGGAGACTCCGGGGTCTCGGGGGCCGGGGCGGGAGTTCTGGGCGGCAACGGAGCCAGCCGCGACCGCAGCAACGCTTCTGGGGTCATCGGCTTAGCTGGCTGGCCGGCTTCTTCGCTCCGAAAAGCAATCTGTTGGGGTTGTTCGTTCGGAGCTTCTGAGGCTCCTGGAGTTCCCGGAGCCGCTTCGGGAGCCCTGCTTTGCCTTTCTCGCCACGCCTTCTCGGCCATAGCGCGCGGCAGGTCAAAATGATCCCTCGCCCCATGGGACCGCAACTCATTGTTGACGTCTTCGTTTCTATCCGTAATGCCGGTACCGATCCAGTTTCCTTCCGGAACGACGTCAGAATAATGCATGTCCCTTATCAAGCGTCGCGCGGAGTAGCTTCCCAAGCTATGCGAAACGACGAAAGCTTTCCGGTGATCCTTTCGCGCCTGCTGAAGCTCTTTTTCCAACTCCCTCTGTTGCGACGCCTGGTCCGATGTTGGCGCCAGCACGACCGGGACGGCTCCGCGGGCGCGCGCCGTTTCCGAAAGATGCCGAACATCTTCCTGGTAGCGTTTTTCGCCTTCTTCCCTGCCAAAACGATGAATGTAAGCGTCCTTCTTCCCCGCCGCGATGTAGGCGATAGGCCTGTCCTTGTCGCCCTCATACCAAGCCGTCGGGTTCATCCCTCGCTGCCATTGGTTGCTGGCTTCTGGCTGGGTGGCAGGGGTCGTTGGAGTTGTCGGGGTCGCCGGAGTAGCAGGGGTTTCGGGCTGGGGAGTTGTTGGAGTCGTCGGGGCAGTAACTGCCCTCGCGGCGGCAAGCCCTGGAGACATTGCCAACGCACCCCCGCCTTCCGGAGAGGTTGAAGAAGCTGGGGAGGGCTGTTGCTGTTCTTGGTAGAGGATTCTGGGTTCCGGCTCTTCAGTGGGCTCCGCGGTCTGAGGAGTTTGGGGAGTTCGAGTTGCGGGTGGAGTTTGAGTTGCAGCCTGGGGAGTTTGGGTTGCGGTCTGAGCGGGTTCGGCAAAAGGATCGGGCCATGTTGGCGAGTATCCTTTAACCCATGCCCTTTCAGCCGGTTTCTCCCCCACGCCTGTGACCATAGGCTGCCGCAATACCAATCGACCGCCACTATCGACAACGTAGTCCGCATTAAAAAGGTTCTCTAATGTTTCACGCCGTCCTGCTTCCCAATGGGGTCGGACGACATCCTGTATGTCCCTCGACACGCCAAGCCGACTAATAGGCAACCCGAGGCTGCCCGCTTCTCTCGCGTCTCCCCCGAGCGTGCTCCCTATCGCGTCCATACGCGCTGCGTAGATGTTGTTAATCGCGTTTTTCAACTGCCCTATGGTCGCATTAGAAATGCGCTGGCCAGTTGGCGTCCCTGCCAATACTGAGTTGAATGAAGCGAGTTGCGTATCTATCTTATCAATCATGTCTTGCGGAAGGCCATTCAGCCGTTCCATGAATTTAGCCACCCCTGGCGTTGAGGCCGCACCTCGGCTGCCGCCTCGGCTCAATGAGTCCAGTTGGCTCTTTACGTGCTGAACCGTACTGGCATTATCCCATCCTTCTTTATCCGCCGCCTTGGTCAAACTATGCAAGACCGAGAACGCCACGCCCTCCCTGAGCATCTGGGCATTTGCCTGGCTGTTTATGTTTCCACGTATCCTTTTCTCGTCGTCAATTGACGCCAATGACCTCTGACCGTCCCGTCCGAATGGGCTTTCGTCAAAGTTATTGGTCTTGACCCACGCGCCCGTTCCGGTTCCAAGATTCAGCCCTACGTACGGGTTTTTCTGGGAGTCTTCCGGAATGACGATCGTTCCCGTGCCCGGGACGATATTGCCCACGTTGAAAGCAGGACGCCATTGCGCATCCACGTCTTTCATGTCTTTAGCCGGCGGTGCGGTAAAACTCGTCTGCAAACTGAATTGCTGGAGTTGGCTCCCCCATAACTGCCTCGCGGCAGAAAGTTGGTACCTCAAAGTTTCGACTGCTCCGGCCGCTTTCAAAGCGCTGCCGGGACCGGTCGGCAATTTAACCTCCGCCACCCCCGCGCTTGCTGTCAACCTATCAAATTCAGCCTGCAAGGCCGGTCGCGCTTCGTCGTACCTGCCCTGACCGGCGGCCGCTACCTTATCAAGCTCCCCGACCGCGGCGTCGGCACTGTTCAACGTACGGTTGAGAGCCGGCAAGAATTTATACAGGTTGTTATTGTACGAATTTCTCGCAGCCGCTTTCACCTCATTCCCGAGAGTGTCGTCATCTTTTGCCCTGGCCAGATTCAGCGCCGTACTGACGTTTCCCTCAGCCATCTTTGGCCCGGCATCATAGTAGACACTTTCCAGGTTCTGACCGGCGGTCCTTGGCAACACGCCCATCTGTGAAGCATGCGTATTGGCTGTTTTAAGCGCTTCTATCTGCTTATCAATTTCTTGCAACTTTCCGAACAGTTCCCCGCGGCGTGCATCCAGTTTTGCTATGTCTTCGTCTGAGTACGAGGTATTTATGCCACCTAAATTTTTCAGAAAAATAAGGGGCTTGTTTTGCGCCGTAGCAAGTTGCCTGTCTACCGAAGCCAAAGCTTTCACATACGCTTCCCTCTCCTCATTCAGGTTCTTCGCAGCCGCAGAATTCTTTGCCAGCTCGGCCTGAGTTTGAGGAGTCGGGGTTTGAACAGGTTGAGCCTGAGCAGCTTGGGTCTGGGGAGTAGAGGGAGTCGGAGTCAACTGGATTGGATTGGAAGGCGCCAAAGAAATTGGCTGGCCAGATTGTCCAGGCTCACTCGTCTGGGAAGACTGGGTAGTCCTGGGAGAATCCTCCGCGGGAATGGCGGGTCTTGCCCTTGGCAGGGGAGCATCGGGAGCCGCAGCCGGAGTAGGAGAAGGAGTGGGCTCAGGGGTAGAAGAGGTAGAACTGCCGTATGGCTTCCACTCAAATTTTTCCGGCGTGTAAAGACCGCCTTCAAACTGGTCTTCGCCGTCAAAAAGATCGCCACTGGCCATAATAATACCTCCCGCCGCGGTCTGAATAGTCACGACCGCGGGGAAGGCTATCACAACTACTGGGTTGCAGTCGAACCGGGTAGAAGTTGAGGGATTTGAGGTTGCGGGGAAACTGGTCTGACTGGTCCTTCTTGAAGACCTATTGTTCCAGCCATGTCGAATTGCTGTGGCTGCTGGGGCTGCCCGGGTTGTCCGGATTGTCCGGGCTGTCCGGATTGCCCCCGCCTTGCCAACTCGGAATTAATCATCTGGTCAGTCGGGTCGCGAGGCTGGCGGGAAGGAGCCGAGGCCTTCGGCTCTTCAACCGATTCAATAAAACCGCCGGGAATGTACTGAAAATTTCCCTCCAGTCCGTACTCCTTCTTAATCACGTCCCAGACCGCGCGCGATCGGGAAACAATGTCCTGCCGCCGGACCATCTGAGCAGCCAGAAAGTCGTCCATTTCTGACCGCAAGGCCAGGGCGGCCGCGCCTAGGAGATCAAGTTCTTCGGCATACTGAGCCTGTAGTTTCATTCGCATTTCAGTGTCTCCTGTGTAAATTTCTGGGATTTCTGACTGCAACCCAAGGATGCATACCCCGGTTCGGATTGCAATAGACCGCTGTTTCTATCTTGGATTCGTCGAGCGTCTCATTGCCGTCTTTATCGAAGCAGGTGGCGACGGGGCAAATCTTGCCGTCGCTGTCGATTATGTAGAATGGAGTCATGAGGTGGCCTCCTGGGAGCGGTGTCGAATACCATATCCCTGCTGGCTATGTCGAGAATACCCTGGTACCCTACTAAAATTCAGGGGTCTAAAAATTGGGGTGACTACTCTGGTACCCTACTAAAATTCAGGGGTCTAAAAATTGGGGTGACTACCCTGGTACCCTACTAAAATTCAGGGGTCTAAAAATTGGGGTGACTACCCTGGTACCCT
>Ga0209629_10002155_pt1 | contig 13184 bp, 10 predicted proteins | sample TergutCu122P5_FD_187286 | JGI IMG/M metagenome (GOLD analysis project Ga0209629, IMG submission 187286) | Cubitermes ugandensis P5 segment gut microbial communities from Kakamega Forest, Kenya - Cu122 P5 (SPAdes) (version 2) | ecosystem: Host-associated > Arthropoda: Insects > Digestive system... | reverse complement strand
GAAAAACGAATAAAAGAGGGAAGAGATTATAAATCCTTATTGGATGAGATCATAGCGGAATTGAAGCCTCACTTTTCTTCACCGGATAAGAAATACAAAGGGCTTTTCAAGAAGATGAAGAAAAAAACGCCGAAAGTGTATGCGCTTGTGAAACAGTTTTTAATTCAAGTAAATATATGAATATAATTTAAGATTGCAAATGTATTTGTAACAGAAAACATAAAAAATAAAAACGATAAGACAATGAAGAAAACTATAGCAATTTTAACAATATTGACTACTTTTATAATTTGTTCTTGCAGCCATAATGCGAGTGCGCCCATGCACTTAGTCACTCATTCATCAATAGCCGGTGAATCTGCATTACAAACGGATGATCAAAATTTAAACAAGATTGATACGATAGGTCGAAAAATTATTAAGCAGGGAGAACTAAGATTTGAAACAAAAGACATCAATAAAACAAAATCTTTAGTAACACTGGCAGTTCAGGAATTAAACGGATATATTGCAAAAGATGCTGCTAACGATTATTCCGAAAAATTTGAACATCGTTTAACAATTCGTGTTCCTGCCGAAAAATTTGATTCTCTTCTATTAAAGATTTCTGAAAATGTTGAAAAACTTGACAGCAAAAGCATTGATATACTTGATGTAACCGAAGAATATATTGATGTCGAAGCGCGAATAAAAACAAAAAAAGAACTTCAAACCAGATATGCAGAACTATTAAGGCAAGCGACAAAGGTTGATGAAATTCTTAACATAGAGAAAGAAATGGGAAATTTACAAACTGAACTTGAATCTGTTGAGGGGCGAATGAAATATTTGAAGGATAGAATAGCTTTTAGTACATTGACAATATGCTATTATCAAAAGACAACTTCTGCATTTGGGTTTTCTTCCAAATTTGCAGATGGAATTAGAAGCGGGTGGGATGTATTCTTGTGGTTTATTGTCGGAATATCAAATCTATGGGTTATTATACTTATTCTCTTTATCGCAGGTTATTTATTCAGGCTATGGCGAAAAAAGAAGAAAAATGTTTCATAATAAGACAACTGAATTTGTTTGATGATTTTTTTACGTTTAAACAACTCATTTATAACGAGAATAGGTCTTAATAGCTCATGCCGAATGTCATAATTTGAAAAATATTTTAAGTAGAAAACGTAGTTTCAAAAAGAATTACTACTTTTGTGGTATAAACTCAAATACGATTTGCTTATGATGAAAGAACAAATTAGGACAATAATATAAAGCGTTTGCTTTATTACTTGTGCATTTAGGAAACACCACGTTTTTAAATACTCACAACATCGTAATAAGAGTGAATGTTCATGTTAGAGGCATGGGCTTCATCTTATTTGTGAGTATGGGTATGTGGTGTACCTCTAAATGCAAGAAGGATAGGTATCATGCCTTCTTATTATAAAAATCCGTTATACAATAGATACGATAAAATCGGGTCAAAAGGAAATGACTCTAAAAGTGAATATTAAAGAAGTGAATGAAAGCTGTATTAGAAAACCCTTACAGAATATTGGGCTTACTTGCCGGAGCAACTGCAAGAGAGCAAGACAAACAGATAAACAAACTGAAGAGGATTGTTGAAGCTGGAGATATTCCGCCAAAAGATGATTATTGTTTTTCTGAACTAAGTAAACTAACTCGTTCAATTGAAACAATTGAAGAAGCTGAAAAAAAACTTCATCTTGATAGCGACAAAATTAATGCAGCTTTATTTTGGTTTTGGAATGGAAATCCCATAACTGATAATGAAGCTTTTGAAGCTTTAAAAGAAGGTTATGAGGAACAAGCCTATCAAATTTGGGACAATCTAATTTCTGAAATAAAATACGGAGAAGAATTGTGGAAACCTATAACGATAGATAATTGTTCAGCATTCCATAACTGTTTTGTTCTTGAAATGTTACGAAAAAATGGGAATAAACAAATTGCTATTGTCGCCAATCTCCATTTTTTGGGAAGTGAATTCTCTCAAAAGTTCATATATTCAATTGCCGACAGCACTTTTAAAACATCTCCGAAAGAATTACAAATCAATTTTCTAAATGAAATATTGCAAGAAATTGGTAAAAAAACAATTAACTTCACATTAGATAATCTTGTATCGGTTCTAAATTCTGCGGAATTCACTGCCAAAGACGATTTCCTAAAAAATATTTCTCAGAAATTTACAAGCAATATTTCAGCACAAACAGATATTGCCAAAAGAAAACGTATAGTGAGTAAATTTGATGCAGCAAGGGCAGGCGAGGAGTTATATCAGCAAACGAGAAACGATTTGGAACAATTAAAATCTCTTATTGGCGTAGAAAACTTCATATATTCTAATATTGCAGACAAAGTGGCGAGTGAGATCCTACAGTGTGGAGTAGATTTTTTCAATCAACATAAAGACAATTCTACAGACCCAAGTAACACTTCCATGAGACTGATTCAAAAGGCAAAAAATATGGCAGTTGGTACTCTTTGTAAACAACGGTGTGATGAAAATATTGAAGGATTACGGAAATGGATTGATAATAAACCTATAAGGGAAAAAGAAAGACAAATTGAATTTCCGTTAAAATTCATTACGGATAAACTCCGGCTTTTCAAAAGTCAATCAAAAAGCATTGATAACGCAAGAGAACTTATTGTCTCTTGTAAACCTAAATTAGATGAAATCAAAGTAATATTGGGTACCAAAGATGATTATTACCTGCAACTGTCAAGTGCGGTAGTAGGCAGTGCTCAAAGTATGTTGGTTACAGTAGTAAATGAAGCACAAGATGGATACAATTTTTATTTGAATCCTTATGAAAGATATGGAGAACGTTTTCATTGACTTTCATCATTATTCCCACCCAAAAGTTAAAAGTTTGGATGAATTGAAGACTATTATTGATGAGGCTTATGATGTTATGATTTCTATGCACTCGATAGATATGCTCCCTGAACTACGAGAACAGTTTAATAAAAATAAATTGTCTCTTTTAGAACTAAAAAAATCAATAGGAGGCACTGACTATAGTTGGGGTTATGAAATGGGGAAAAAGATTCTTAAAATATTAAAACAATTTCTTAAATGAATATTCAGAATAGATGAAAGCCATATTAGATAACCCTTACAGGATTCTCGGTTTGCTTGTTGGTGCAAGCGCCAGAGAACAAGATCGTCAAATAAACAGACTAAAACAGTATATTGATGCTGAACAAACGCCACCTTTGGATTTTAGTTTTCCTATTCTCGGAACACTGAGCAGGACAGTGGAAACTGTTGAATATGCCGCATCCAAACTAAATCTTAACAGAGACAAACTGAATGCTGCCTTATTTTGGTTTTATAACGGAAATTCAACGATCAACGACCCAATTGTGGAATTTTTAAAAGAATCCGCTACGGTTGAAGAGATATATACGTGGTCGAAAAGAATCACAGCCGAAGAAATAACAAAAGAAAATTGCTCAACTTTTTATAATCTTTCGACTTTGTTACTTTGGCAAAGTACAAATAAAAGATTTATTGATAGAACTATTTTGGAACAAGGTATTCGCATGAAAATACAACTTCTGGATAGTGAATTTATGCAGGAATTAAAACAAAAAGCGACTGATGATACTTTTAGAATAACAAAAGAAGAAATTCAACAGATGTTCCTAAATATCCTACAACAGGAACTTGAAAAAAATGACAGCATCACTCCTATTCGATGGATTGATATACTTTCACGACTGAATTTTTCCGCAAAAGAAGAATATTTAAATAGTTTTATTCAAAAGCCGATTGGTCAAATTGAAAGGAGAATTGAAGCAACTGCAAGAAGAAGAAAAGCGAATAAAGCAAACGCAGCCAATGTCGGAAATGAGCTTTACCGTTCTGTGGAAAACGAATTGCGACAGTTACAAACAGCGCTCGGAATAAACCATATCCGATATTCATCAATTGCCGACAAGGTTGCAGAAGAAATATTACAATGCGGAATCGATTATTCTAACTATCACAAAGAAAATCAATTCAGTGAGGTTCCAAAAGAAGAAGATTTTACCGAAACAGCTAAGATTTTGTTTGAAAAAGCAAAATCGTTGGCTGTTGGAAATTTTGTAATGCAAAGGGTTGGGGAAAACGTTGCTACTTTAAGTGAAATATCACAACAATTGAAAGTCAAAAAGTACGTTGACATTATTTTTAAATTAAAAGAAGATTCGCTTAAAGACATTGACTCTGAAATAAATTCAAAAGATACACTTGGAAATATCAATAATGATTATAAAGAAAAAATAGTCAATTTATACAAAAATATGAGAGGAACTTCCTCTGCAAAGAAAATTATAACTCTTGCAAAATTAGAATTACTAAATATCAAAACCATATTAAAAAATGATAATGATTTATATATAGAAATATCTACTCATGTGGCAAATGAAGTATTACAAATGGTTGTTGAAGCAGTTAATACAGGACAGAAAATATCAACACTAGATGTGGATATGACCAGCCCATACCGTAATTACGACTTGTTAAAAACTACTCTTAAAGACGCTTGGGAGGTTACAGAAATGATTAGCTCGTTAGATGTGTCAACAGAATTTCAATCTCGTTACTTGAATAATAAAAATATATTAAAAAATATTTGTAGCCAATTTAATGTGCCTACGCCTCCTCTTAATTACCCGAAAATTCCTCAATTAAATTTCATTATTATTTCTTCACAAATAACAAATACAGATGAAAATAACAGTTCTTTACTAATAACAAATCCGCTTTATAAAAAATACGTAAGATATATTGGACTTAAATTAAACGTGGAGAGTCTTGAAAAACAAACTGTAATTTTTCATATTAAATACTTTGAAAAACAAAACTATACAAATCTTTTTCGACCCCTTTTTCAAAATAAAGAAGATTATAAAGATAAATTATTAGTAAATTCAAAAACTTCTCCAGAAGGATATACCTTTTCTATAACAGAAAATATTGATAAAAATACTACAAGTATTAAATTAAGAGGATGGGGTGACTCCGAAGAATGTATTTATGATATAAATAATTCATACCGTATTGAAGTATATGTTAATGACTTTATGATTCATAAAAAAGAATTTGTTATTGAATTATCTCCTTTGGAGAAATTAGAAAATCAATTAATTTATGCTAGAGAATTCCTTGCCAGAATTAAATCAACAAATTTTGACTATCAGAAAATTCTTTTAGCTAATGATAAATTAAATGAAATAAAAAAATTTCATTGGTTTAGAAGTTCTTCAACTCGCAAAAGGCAAATAGCTGAACAGCAACAGGAAATTGCAAGGTTTGAACAAGAATCAGAAAACAAAAAGAAACAACAAATATTATTTTATCAAAATTCGATAGATAGAATAAAAGAGGAAATAGAAAAAGCAGAATATTAATAATGATAAAACAATTGAAAAAATTTATTATGAGTCAAAGAATTAATATTACTATTACTTGTCCGCAGTGTAATAATCAATTTGATTCCACATTGTATCGTTCTATTTGGGGAGAGTATCCCGAAAATAGAGAATTAGTTATGTTCGACAAAATAAATGTGGTAACATGTCCACATTGTGGCATAACAACTAAATTACCTTTTCCGTTTATCTATACAAATGCAAAACAACTTTTTGCAGTTTGGTGGGAACCTAATTATGATTCACAAATTGACAAGGATAGCGAAGGATATGTAAAACTATTAGGAAGAGGAAATTATCTTGCAACTGCACCACGTATTAAAGATTGGGATGAATTTAAACAAACAATTATCCGATTTGAAAATGGTGATCTTAAAACAAGTCCTATAAACATTGAAGATAATATGAAAAAACAAAAAGATGATTTTCTTAAAGAAAAAAAAGGATGTTTGTTCTTCTTTTTTTTACTAACAGCGATATCATGTGGCTTATAAGCCTATTCTATTTATTGAGGTGATAAAATAATTTGCTGAATATGAAAAGAATAATAATCACAATGAATTTTTCGTTAATTGCATTGATATCTTTTGCTCAAACAAATACCGACAGCCTTGTAATTCACTTACAACAATCTGTTATGCAATTGACCTCAGAAATAAAAAGGCAACAAGCGGATTTTTCAAAAAAAATATCATCTATGAATGACAGCATAATAAAACTTCATTCGGAAATGGAAAGCGAAAAGGCAACTATCACCGTTTTGGCTGATAGTTTAGGCATTTATATCGCAGATACTCAAACCAATACAACAAAACAAATTCAAAATATTCAACAAAAAATCAGCACGAATACTTTGTATTGGATAATAGCAGTATTAACTATCGCCTTGTTTTCATCGGCAATTTTTGTTTGGCTTCGCAGAAAACAGCAATCAGATAAAACAGATATGATTGACCAATTGAGTAAAACAAGATCGGCAATTATGTCTGAAGGCGCTAAATTAGATAAAGAATTATCCGATTTGTTAGAAAAACAATTAGTCGCAATAAATAATACAAGAACAGATAAGAATGATTCTATTCCTGTTGACCATACAATGCCATTAAAAGTGGCTGACGAAATCACAAGAATCAACGCTTATGCAAATACGCTTGATCCAAACAGTCAGGACGCAAAAGCATTGAAAAGTTCGGTAAAGCGACTTTTTAATACATTCATATCTGCTCAATATGAAATTGTTGATTTGTCGGGACAAAAATATGATGACGGACTGAAGGTTATTGTTGTAAATGCAATCCCTGATGAGAATTTAAAAGAAGGTGAGGAGATTATTTCTCGAATCATAAAACCCCTTGTAAAATATAAAGGAGAACAAATTCAAGCCGCTCAAGTAGAAATATCTGTTGGACAATAAAATAACAAAAAATATGAGAACAAAAATTGATTTTGGAATTGATTTGGGCACAACCAATTCCGCTATTGCAAAAATGGATAACGGCAAACCGACTATTATTCAAACGGATACTCAAAAAGACACCTTACCGTCTTGTATTGCCGTAAATCCACGAAAAAACTTAATATATGGAGATGCTGCTTATGCAGCAAATATAAAAGATAAACTCCGATTATTAAAAACATTTGGGGAGGATGATTCAAATTGTTATTTGGAGTTTAAAAGGAATATGGGGAAAGATATAAAACGTTATAGTTCAATACTTGGAAAAGATTTTTCTCCGGAAGAACTGTCTTCTGAAGTGTTAAAACGTTTGAAATCTTTTGTCCCTGACGAACAACTAAAATCAATTGTTATAACCGTTCCTGCAAAGTTTACAATAGCGCAAAATGAAGCAACCAGAAAAGCTGCAAAATTAGCAGGTTTTGAAGTGGTAGAATTACTTCAGGAACCCATAGCTGCGTCAATTGCCTACGGATTAGATGCAAAAAACAAGGAAGGTATATGGTTAGTTTTTGATTTTGGAGGCGGAACATTTGACGCCGCATTGGTACGGGTAGAAGAAGGAATTATGAAAGTATTAGATACTGAAGGAGATAATGAATTAGGGGGGAAAGACCTTGATTTAGCAATTGTGGACAAAATTATTATACCTTACTTACAAGATAATTATTCTATTGGAAGTTTTTTATCTGATAAAAAGAAAAGGCAAATTCTAAGAGATGCAATGAAATCATTTGCAGAAAGGGCAAAAATTGATTTATCATTTAATTCAACAACTGATATAACGACAATGCCCAGTGAAATAGGTGCAATGGATAACGAGAACAATGAATTGGAACTTTGTCTTGATGTTACTCAAAACGATTTAATTCCTGTTTTTGAACCCATTTTCCAAAAGGCGATAGATATTACTAAACAATTATTACAACGGAAAAGTCTTAAAGGTTCCGATTTAGATTGTTTGATATTAGTTGGAGGTCCCACCTATTCCCCAATTTTACAAAAAATGCTGAAAGAACAAATTACCACAAATGTTATAGCGAAAAATCAAATGACGGCTGTGGCAATTGGTGCTGCATTATATGCTTCTACAAAAGACGTCGGAGTTGTATTGCCCCCACTGCAAAAAGGAACTGTTGCTTTAGAAATAAAATACAATGCAACAACTGTTCAAATGGAGGAGTTTATAAATATTAAAATCAATTCAAAGGAATCTAATCTTGAATTACCTGAAAAGTTGTATGTAACTTTACAACGAGCAGATAAATCATTTTCAAGCGATAGAGTTCAAATTAATGATTTAAGAGCGACGCTTATTAATGTTCAATTAAATCTTAATAATGTCAATCACTTTTCAATTATTGTAACAGATGAAAACCACGATGTAATTTCGTGTGAACCAAACAGTATAAATATTTTACAAGGATTGAAAGCACCTTTAGCGCCATTACCTTATAATATAGGTATTGAGGTTTGGAATGAAAAGCGTAACCTAAAAATATTCAAAGGTTTGAAAGGTCTTGAAAAAAATCAAATTTTACGAAATGCTGTTGGACAAAGTGAAGGTCTAAAAACGCCAAAACAAATCAGACCGGGCAATTCTTCCGATAAATTAATAATTCCAATATATCAAGGGGAAGATGGAGCAGAAAATACAAATTCTTTTTACAGTAACCATGTAACGGATGTCATCATAACCGGCGAAAAATTTCCTCGAGTTTTACCTGCAAATTCAGATATGGAAATAACATTCACTTTTAATGAAAATGGGGCTATGCCTGTATGCTCTGTATTTTTTCCTGCCATTAATTATACAGAAGAAATTTCATTAGAATATAATAAAGATCCAAAAGTTGATGCCGCTTGGCTGAAAAATGAAATAAAATATGATATAGCACGAGTTAATAATGTTTTAAAGGCAGATACAAATATCGAATTACAAAAGTCCTTGAAATCCTTAAAAGGATTGGAAGAAAACTTCATACAAGAGGAAGGCAGCGAAGAAGGCAAAATGAGAATTTTAAAAAATCTGCGTAATATCAGATTGATTATTGACAAGTTTGAAAATGATAAAGCGTGGCCTGCTATTCGACAGGAACTAACAGAAACATATTATCAGGTTAAAAATTTAGTAGAAGTGTTAAGGAGTGAAGGAGCGCCTGACAATTTGAGTATGCCAAAAGTTGAAGCTCAATTATCTGATTTCGAACGAAAGGTCGAAGAAATTGTGAGACTAAAGGATGTTGATTTGGCTATGGAAAACGTAAATGAAATTCGAGATTTTGAGAGAGCAATTGCAGACGCTCTTATGCCTAAAGGAGAGAGAGAAAAGCAATATATTGATTATATGAATCGAAACTTTAATTCAATTACTTGGATAAATGCTACCAAAGCAAGAGAATTTATCAACAAAGCAATTTCTATTATAAGTGATGGTGATAATGTTAAACAATTAAGTGGTTTGTGTTCTCAAATCAGTGATTTAGTGGATAGAACTGTCGATAGACCCCCTATTCCTATTCCTATATTTGCCGGAATAATACAATGAAAATGAACTATACAGGCATATTACCCAAAGGATTTTTGCTAAATGATAAGTACGCAGTAATTCTTTTCATCAAACAAGGCATCGCTGCCGATACTTATCGTGTCAAAGTTAGCGATGGAGAATTGTATTTTCTAAAACTATTCAATTACGGTAAACTAAATCGTACTGCATTTGATAGCGAAGGTAACTTATTGGAAATTGAACTAATCAAAAGATTTCACCATCCCAATATTGGCTTATACAAGGATAGTGGAGATTTGATTTATGAAGGACGAAAATATGGCTTTCTGGTATTGGATTTTATCTCCGGAGAAACATTGGCGGAACATATAGCGAGAGAACCCATAAGTTCTTTGTATGATGTAAAGCAATTTTTATCCGGCGTTTTAGATGGATTGAATTATATGCATTCTTTGCCGGAGCCGATTATTCACAACGAAATTACTCCTCAAAATATTATGCTGGATTTATCGAGCGACATACCACAGGCAAAAATAATCGGGTTTGATTATGCCCGCTCGTTTTTGCAGTCATCAAAAGCATATAATAAAGAGGGATTGAATTTGTGTTATGTAGCCTCTGAATGTATAACGGCGGGCATATTTTCTCCACAAAGCGATTTATTTTCTGTTGGGGTAGTTATGTATCAAATGCTATTTGGCATTACGCCTTGGAATGCTTCAACTTCAAATTATGAAAAACAAATGTCTGGTGATGCAATCTTAATCGAAAAAATATTACAACAACGAGAAAAGCCTTTGGTTTTTCCGAATGTAGCAAACAGAATTGTTGATTTTGATGATTCAATTTTGAAAATAATAACAAAAGCATTGCAAACCAACCCTGAAAAGCGCTTCCAATCTGCGCAGGAATTTTTGCAGGCATTGAATGGCGAAATCGAAATCAACAATGATACAAAACCTATCCCTCCTAAGCAAAGCGGCGGCGGTTTTGCCGATATTGTAGGAATGCAGCAATTGAAAGACCGACTGAAAAATGAAGTAATAGATTTACTCAACGACCCCGAAGGTGCAAAAATGTACAATATCTCAATGCCCAACGGAATGTTGCTGTATGGTCCTCCGGGTTGCGGAAAAACATTTTTTGCCGAAAAATTCGCAGAAGAAACGCAATTCAATTACAAATACATAAATCCGAGCGATTTGGGAAGTATTTACATTCACGGCGCACAAGAGAAGATTAGCAAATTGTTTAATGAAGCCAGAGAAAACGCTCCGTTTGTTATTTGTTTAGATGAGGTAAGTTCTCTTTTTCCAAAACGCAATTCGGCACATAATCATCAAGTAGGTGAAGTAGATGAATTTCTTACGCAAATCAATAACTGCGGTAAAAACGGCGTTTTCGTGATTGCCACAACAAATTTTCCGCAAAACATTGACGAGGCATTATTGAGATCAGGACGATTGGGAATAAAAATTTATGTTTCTCCGCCCGATTACGAGGCTCGAAAAGGATTATTTGAAATGTATGTCAATAAAATCCCAAAAGATTTTGGCATTGATTTCGACGAATTGGCAAAACTTATCGAAAACTATGTAACAAGCGATATTCGGGCGATTGTGGAAGCCGTTGCACACGAATGTCGGAAAAGCAGATTAAGAATTACAATGGAAATGCTAATTGATAAAATCAAAAACTACAAACCAACTGTGCCGTTTGAGTTAATTAAAGAACACGAGAAAATACGTGATGAAATGGAAGGCATATATGGATTTAAAAGCTGATATATATAATTACGTTTCTACTCTTATAGCAGAAGGGAAAAAGAGTGAAGAAATTATTAAAACACTTATGGAAGAAGGGATGAGTGGAAAAGAAGCTTCGGATATTTATTATTCTGTCTTTGCTAACATTTGTGAACAAAAGGAAGGGTCAAGACGTGTTATTGAAGAAAATAAAGGATGTCAGATTTTCAGTTTTTTGATACTCATTCTTATCATTGGAGCTTATGTAACAGGGAATAGAGATTTTTTGGAAAAAATATCGTTAGGTGTGTTTTTTTTATTCGGGCTTGGACTGTTGGGGCTATTTGTAATAATAAGATGTAAACATAATAAGAGCATGAAAAGGTTAATAGATTATTTAAGAAGAATTTATCGCTTATCGTTAAATAGATCGAAACAAGAGAATCTGGTTTGGGAAGATTTAATAAAATTACAGGCGGAAGCGGATTGGAAACATGGAATTTACGAAAAAGAAAAATATATAGAGACTATTTTCAATATTGAAGAAAATAAGGGCGAAAGGTATTTTTATATGGTAGCCGATGGATATTTCCATTGTAGGGTAAAAGTATTAGACAACTACCCAATCGAATTAGCTACTGATTTATTTATTCTGGCATCACATTTTAACAATTTATTGAACAACGGTGTTGTGAAAGTTAATACGGAAAGTTTATATGTTGAGTACTGTCAAAAAATCGACATATTAATTCCCCTATTATACAAAGGAGTAATCTACCAACAATTGATAGCTCATTACAATACTTCTAAAGATATTTATTGGGCGTTTCATCAGCTTGTTGAGAATAATGAAGCACCTGCAATAATTATCGCAGATTTGTTAAAGAAAATAGAGGAAGAAGAAAAGCAAAAAAAATAAGAGGGCATACTTAGTGTTGAACTCAATTTCTAAAATAGTAGTATATTCGTTGTATTTGATAGGATGTAAAACCGGACTGACATATAATGAAATAAATATTAGATGACAATTTATTTGGATATTGACGGAGTTTTATTAACAACAAAGGATACTAAAACAGTTATTGGTGTTAAACTATTCATCAATTTTTTAGTAAATCATTTTGATTGTTTTTGGTTAACAACTCATTGCAAAGGTGATTCGAAGTATGCCATTGAATATTTAAAACATTTCTTTGATAATAGTACAATAGAATTGTTAAAGCGGATGAGAGCAACAAATTGGAATTTATTAAAGACTGAAGCAATAGATTTCAATTCTGATTTTTATTGGCTTGAAGATTATCCGTTCAAATCTGAAATAAAAGTTTTAGAGGAGTTTGGTATGAAAGATAGGTTGCTTATTGTTGACTTGAATAGAGATAACGAATATGAGAATTTGATGTATTTTTTGAAAAATCGTTTATTGCAAGGAAAAGTAAATAATTCAAAAGAAGTCAATTATAACGAACCAAATGTTTTCAATTAAATTCCACAAACGTATGGGTTGTCTCACAATAATACTCGCAACAATTCTTTTGAAAACATTATGGGTAATCTGGATGTGTCATGGTAATTCGTCTTTTGAAACCGATAAATCTGATATTCTGAAACGGCGTAGGTATCTGATAAATAAAACAATGGTTGAGCCAAAACAATTATTGGGTAATATGCCGGCAGGTATTGGTTCTCAGTTTCAGGGAGAATGGGCGATTTATTCCTATTCGATGTTCTCAATAGCATTAACTAACATTGCCAATATTTTCCCTGAGACGAAAGAAGAATCTGTTCTAATTGTTGATTCACTGATAAATAAAGTCTTATCGCCTGAAATTCGTAAATACGATTCTGACCGTTGGGGCGAGGATCCGCTCGAAAGTTTAGACGGAGATAACAGTCATCTTTTTTATATTAGTCATTTAGCATGGATGATAAGCCATTATAAATTTTTAGGCGGAGGCGGTAAATATGATAAACTTTTTCAAAAGCTTTGTTTTACTATGAATCGCAGGATGTTTCAATACGAAAGTCTTTGTCT
>Ga0209629_10002153_pt1 | contig 13186 bp, 10 predicted proteins | sample TergutCu122P5_FD_187286 | JGI IMG/M metagenome (GOLD analysis project Ga0209629, IMG submission 187286) | Cubitermes ugandensis P5 segment gut microbial communities from Kakamega Forest, Kenya - Cu122 P5 (SPAdes) (version 2) | ecosystem: Host-associated > Arthropoda: Insects > Digestive system... | reverse complement strand
GTCGTCGAGGGCCTGCATTACGTCGAAATGGCCGTCGATCACGACGTCCAGCAGCCCGTGGAGCAGGCCGTCGACGCCGAACCGGACGAGGTTCTCGTCGTCGGCCCAGCGCTGCACGACCGGCGTCATGTCGAAGCCGTCGTCGCGGCGGACCGTGATCAGGTGGTGGGGGAGGGCGTAGGCGCTGATGCGGCTGAGGCGCAGCCGCCGGGTGTCGTTGGGCGCCAACGCCACGGCGTACACCGTGCTGAAGCTGTAGCCGGCGTAGCGCACCGTCTTGGGGCGCTCCTGGGGGGCGGTCGTGTCCTCCAGGGAATGGGGGTCGAGGCCGAGGGCCCCGAGGCGGTCGAGCTGTTCCGGGGTGGGGGCGCACAGGTCGAGCCACACGAGGTCGCCGGGACCGGCGTCGAGGCTGGCGGGCAGGTCGTCGAGGTGGTCGGCGGTGAGCCGGCCGTCCCGCCACACGGCGGAGGTGACGCCGCAGCACGGCGGCACGGGGGGTGGGGCGGCAGCCTCGGACGGGAAAACCATTGCTCCAGGCTAGACCCACGGGGCGCGCTCGCGGCAACGCCCGTCGCGGCAACCACGTCAGCCGATGTGGCGCAGGTAGCGCTCGAACTCGGCGGCCAGCGCGTCGCCGGTACCGGATTGGGCCTCGTCGGTGTCGGCCATCTCCTCCATCTCGGCGACGAACGCGGCCAACTCGGGATCGTCGTCGATGAGTTCCGTGACCCGCTGTTCCCAGTCGCGCGCCGCGCCGGGCAGCTCTCCGAGTTCCAGCGGCTCGCCGAGCACGTCCTCCAGGTAGCCGAGCAGGCCGAGCGTCGCCTTGGGGTTCGGCACGGTCGCGGTGTAGTACGGCACCGACGCCCACAGCGTAACGGTCTTGAGGCGGCCGGACTGGAGGCACGCGTCCGCCAGGACGCCGACGATGCCGGTGGGGCCCTCGTAGTCCGGGTCGGCCAGGTGGAGCCGCTCGGTGAGCGCGGCGTCGCTGCACGTGCCGCTGATGGGCAACGGACGGGTGTGCGGCACGTCCGTCAGCATCGCGCCGAGCAGCACCACGACCTCGGGTTTGATCATGCGGAAGGCGCTCGTCAGCGTGTGGCACAGGGTCGGCCAGCGCAGATTGGGTTCGGGGCCTCCCACGAGCACGAGATCGTGCTGCGGCAGGTGCGCCACGGAGAACTCGATTGTTGGCCAAGTGACCCGATGCCCGCCGGCGGCGGTCTCGACGAGTGGACGGGTGGCCTGGAAGTCGTAGTAGTCCTCGCCGTCCACCGCGTACAGCACCTCGGTCGGGTAGCGGGTGGACAGGTGGTCGAGCACCGCGCTCGACGCGTCGGCAGCGTCGTTCCAGCCGCTGAAGGCGGCCACCACGACCGGGTGGTTCAGACTGCGCCACGACGTTGCCATGGCCTCCAGCGTACCCGAACGAGGAGATCAGGCGGATCGGGCCTCCGGCGAGGTCGCGTGTACACGCACGCCGCAGGGATCGGGCAGAATAGGACCTGCGCCGCTCCCCGCCCGGCGGCGTGAGCCAGGGTAGCGAGATCCTCGCCGCCAGAAAGGAACAGACCCCATGCTCTCGGTCAGCGTCCTCGGCCCTGCGGCCGCCGAAACCCGCACCGTGGAGGAGGGCGCCACCGGCCTGACGCTCTTCGGTGACGACAGGGGGATCGTGGCGATGCGTCGCGCCAGCACGGTGGTCGATCTGGCGACACCCCTGGTGAGCGGCGACGAGGTGGAGGCCGTGTCGGCGACCAGTCCCGAGGGCCTGTCGATCATCCGCCACAGCGCCGCGCACGTCACGGCCCAGGCGCTCCAGCAGGTCTTCCCCGAGGCCAAGCTCGGCATCGGCCCGCCGATCACGGACGGCTTCTACTACGACTTCCAGGTGCAGCCCCTCACCCCGGATGATCTGACGACCATCGAGAAGGGCATGGCACGGATCATCAAGGAGCGCCAGCGCTTCGTGCGCCGCGTCGTCACGGACGACGAGGCCCGCGCCGAGGAGGCTGCCGAGCCGTTCAAGCTGGAACTCATCGCGGACAAGGCCCGCGTCTCCGACGAGGACGGCGCCAGCGTCGAGGTGGGCAGCGGTGAGCTGACGATGTACGACAACGTCCGCCGGGACGGGACCGTGGCCTGGAAGGACCTGTGCCGCGGGCCGCACGTGCCCCACACCGGCTACATCCCGGCGGTCGCGCTCACCAAGACGTCCGCCGCCTACTGGCGGGGCGACCAGCGCAACGCCTCACTCCAGCGCGTGTATGGCACCGCGTGGGCTCACCTGGACGACCTCAAGGCGTACCAGACGCGCATGGCGGAGGCCGCCCGGCGCGACCACCGCAAGCTCGGCACCGAGCTCGACCTGTTCAGCAACCCCGAGGAGCTGGGCCCCGGTCTGCCGGTGTTCCACCCCAAGGGTGGTGTGGTGAAGCGCGTCATGGAGGACTACGTCCGAGCCGCGCACATCGAGGCCGGCTTCGACTACGTCAGCACGCCGCACATGGCGCGCGAGAGCCTGTATTACACATCCGGGCACCTGCCGTACTACGGCGACTTCATGTTCCCGGCACTGGACGACGACGGGGATCGCTACCGCCTCAAGGCGATGAACTGCCCGATGCACAACCTGATCTACCGCTCGCGCCAGCGCAGCTACCGCGAGCTGCCGATGCGGCTGTTCGAGTTCGGTACGGTGTACCGCAACGAGAAGTCGGGCGTACTGCAGGGCCTCACGCGGGTGCGCATGATCACCCAGGACGACTCGCACAGCTATGTTACGCCAGAACAGGCCCCCGACGAGGTGAAACACCTTCTGCGCTTCATCTTGAAGCTGCTGCGGGACTTCGGGCTGAACGACTTCTACCTCGAGCTGTCGACGCGCGACGAGGACGGCAAGAAGAAGGACAAGTTCATCGGCTCGGATGCGGACTGGGCTCAGGCGACGGCCGTGCTGGAGCAGGTCGCGCGAGACGAGGGCCTGGAGACGGTGCCCGACCCCGGCGGCGCGGCCTATTACGGGCCGAAGATCTCCGTGCAGGCGAAGGACGCGATCGGGCGCACCTGGCAGATGTCGACGATCCAGTACGACTTCAACCAGCCGGAGCGCTTCGAGCTGGAGTACGTCGCCCCGGACGGCTCGCACCAGCGCCCGGTGATGATCCACTCGGCGAAGTTCGGATCGATCGAGCGGTTCATGGGGGTGCTGATCGAGCACTACGCCGGAGCGTTCCCGGCCTGGCTCGCGCCGGTGCAGGTCGTCGGCATCCCCGTCGCCGACGAGTTCGCCGACTACCTGAACGAGGTCGTGGCAAGGCTGAAGGCGCAGGGGATCCGTGCCGAGCTGGACGATTCCGAGGACCGGATGCAGAAAAAGATCCGCACGCACACCAAGTTGAAGGTGCCGTTCCTGCTGATCGCCGGGGAGACGGACCGCAGCGCCGGCACGGTCAGCTTCCGGTTCCGCGACGGGTCCCAGCGCAACGGCGTGCCGGTGGACGAGGCGGTCGCCGAGATCGTGGCGATCGTCGCCTCCCGCACGAACACCGATCCGAGCGCCCAGGAGGAGGCCGGAACGGCATGACCGACAGGGAGGGTGCCGCCCCAGCGTCGTCCGTCCCAGCAAACCAACCGGGCGATGCGGCCGGCCTGGAGCCCGCCGAGACGCTGACGGGCGTTCCCGACTGCTTCGGCCGGCTGTGGACGCCGTATCGCATGGCGTACATCCAGGGCGAGGCGCGTCCGGCGAACGCGACCGAGCAGGTGTGTCCCTTCTGCCGGGTGCCCGGCCTGGACGACGCGGCCGGCCTCGTGGTCCACCGGGGGAGGACGGGCTACGTCGTGATGAACCTGTTCCCGTACTCCCCGGGGCATGTGCTTGTCTGCCCCTACCGCCACGTCGCCGATTATGTGGACCTGACCAGGGAGGAGATCGCCGAGCTCGCAGCCCTGACGCAGCGGGCGATCCGGACGCTCACGGCGGTAAGCCACCCCGACGGGTTCAACCTCGGCATGAACCAGGGGGCCGCAGCCGGGGCGGGCATCGCGGCGCACCTGCACCAGCACGTCGTGCCCCGCTGGGCGGGCGACACGAACTTCCTGCCGATCGTCGCGGCGACGCGGGCGATGCCGCAACTGCTGGGCGAGGCGCGCACAATGCTCGCGGCGCAGTGGAACGGAGGCGAGTGATGGCGGTGCGCAGGTCGCGACGGCTCGAGGCGCAGGTGCTGGCCGAGATCCGGAGGCCGGATGAGACGGAGGAGCGGGCCTACGAGGCGACGGCGAAGACGCGCGGTTACGGCCTGCCCAAGGCGCTGCCGATGGTGCGGGTGCTGAAGATCGGCGCCCGCATCCCCAACTGGGCGTGGCGCCCGATGGCGAAGCTCGCGGCGCGGATCGCCGTCGGCCGGAACTACAAGGCCGTGCGCCAGTGGCGCCTGAACGCCCAGGTGATGCTCAACCGGGAGCCGACGCGGGCGGAGTGCCTCACCGCGTTCGAGACGTGGTTCGAGAACATGGCTGGCTCAGTCCAGCTCGGGCGCTACACCCCCGAGCAGAACTTCCGGCGTGTCGTGATCGACGACGCCGACTTCAACCGGCTCGCGGCGTCGTGGCGAGGTCCCGGCGCGGTGGTGGCGCTGCCGCACATGGGGGACTACGACCTGGCGGGGGCGTATTTCTGCGCCAAGGGGATGCCGGTGTCGGCCGTCGGCGAGCGGTTGCCAGACCAGGAGTTCGAGTACTTCATGACAATCCGCCAGGCCGTCGGGATGACCGTCTACCCCCACGGGGAGCCGGCGGTGCTCGACAAGCTGGCCGATGACCTCGGTCGGGGTCACGTCGTCGCGCTGGTGTCCGACCGCGACCTGTCGCGTCACAGCGTGCCGGTGGTGTGGCACACGCCAAGCGGCGACCATCGGGTGACAATGCCGCCGGGACCGGCGCTGCTGGCCCAACGCACGGGCGCCGACCTGCTGGCGGCCGTGTGCACGTTCGAGGGCAGGCGGATACGCATCCGGACCTTCGGCCCGCTGGCGGTGACGCCGGGCGACGATGGGCTCGCCGTCACCTCTCAGCGCCTCGCCGACGTGTTCTGCCGGGAGGTGGCCGCGAACGTGCCCCAGTGGCATGTGATGCAGCGGTTCTTCCCCGGGGTGGTCGCCACCTGATAGGGCGACGGCCCGGCGGGTCGCCGGGAGCGGTTACAGTGGACACGCCGGGCCGCGTCCCGGCCGCCCGGACCACCGGGTGAGCGCGAGAGCAGGAGGAACCATGGCAGAGATCCCGGCCGACGTGTTGTACACGCGTGACCATGAGTGGGTCAAGCTGGGCGAGGACGGGACCGCGCGGGTCGGGGTGACCACGCACGCCACCGAGCAGCTCGGCGATATCGTGTACGTGTCGCTGCCCACCGTCGGCACGCAGGTGGCCGTGGGCGACTCGTGCGCGGAGTTGGAGTCGACGAAGTCCGTGAGCGATGTGTTCGCGCCGGTCGCCGGGGTGATCCGGGCCGTGAACGACGCGTTGGTCGAGTCGCCGGAGACGATCAACGCCGAGCCGTACGCGGACGGGTGGCTGTTCGATATCGAGCTGGGGCCAGACCGTTCCGGTACGGAGGAACTGCTCGGCGCGGAGGACTACAGGAGCCTGGTGTCTTGAGGCCGCCGCGGGCGCAGCGGGTCGTCGTCCCATCAGTATCCTGGCGCGTCGAGGTGCGCACCCTGGCGAGTCGGATCATCTAGACTGGCGTGTCAAGGGCGGCCCCGGGTCGACCCCATCATGGGGAGGCGGCAATCATGGCAACGTGCAAAGCATGCGGGTCTACGAACCCCGTCGGTGCCAACTTCTGCTCGCGGTGCGGCGAGCGGCTGGGCGGCGCGCCCACCGGCGACACTACGCGGGTGATCGCGATCGTGGAGGACGACGGGCACGGGGCGGACCTGGGCGCTGAGCTGACGGCGGCGGTCGCGGCCCTGTCCGACGGCACGGCGATGCTGGTCGTCACGCGAGGACCCCAGATGGGGGAGCGTTACGTCCTGGATGCATCGACGACGACGGCGGGCCGCTCGACGGACTGCGAGATCTTCCTGGACGACATCACGGTGTCCCGCCACCACGCCCGGTTTCGCCTCGGCGACGGCATCGTCACCGTCGAGGACCTGGGGAGCCTGAACGGCACCTATGTCAACCGCGACCTCGTGGATGGTTCGCTGGCTCTGAGACCGGGTGACGAGGTGCAGATCGGCAAGTTCCGCATGGTGCTGTACACCCACGAGCCCGGACGGCCCTGATGCCGCCCGGACCCTTGCGCAGCATCGGTGCAGTCCTGCCGGTCCTCAAGGCGGAGTTCCCCGACATCAGCATCTCCAAGATCCGCTTCCTGGAAAGCGAGGGCTTGGTCAGTCCCGAGCGCGCGCCGTCGGGGTATCGCCGCTATGCCCCCGCCGACATCGACCGGCTGCGGTACATCCTGCGCATGCAGCGTGATCACTATCTCCCGCTCAAGGTGATCCGCGAGCATGTGGAGCTGATGGACCGCGGCCTGCAGCCGCCGCCCCCGGAGACGCCCGCGCTCGGTGCCACGCCGGACGCCGTCGACGCGACCGAAGCCGGCCGGCAGCCGCTGAAGCTGACGAAGCGCGAGTTGATCCAGGTGAGCGGCCTGTCGGAGGCGACGCTCGTGGAGCTGGAGCGCCAGCAGATGGTGTCCCCGCGCCGGGGATCGATGTACTACGGGCGCGAGGCGCTGATGATCTGCGTGGTGGCCCGCAAGCTTCAAACCTACGGCATGGACATCCGTCACTTGCGGGCGATCAAACAGTCGGCCGAGCGCGAGGCCGGACTCGTGGAGCAGGCGGTGGCACCGCTGCGCCATCAGCCGCGCATCGTCGATCACCTCCAGGAGGCCACGCAGCTCGTGATCCAGGCCCACGCGGCGCTGATGTACTCCTTGCTTCAGCGCTGAAGGCACCGGGTGTCGAGGCCAGGTTGAGGGTTGTGGACCGGGCGACGCGTGTTGTCAGTGCTTGTCAGAGTGATAATCCTGGTGACCGGTGCGGCTGTACGCCTGGCATCTCGCGACACGGGCGCGACCGTGCCGCGAGACGCGGGTGCCTCGCGGCTAGCGTTTCGGTCGAGCAAACACGTGGGCCGTACCCCTGGCCCGACCGTCGAGGAGGGCTGCCGGATGGACGAGCGGGACACGACGCCGGGCTGCCCGGTGCAGGACACGCTGTTCGACGACGGACTCGAGCCCGCCGGCGAGGAGCTGGGTTACCGGGGGCCGGTGGCCAGTGAGGTGGTCGGGATCACCTACCGGCAGCTGGATTACTGGGCGCGGACGGACCTGGTGGTGCCGTCGATCCGTCCGGCCGGGGGCTCGGGCACCCAGCGGCTGTATTCGTTCCGTGACCTGTTGGTGCTGCGCGTCGTGAAGCGCCTGCTGGACGCGGGCATCACGCTGCAGCAGATCCGCACCGCGGTCGCTCACCTGCGCGGGCGCGGCGTTCGCGACCTCACGGCGCTGACGCTCGTGTCCGACGGCGTCTCGGTGTACGAATGCACCTCCGACAACGAGGTGATCGATCTGCTGCGGGGTGGGCAGGGCATGTTCGCCATCGCGCTGGGTGGGGTCTGGCGCGATGTCGAGGGCAGCCTGACGACCCTCGACGTGCACCCGGAGACAGAGTCGGGCACCACGGACACGCCGGTCGACGAGTTCACCCAGCGTCGGCTGGCGCGCCGCGCGTCCTAACGGCCAGCGCCGTTGGGCGACGTCGCCTAGGATGGGCCCGGCGCCGCGACGGCCGCGGCGGCACGGGGAAGTGCGGGTGCAGACCATGCGGAAGATCACCGATACGGGATTCGTCGAGCGCCAGATCGGTCCCCGCCCCCCCGACCTGGCGGCGATGCTCGCTGCGCTAGGTTGCGACAGCCTGGACGCGCTGACGGATGCCGCGATCCCGGCGGATCTGCGCGCCGTCTCACCGATTGATCTGCCCGACCCGCTGGACGAGGCCGCCGTCTCGGCTAGGCTGCGCGAATTGGCCGGACGGAACAACCCCGGACGGTCCCTGATCGGCCAGGGCTACTCCGGCACGCTCACGCCGGCGGTGATACGAGCGGGTGTGCTCGGCGACCCGGGCTGGTACACGGCCTACACGCCCTATCAGCCCGAGATCAGTCAGGGCCGGCTGGAGGCGCTGCTGGTGTTCCAGACGATGGTCTCCGACCTGACGGGCCTGCCCGTGGCGGGGGCCGGCCTATTGGACGAGGCCAGCGCGACCGCCGAGGCCGTCGCGATGGCGAAGCGCTGCGACAAGGGGGGGAGCTCGCGTGTGCTCGTCGACGCGGGCCTGTACCCCGCCACGCTGGCCGTGGTGCGCACGCGGGCCCGGCGCCTCGGCATCGACGTCGTCGTGACGGACCTGGCGCACGACCTGGGGGACTGCTTCGCGGTGGTGCTCCAGACGCCCGCACGGGACGGCCGGCTCCAGTCCACCACCGAGTTGGCCGGCCTCGCCGGGCGCGCGCATGCCGCCGGGGCGCTGGTGATCGCGATCGCCGACCCCCTCGCGCTGACGCTGGTGACCCCGCCGGGGGAGTGGGGCGCCGATATTGGGGTGGGGTCGACGCAACGGTTCGGGGTGCCGCTGTTCTACGGCGGCCCGCACGCCGCGTACCTGGCGTGCCGCGATGCGCTCGTCCGTCAGCTTCCCGGCCGCATCGTCGGGGTGTCCGTGGACGCCGACGGCGCACCCGCGCTCCGCCTGGCGCTCCAGGCCCGCGAGCAGCACATCCGCCGCGAGAAGGCGACCTCGAACATCTGCACCGCCCAGTCGCTCGTCGCGGTGATGGCCGCGATGTACGCCGTGTGGCACGGTCCCGAAGGTCTACGCGCCATCGCCGCGGGCATCCATGAGCGCGCCCGCCGTCTCGCCGGGGCGCTGCGCGCGGCCGGGTTCGCCCTACGCCACGAGAGCTTCTTCGACACCCTCTGGGTCGAGGTGCCCGGCCGGGCCGCCGCGCTGGGCGACGCGGCCCACGCGGCCGGCTTGCACGTGTTCCGGGACGGCGAGGACGCCCTCGGCATCAGCCTCGGCGAGGATGCCACCGACGCCGAACTGGCCGCGCTGGTGGCGGCCTTCGGTGCCGCCGCGATGTCCGGGCCGTGGGGAACGATGGCGGCGACGCCGCGGACGAGTCCGTACCTGACTCACCCGGTGTTCGGTGCCTACCGCTCCGAGACGGCGATGCGGCGCTACCTGCGCACGCTGTCGCGCCGCGACTTCGCCCTCGACCAGGGCATGATCCCGCTCGGGTCGTGCACGATGAAGCTCACCGCCGCGATCGAACTGGAGGCGCTCGGCCTGCCCGGCTTCGCCGACCTGCATCCGCTGGTGTCGCCCGAGGATGCCGTCGGCTACGCCGAGCTGATCGGCACACTTGAGCAGTGGCTGTGTGCCATCACCGGCTACGACGCCGTCAGCTTCCAGCCGAACGCCGGCAGCCAGGGGGAGTTGGCCGGGCTGCTGGCCATCCGCGCCTACCACGAGAGCCGCGGGGACGCGGGACGCGACGTCTGCCTCATCCCCGCGTCGGCCCACGGCACGAACGCGGCGTCGGCGGCTGCGGCGGGGCTGGAGGTGGTGGTCGTCGCGAGCGCGCCGGATGGCTCCATCGACGTGGACGATCTTGCCGCCCGGTGCGCGGAGTTCGCCGACCGCCTGGCCGCAGTGATGGTCACCTATCCGTCCACCCACGGCGTGTTCGAGGACACCCTGGCGCGGGTCGTCGACCTGGCGCACGGCGCCGGCGGGCAGGTGTACGTCGACGGCGCGAACCTGAACGCCCTGGCCGGGCTGGTGAAGCCCGGGGAGTGCGGCGCGGACGTGAGCCACCTCAACCTGCACAAGACGTTCGCCATGCCGCACGGCGGCGGCGGCCCTGGCGTCGGGCCGGTCGCGGTCAGGGCACACCTGGCGCCGTTCCTGCCGGTCGACGGACGCGAGGACGCCGCGGGAATCATGGTCGCCGGGGGGCCGTATGGATCGGCGGGGCTGCTGCCGATCTCGTACGCCTACCTCGCCCTGATGGGCGCGGACGGCGTGCGCCGCGCCAGCCAGGTGGCCGTGCTCAACGCGAACCACATCGCCGCCCGGCTGCACGAGGCCTTCCCGGTGCTGTACACGGGGCAAGGCGGGCTCGTGGCCCACGAGTGCATCCTGGACCTCCGGTCCGTGCTCGCTCCGGCCCACCTGAGCGTCGACGACGTCGCCAAACGGCTCATCGACTACGGGTTCCACGCTCCGACGATGAGCTTCCCCGTGCCCGGCACGCTCATGGTCGAACCGACCGAGAGCGAGGACCGCTTCGAGCTCGACCGGTTCTGCGACGCGATGCTCGCGATCCGGGCTGAGATCGACCAGGTGAGCGCCGGGGTGTGGCCCGCCGACGACAACCCGCTCGGCAACGCGCCGCATCCCCTGATACGCGTCGTGGCGGAGGAGTGGACGCACCCCTACCCGCGGGCGCTGGCGGGCCCGGGGGCGCCAGCGGGACTGGTCGCCGGGCGCGGCCCCGACAAGTACTGGACGCCGGTCGCCCGCGTCGACAACGCCTACGGCGACCGCCACCTCGTCGTGCGGCTGGCCTGACCGGGCGCGCCGGGGCGCCGAATGCGGCCGCGTCAGTGCGGATCGTGACGCATCCGGCGTAGGCTGCGGGAGGAAACACTGACCAGCCATGGCCCGGCTGCGGCACCCCGGCGCGTCCTCCTACGGACCGGCGTTCGTCAGCGCAACGCTACCGACCAAGGGAGGAAACCGGGATGTCCATACCGACCGATATCGAGATCGCGCACGCCGCGCGGCTGGTCCCCATCGACCAGGTCGCCGAAGGCATGGGGCTGCTGTCCGACGAGGTGGAGGCGTACGGCCGCACCGTGGCGAAGGTGTCGCTGGGCGTCCGAGATCGACGTCGTGACGATCCGAAGGCGAAGTACGTCGTCGTCACGGGTATCACGCCGACGCCGCTCGGCGAGGGGAAGACGACCACCGCGGTCGGTCTGGCCCAGGGCCTGGCGAAGCTGGGCACGCGGCCGGTGCTGACGTTGCGGCAGCCGTCCATGGGGCCGACGTTCGGCATCAAGGGCGGCGGCGCCGGTGGCGGCTACTCGCAGGTGTTGCCGATGGAGAAGCTGAATCTGCACCTGACGGGCGACTTCCACGCGATCACGGCGGCCCACAACCTGCTCGCGGCGATGGTGGACAACCACCTCTTCCAGGGCAATGAGCTGGGCATCGATCCGCAGCGCGTGAGTTGGCGGCGGGTGCTGGACGTGAACGACCGGGCGCTACGCACCATCGTGATCGGGCTGGGCGAGCCGGGCGATGGCGTGCCGCGCCAGTCCGGGTTCGACATCACCTCGGCGTCCGAGGTGGGGGTGATCGTCGCGCTGTCCACGTCGCTGGAGGACATGGAGCAGCGCTTGGGGCGGATCGTCGTCGCCCAGAACCACGACGGCGCGCTCGTGACCGCGGCCGACCTGAAGGCGGCAGGGGCCATGGCCGTGATCCTGGGGGACGCCCTCCGGCCGAACCTGATGCAGACGACGGAAAACACTCCCGTGCTGATCCACATGGGGCCTTTCGGCAACATCTCGATCGGCAACTCGTCGGTCATCGCCGATCAGGTCGGTCTGCCCTGCGGCGACTTCGTGATCACCGAGTCGGGATTCGGGTCGGACATGGGATTCGAGCGGCTCGTCAACGTGAAGAGCCGGGTGAGCGGCATCGCGCCGGCGGCGGCCGTCCTCGTCGTCACTGTGCGGGCCCTGAAGGCCCATTCCGGCAAGTTCCGCATCGTGGCGGGCAAGCCGCTGCCGGACGAATTGCTGGCCGACCATCCGGAGGACGTGCTCGCCGGCGCCGCCAACCTACTGGCCCACATTGGCATCGTCCGCGGATTCGGGGCGGTGCCGGTGGTGTCCATCAACGTGTTTCCCACCGACCATGACGACGAACTGGCGGCGATCGAGCAGGTCTGCGCCGAGGCCGGGGTGCGATGCGCCCGGGGTACCTATGTCGTCGACGGCGGCGCCGGGGCGGTGGCCCTGGGGCAGGCGGTCATCGATGCCTGCGCCGCGCCCGCCAGTCCGCTGCAGCCCTCCTACGATCTGGCCGTGCCGCTGGCCGACAAGATCGCCGCGGTCGCGACCAAGGTGTACCGGGCCGATGGCGTCGAGTACGCCCCGGCCGCAGCCAAGCAGCTCGCCGCGCTGCAGGCGGGCTACGGCGATCTGCCCGTGGTGATCGCCAAGACGCACCTGTCGATCTCCTCCGACCCGAAGGCCCTCGGCGCGCCGACCGGCTGGACCCTGCCCGTCCGCGAGGTGAAGCTCGCGGCCGGGGCGGGCTACGTCTACGCGATCGCCGGCGACATGCGCACCATGCCGGGCCTCGGCAAGCACCCGGCTGCGGAGCGGATCGGTTTCGACGCGGACGGGGAGATCATCGGGCTGTCCTGACCCGCGTCGGCGCGCGTGACGCGGGTCAGCGCGCCAGGATCCAGTCGGCGATGTCCCGCAGCACGGCGGCGTCGACGTGGCCCGGCGTCTTGTACTCGTCCGCCGTGCCCGTGGTCGAGGTCATGAACAGGTGGTTCAGCCCGGGGTACAGCGTGAACGTGACGTTGCTGCGTCCGGCGAGAAGGCTCTGGTACGCGCCGAAGTCCTTCGTGACGCTGATCTGGAAGTCGGCATCGCCCTGCAGGATGAGGACCGGCTTCGTCAGGCCGGCGAGGTAGTCGCTAACCGGATGCTCGTTCATCTCCTTGAAGTAGTAGCCGGACGCACCGCTGATCGTGACCTGTCGTGCGACGTCGTCGGACATCGTCTCCAGGCTCGCGAGCGAGGCGACGAGCGCGTCGAGCTGCTTCTGGCCGATTACTTTCTGCACGCCGGTCAGGTACGCCACCTGCGCCGTGACCTGGTCGATGAGGATGTCGGAGAGGGGGCGCGGCGAGCCGGCGAGGATGATCAGGCCGGCGAAGCTCCCGCCCTCGGCGTCGATCCGCGGCGCGAGCATGCCCCCGAGGCTGTGGCCGAGCACGAACACCCGGCTGGCATCGATGCGCGCATCCGCGCGCAGCAAGCCGGCGGCGGCGATGGCGGCCTGGA
>Ga0209629_10002152_pt1 | contig 13188 bp, 10 predicted proteins | sample TergutCu122P5_FD_187286 | JGI IMG/M metagenome (GOLD analysis project Ga0209629, IMG submission 187286) | Cubitermes ugandensis P5 segment gut microbial communities from Kakamega Forest, Kenya - Cu122 P5 (SPAdes) (version 2) | ecosystem: Host-associated > Arthropoda: Insects > Digestive system... | reverse complement strand
GCGGCTATGGAGAAATCGACAGGCGCCATCACTTGGTTCAGCATTTCCACAATAGAAACTTCCACTCCCGCACGATGCAGGTTTTCAGCCATTTCCAAACCGATAAATCCGGCGCCGACTATGACTGCTTTTTGAACATTGTGCGCATTGAGATAATTTTTGATTTGGTCAGTATCCGGAACATCGCGCAAAGTGAAAATCCCTTCCGAATCAATCCCTTCTAACGGAGGTTTCACAGGAGAAGCGCCCGGCGAAAGCAATAATTTGTCGTAGGTCTCGGTATATTCGCTGCTGTCAGTCCGGCGGATAGTTACTCTTTTCTCTGTTGCGTCTATTCCGACAACAGTATTTTCAACCCTTACGTCTGCATTAAACCGCTTTCCGAACGAATCGGGCGTTTGCAGGAAAAGCTCGTCTCGGTCTTCAATCGTCCCGCCGATATAATACGGTAATCCACAGTTAGCATAAGAAATATATTTCCCTTTTTCAAGGATGATAATTTCTGCAAACTCGTCGATTCTGCGGATTCTTGCCGCTGCGGTTGCTCCTCCGGCAACTCCGCCAATGATTAAGTGCTTCATTACTTATAGCTTTTAGTTGCAAAATAATTTATTAGATGCAAAATTAGATGAAATTTTCGTTTATTCTAAGCAAAGATAGCGTATTTGCGTGTATCTTGGATGAAAAAGGCGAAAAAATTTTTGAGAAGCGTTACGAAACTCTTACTCCGAATCTGACTGAACTGCGCGATATGCTTGTAGAACAGGGTTGCGGAAGAGCGGCGATGGAAAGTACGAGCATCTATTGGATGCCGAATCGGTCTTTGGCTTTCGGGAACCACATATCATCAATATACTAAGTCTATACCATCCTTATACCATCCCTATACCAAGTATATGTACTGCTCGTACATTTACCTGTTAAACATTGAGTTATGAAGAGTGTTAAAAACAGCAGTCAATCGCTTATGAATAGGCAACAATTAATCCACAAATTTTTATCTATCTGAATGGAATGTCGAAAATTTCATCTATATTTGTGCTTAGTTAATTATAACAATTTGTAAAAATCGATATGGAAAAGCAAGGATATATATCTGAAATAAAATCAAATACAAACATCAATGTCAATCGTTGCTATCAATGCGGGAAATGTTCGGCGGGCTGTGCAGTTGCTGAAGAAATGGATTTTCCGCCGAGCCGCGTGATGCGTATGCTTCAAACTCGGGATGAGGAAAATTACAAGGAGATACTGTCTTCCCAATCCATCTGGCTGTGCGTTTCCTGTCAGAACTGCCTCACACGCTGTCCGATGGAAATAGATATTCCGCAACTGATGGATTATCTGCGCGGGAAAGCACTCCAAGAAAAAACGGTCAATAAAAAATCAAAAAATATTCTGTCGTTCCACCGCGCATTTCTCGATTCGGTAAAATATACCGGACGTTTATACGAAATAGGTTTGATTGCGGATTATAAGATGCGTACTTTTAATATTCTTCAGGATATGGACGTAGCGCCGAAAATGTTTGCTAAAGGGAAGCTCCCGCTTATGCCGGAAATGGTGAAAGGTAAAAAGCAAATAGGAGCTATTTTTAAAAATTATGAGTTATGAGTTATGAATTATGAATGGTACAAAATATTTTTAACTCTCAATTATCAATTTTCAATTCTCAATTATAAATTATGAACATAGGATTTTACCCCGGCTGCTCTCTGAAAGGCACTTCTTCGGAATATGCGCAATCAACCATAGCGTTAGCAAAAGTATTTGATATTCATTTGGCGGAAATTGAAGACTGGAATTGCTGCGGCGCTACCGCAGCCCATAATCTGAACAGGGAACTTGCCGCAGCATTACCTGCACGGATATTGGCTTTGGCTGAAAAACAGGGCTTTGATGACATTGTCGTTCCATGCGCCGCCTGCTACAACCGATTAAATGTGGAGCAACATGACCTGAATGAAGATGAAGCTTTGAAAAAACGGGTATCCGAAATAATTGATATGCCACTCAAAGGAACCTGCAAAATACTGAATGTGATGCAGTTTATTGAGAAATACATTGCCAGTAAGTTAGAAGAGAAAATTGTCCGTCCTTTCGACCGTCCGGTGGTTTGCTATTACGGATGTCTTTTGGTGCGCCCTCACGCTATTTTGCAATTCGACCGCTTGGAAGACCCGCAATCGATGGACGAACTGATGCGGAAAGCAGGCGCAAAGCCGCTTGATTGGGGATTCAAAACCGAATGTTGCGGAGCAGGATTTTCCGTCTCGCGCACCGATATTGTTGCTAAGTTATCCGGTAAAATCGTTCGCGATGCGGAAGACCGTGGCGCAGAGGCGATAATTGTCGCTTGTCCGATGTGCCAATCAAACCTCGATATGCGTCGCAATCATATCGACAGCTATTTGAGCAGGAAAACCAAAATTCCCGTTTTGTATATTACGCAAGCACTCGGTTTAGCTGTCGGCTTGAAAGGCGATGAATTGGGATTAAAAAAATTGTTTGTGGCGCCTGTACTGTAATTTTATATATTTATGTTTATATTTGCAGTGTTAAATTTAAAACTTTAAGTTATGCCCACACTTTCTATGTTTTTTGGATTAATTATTGAGATGTATTATGCGCCAAAGGAACATAATCCGCCTCATATTCATGTTCGTTATCAGGATAATAAAGCCTCGGTAAATATCAATACCTGTGAACTTATTGAAGGTAATTTGTCCTTGCGCCATTTGCGTTTTGTTCAGGCTTGGATAGAAATTCACAAAGAAGAGTTGCTGGCGAATTGGGATTTATGTATGAACGGTAAAGAGCCTTTTAAAATACAACCTTTAAATTAAAGTGCTATGTACTTAGGAGTAAAAGCGGTAAAGCCGAAAGATAATTATATGTTGTTACTCACATTTGAAAATGATGAGCAACGTTTGTTCGACATGAAACCCTATTTGGATTTTGGTCCTGTGTTCCGAGCATTAAAAGAACCGTCTATGTTTAATTCTGTGCGGGTTTATTTTGATACCATTTCTTGGGCAAACGAAGCAGACCTTGACCCTGAAATATTATATCCAAATAGTTTGATTTTAACAGAATAAAAACATGCTCATTATCATCTTTCTTTCCATCATCATTTTCCTTCTGATAGTTAATATTGTATTAACGCTTATAAAGAAAAATCAAAACCGGTTCGACGAGTTGAAAGAAAAAATTATCCAATCGGATGCAGCACTTTCAAAAATCGACCCGCTGATTCGGGATGAATTTGGAAGGAATCGTGAAGAAAGTGGGCGTTCATTCAAAGAGAACAGGGAAGAATTGAATCAATCGTTCAAACTGCTTGGCGACACGTTGACTAAAACCGTTGCCGAACTTTCCAATGCACAGAAGGGACAGTTTGAATTGTTTTCCAACCGGCAGGAACAAATCCGTAAAGATTCGGAAGCCAATCTGAAAGAAATCCGCGAAACAGTCGAAAAGCGACTTCAGACATTACAGGATGAAAACAGCAAGAAATTGGAAGAAATGCGCAAAGTCGTGGACGAAAAATTGCAGGAAACGGTCGAAAAACGCTTCAACGAATCATTCAAACTGATTAACGAACGCTTGGAACAGGTTCACAAAGGCTTGGGCGAAATGCAATCGCTGGCGTCCGGAGTCGGCGATTTGAAAAAAGTATTAACCAATGTCAAAACGCGCGGAAATCTTGGCGAAATCCAGTTAGGCGCTATTCTGGAACAGATTTTGTCGCCGGAACAATACGAACAAAATGCTGTTGTCCGGGAAAATAGTTTGGAAAGGGTAGAATATGTCGTCAAATTACCCGGAAAGAACGACGATGAAAAATCACTGCTGCTGCCTATCGACTCAAAATTTCCCAACGAAGATTATCAGCGTTTGTTGGATGCTTACGAAAATGCAACCGACTTGAATCCGCGCGACAGGGAAGCGGTTGCCAAGCAATTTGAAAATTCAGTGAAAAAGAGCGCAAAAGATATTCGGGATAAATACATCAATCCGCCGGTTACGACCGATTTTGCCATTCTCTTTGTGCCGACCGAAGGTCTGTATGCTGAAATCCTGCGCCGTACAGGACTTTTTGAAAGTTTGCAGCGGGATTATAAAATCACAGTTGTTGGCCCTACGAATTTAGTCGCTTTTTTAAGCAGTCTCCAAATGGGTTTTAGAACGCTGGCAATCGAAAAACGTTCCAGCGAAGTATGGGAAATTCTGGGCGCCGTGAAAACGCAATTCAATACTTTTGGCGATATTCTGGAAAAAACGAAAAAGAAATTGCAACAAGCTACCAACGATATCGACAGAGCGGGCGTCCGCTCAAGAGCCATTGAACGAAAATTGCGCACGGTTCACACATTACCTCAGGAACAAACCATTGAACTGCTCGGCGAAGCCATTGCCATTGAAGAAGACAGCCGGATAGAGACAGAAGACAGCGATGAATAATTCTAAAAACATAATAAAGCCCTCAGAAGTTAACTCGGAACAAAATTTTGGTTTGTTTTATGTTTCTTACTATAAGCGCTTCTACCGCTATGCCTGTTATTATGTCAATAATACCCAGACAGCAGAAGATATTACGCACGACGCCATATTGTATTACTGGGAAAACCGGAACAAGCTATCCCCCGAAACGGATGTACTTGGCTATATATTGCTAACAGTGAGGAATAAATGTTTAAACCACCTGAAACATTTGCAGATAGAATCAGAATACAACAAGCAATATATCGAACTGTATGAATGGGAAATAAAAGCGCGTATCATGACTTTGGAAGATGAAGATTATGCCGAAATTTTCACAAAGGATATTGCTGCCATTATTACTAAATCCCTTAACAAACTTCCTGAAAAGACGCGGGAGATTTTTATAAAAAACCGTTTTCAATATCAATCAAGAAAAGAAATCGCTGCCGAAATGGGCGTTTCTTTACAAAAAATAGATTATCACATCAATAAAGCGAACGACCATCTATACAATGATTTAAAAGATTATCTACCACTCGTTTTACTGCCTTCTTTGTATTTTTTTCAAACCATTTAGGATTTTTTATCATTCAGTTGCTCTATATTATATAACGCAAACTGAATGAAAATAGACAGAAATATACTTACCCGTTACTTTACAGGAGAATCTCCGGAAGAAGAAAAAGAATTGATTCACTATTGGCTGCAAAGCGATGATTCCAATCGGAAACAATTTGTCCGTGAACGAATTCGTTTCGACGCTTCTATTGTTGTTGATGAGGATGAAGTTTTAACAAAACGACCGGACAGCATAAGACGAATAATTCTCAATTCTTTGAAAATCGCTTCTGCGGTATTATTGTTGACAGGCTTAGGTTATTTCTATGCCGTTTACCGGATGAATACAGTCAATCATTCCATGCAATATGCTTATGTGCCTTCCGGAAGCCGTGCTTCATTAACTTTGAACGAGGGTTCTACGGTTTGGCTTAATTCAAAATCAAAATTGAAATATCCGAGTATCTTTTCAGATAGCCGTGTCGTGGAATTAGATGGAGAAGGCTTTTTTGAAATCGCAAAGGATGCCCGGAAGCCATTTATCATAAACACTGATAAATATAGCTTGGAGGTATTGGGAACAAGTTTTAATATGGAATCTTACAGCAACAGTCCTGATTTCGAAATTGCGCTGTTTACAGGGCGGGCGAAATTGTTCAAAAATAAGGGAAGCAGCGACACGCTTTACCTGAATGCCGGACAAACGGCTAACCTGATAGGCGGTAAATTAGTTGTTTCAGCTACCGAATATAATAAATACCGTTGGAAAGATGGAATTATTATGATTGAAAATCAATCGTTTGGAGACATTATGCTTTTATTTGAAAAATATTTTGATCTTCAGATTATTATACGAACCGATAAGGTAAAAAAACTTGGCTATTGGGGAAAATTCCGTATCGTGGATGGAGTAGATCATGCTTTGAGGGTTTTACAGAAAGATTACAGTTTTACCTATAAGAGAGAAGAAAATTCAAATACGATTTATATTTATTGAAAATGATGTCTAACTTAAAAACGAATTGCGTATGATAATAAAAACAGGCTAAAAAACAAATCGGTAAATGTGGGGACACTTACCGATTCTCAACAAGTACATGTGTGAAATATACTTATTAATTTAAACAAATCAATTACAAAGATATGAAAATATTTCTTTCACTCGGGACAGGACTGCTAAAAAACAGTCATTCCCAATATATTTTTAGAATTATGCGACTAACGTTATTTCTATTGCTAATTTTTACAAACATTACTTTTGCGAATAATGCTAATTCACAAAATGCAAGGGTAAATCTGAACGAGCAAAACGCAACGCTCATGAATGTGTTGGAAAATATTGAAAGCCAAACAGATTACCTTTTTGTTACAAACAGGGATGTCAATTTAGAACAAACCGTTTCTATCCGTGCTAAAAACAAACCTGTACACGAAGTGTTAGATCAGCTTTTTGAAAAAACCGATCTGACTTATGCCATGGAAGGGGTAAATATTATCGTCTCAAAGAAAAGTGGAGTTGATAATTCAACAGAAATTACCCAGCAAAAACGAACAGTTACCGGTACGGTGATTGATAACAAAGGCGAGCCTGTCCCCGGAGCAATTATTACCGAGAAAGGCACTGAGAATGGTACAATGACGGATGCTGCAGGGAATTTTTCTTTGAACGTTAATAGTAATGCTGTATTGAGTGTTACTTATATTGGATATATTCCCCAGGAAATATCCGTTGAAAATAAGAGCAGTCTGAAAATCACATTGCAGGAAGACACGCAGGCGCTGAGCGAAGTTATTGTCATTGGATACGGCACGGCAAAAAGGAAAGACTTCACAGGAGCGGTATCTTCCATCAAGCTGGAAGATTCGCCTGTTGCGCTGGCAACTAATTTGAATGCGCTGGAAGCTATCAAGGGAAATGTCGCCGGTTTGGATGTAGGCGCTACAAGTACCGCCGGCGGACAACCCAGCATGCAAATGCGCGGTCAGAAATCCATTTCAGGCTCTAATGATCCGCTGATTGTCCTGGACGGAGTTATTTTTATGGGTAATCTTAATGATATTAATCCCAATGATATAGCTTCCTACGACATTCTGAAAGATGCGACCTCTGCCGCCGCTTACGGTTCCCGTTCTGCAAACGGAGTTATCATCATTACCACGAAAAAAGGAAAAACAGGGAAGCCGATAATCAGCTTGAATGTAACGGAAAGCTCGCCCCGCTGGTATAACCGTCCAAAGCTTATGAATGGCGCTCAATGGTTAGAATCCGTCATGGCGCGGAATAACAGCACCGATTTGACATGGTTGAAACCGCAGGAAGCGGCAAACAAAGATGCAGGAAAAGAAACCAACTGGTTCGACGCTTCTACGCAAACCGGATTTGTGCAGGATTATCAACTTTCGATATCCGGTGCAGGAGAAAAAATGAATTATTATTTATCGACTGCCTATTCGGATAACAAAGGCGTCATTGTAGGAGATAAATTTAATCGTGCATCGGTCTTAGGAAAAATCAATACGGATATAACTAATTGGCTGCAGATTGAAGCGGACGCTGCTTACACAAGGTCGCAGTTTTCCGATGTAAGGGCTAATATTTATCAGGCATACGTAATGTCGCCCTACGGAGTGATGTACCGAGATGAGCAAAACAAGCTCTTAGAAAAATACCCCTACACGCAATCAGGCGTAAATCCGCTGTGGGGCATTGACGACGGAACCCGTGACAATACAAATTATCGCGATAACTTTCGCTTAAATGCAAGCGCTTTAATCAAGTTGCCATGGATGCCGGAATTAAGTTACCGCCTAAATTATACGGGCAATTTGTCTAAAGAATACAGAAGCAACTTTTATCACGAAACCTATTATGTGAAAGAAGGAGCTTATGATGATCCAACCCGCTACTCCCCTGCTACTTATCAAAGCCTTTTGTCCAATGCAAACGGGAATATTGATAACAGGAACTATTCAAGCTGGGTAATAGACAATATATTGAACTACAACAAAAAATTCGGTAACCATTCGATTGATTTAACAGCTGTGGCTACACGCGACCTTAGTAATTACGACTATCAAAATATTACCGGAAATGATTTTTCCGCCAATGGAAATACTACCCTGGGCGTAAATGGTTTGTCTAAGGCGACAGTTCAAAAAGTATCGCTTGATGGTTGGAAAAGAACAAATATCGGTTATCTTGGAAGAGCATCGTATTCCTATAGCGACAAATATTTTCTAACCGGTTCGATACGTCGAGATGGCGCTTCTGTTTTCGGAGCCAATCAGAAATGGGGAAATTTCGTGGCATTCGGCGGCGCATGGAGAGTTACCGAAGAAAAGTTTATGAATAATCTTTCATTTCTAAATAATCTGAAATTGAAATTATCGTGGGGTAAAAACGGTAACCAGGGCTTAGCTCCTTACGGAACGTTGTCCACTATAAACAATGGCGCTTCGGCAAATGCCCGCTACGAATTTGGTAGCAGTACAATTTGGTACGGTATGGTTCCGGGAACGCTTGGCAATTCCAATCTTGGATGGGAATCGACCGCATCGTGGAATACAGGACTTGAATCCGCATGGTTGAACAATCGTATTTTCTTTGATGTGGACTTATATTTTTCTCAAACGACCAATCAGATATTCGACAGGAATATTCCAGTAATGACCGGTTTTAAAACGATGAAATCGTCCATGGGACAAATCAATAACAGCGGCGTTGAAATAACCTTGAGGACTGTGAATATTGAAAACAAAGAGTGGGGGTGGACAAGTAATTTCACCTTTTGGCTGAACCGGAATAAACTTGTACATCTGTACGGCGATTTGGATGAAAACGGCAAAGAAAAAGACGATGTTGCAAACAGCCGGTTTATTGGTAAGCCGTTAGGAGCTATATACGGATATTTGCAAGATGGCATTGTTCAAACAACAGATGCTGACTATATGCAGAAAAACGGCGTTAAACCCGGAGTGCCTAAATATAAAGACCTGACCGGAGAAGGAACGATTACAGCCGACGACCGGACTATCTTAGGATACAGTACTCCTAATTTTAAGTTGAATATGAGTAATACCGTTACTTACAAAAACTTTGAATTATACGCTATGCTTACCGGTACTTTCGGCGGCGGCGGGTATTATCTTAAATCAAATACCAGAGCTTATATGACGAACGGCTCAGGACTGTTTAACTCCAACAGCATCTATGTTCCCTACTGGACTACTGACAACCCGAGCAATGTATATCCTTCGGCGGTATTTACAGGCGACGGCGGTCGTTTTCAAGGCTTGCAAAGCAGAGCGTTTGTCCGTTTGCAGGATGTTACTTTATCCTACACATTCAACAATACGTCCTGGGTTAAGAACATGAAGATTCATAATCTGAAACTGTTCTTAACTGCTAAAAATCTTTTCACAATTACCAATTGGGTAGGTATCGATCCGGAAGTTGGTTCTACCATTGCTGATAGTACTTATCCCGTATTAACTACTTTCTCAATCGGTGCAAATATTAGTTTCTAAACATCTAATAAATAGTCAAATATGAAAAATAATATAATAAAAAACAGCATCTATCTGTTATTATCATTGCTTTTGTTTAGTTGTAATGATACGGCTTTCTTAACAGAGAAACCGAAAACATTTTATACGATAGACAATGCGTATTCAACGTCTTCACAGGTAGATCAATTAGTTATCGCTGCGTATAATCACGTGCGGGTTATAAATATTTTCGATCAGGAAAATGTTACCTATTCTGTGTTTTGCGGCGGGAGCGGGACGGATATGTATGATGTGGCAACGATACGACGAGCCAATCGCTTTAATGATTACAGTATATTGACTCCCGACCATAGCGCCTTTTATGACCTTTATTCCACCTTTTACCAGCTAATAGCCAAGGCAAATATGGCATTATATGCCGCTGATTTACCTCAGATATCATGGTCATCGGCAAGCGAAAAAGCCTACGTTACGGCTCAGGCTCGCTTTTTCCGAGCGTACAGCTACCGGAATTTAGGAGAATTATTCGGCGGGGTTCCCCTTGTAAAGGAAATAACAACTACTCCGCGATATGATTATGTCCGCGCTTCACGGGTCGAAACTTACCAATATGCAATCGATGAGTTGGAAGCTATTCTGAATGACTTGCCCGAAACAACCGCTACTCGGGGACGTTTGGTGAGAGGCGCCGCTCAACATAATCTTTGCCAGCTTTACATCGATTTAGGCGTGGCATTGGAAGCGAACGGCAAAGCGGCTGATGCAAAAACGGCTTATGGAAAAGCAATCACATACGGGAATGCTTTGATCGACGGTTCCGTCTATTCGTTAATGACGCAACGTTTCGGCGCCCGCATGAATCAAAATCCCGATTATTATTTTGCCAGTGCGACAGCCAATCAAACTCCCGCCCATTTATATTCCGCAGCAGGATACCCCATTCAAGGAAATGTTTACTGGGATCTCTTTCAGGAAGGAAATCAGGATTATCAATCAGGAAACAAAGAAGCGATTTGGGTAGCGCAAATCAACTACCAAGCCAATAAAGCGGAAGACGGAAGTTCGCGACTCCCTTATTCACGCGAATATGGCGCGGTCTTCCGCGACCCTGCATCAACCCATCTAACAGGAACGCTTGAAGATCTTGGCGGACGTGGCATTGCAATGGTAATTCCGACAATGTACACACGTGATATGATCTACGATGGGAAATGGGGAGACGATATGCGAAACTCCGAAGCCGTGTTCAGAAGAATTTTCCTTGGAAATGTGGCAACTTCGCCCTATTTCGGAAAGCCTGTCCCTTGGGACGTCATTTATAAAGTAGGACAGAGTCAGGATGCAATCGATGCGGCAGTAACCCAATGTTTCCCAATATCGTGTAAAATTGCGACCGACAAATATACCGGACTTGCCGACGGACAAAACATGAGTAACCTTTACCGGTGCGAATACCTCATCCGTTTGCCCGAAACCATACTCCTGCGTGCGGAAGCCAAAATGCGTTCCGGCGATAATGCAGGCGCGGCGAGTGATATAAATTTGCTGAGAGCGAGAGCTAAATGCGGATATATGGTTCAGGCGTCGGACGTGAATGTAGATCTGATTCTCGATGAACGGGCAAGGGAACTTGTCTATGAAGAGCGCCGGTGGAATACGTTACTTCGTATGGGAGGCACGGTTGCAATGGATCGCATTAAGAAGTATGCCTACTGGAACGATCCCCGCGTTACTATGACAAAAACCTTCAACCTCTGGCCTATTCCTCAAACTATTATCGACACCAACAAGGATGCCGTTATCGAACAAAATCCGGGCTGGTAATAATCAAGTATTTATAAGATGAAAAAATTATTATTCATTCTTTTAGGAATAGTATTGTTAAGTTGCAAACAGGCTGAAAACAAGTCATTTGGATTTCAGCCTGATTTTGCGACTTCGTCTGATTTAGCGGCGGATTTTAAGTCTCCGCCCGACTATGCCAAGCCACGCGCTTACTGGTGGTGGCTCGAAGGGAATATTTCCCAAAAAGGCATAGTACGCGATCTGACGGAAATGAAAAAAGCCGGCATCAAGGGAGCCGTTATATTCGACGCCGGCTCTTCCTCCTATAACGATGTAAAAAGGACAACGCCAGGTCCTGTGTTTATGAGCGATGAATGGAGGAAAATGTTCACTTATGCTTGCCTTGTCGCCGACAGCTTGAATATAGAAATCAGTTTGAGTATCGGAAGCGGATGGAACGACGGCGGTCCATGGGTAACGCCTGAAGAAACTTCCAAGAAAATTGTATGGAGCGAACTGACTGTGCAAGGACCCAAGCTGCTGTCGGAAAAACTTCCGATGCCCGAAAAATTACTGAAGGATAAACGTAACGGAAACTTTTATTACAAACCGGTCGCCGTATTAGCCGTAAAAGTGACGCCGAACAGCGACAGTGTTAAACCGCTCGAAAATATGGACATCAAAGCTGTCCATTCGATACGTATCCCTGCAAAGCCCGGACTTGGATTCAACTGGGATATTTTCATGAAAGAAGAACCCTCGCCCGAAGGCGACTGTAACGCTTTTCTAAAAGACGTAACGGATATCAGCGATAAGATGGATGCTGAGGGTAATATCCAATGGCAGGTTCCTGAAGGAAAATTCATTATTATGCGCTTTGGTTATACAGGTACGGGCATAACCGTCTCAACCAACAGCCCCGGAGGCGGAGGATTAGCAATCGACTATTTAAGCAAGGAAGCGATGGATATGCAATACGACAGCACCGTCAGTAAGCTGCTTCTGGATTTAAAACAAACCGGAGCAAAAAGTTTGCGATATCTTCACGACGACAGTTGGGAATTAGGCGCTGCAAACTGGACGCACCATTTCGACAAACTGTTTAAACAGGAGAACGGATATAGCATCATTCCCTACTTGCCTGTTTTAACGGGACGAATCATAGAAAGCAGGGATGTATCCAACCGTTTTTTATATGATTTCCGGCGAACAATCGCCGATCTTATATGTGAGAATCATTATAAGCGCTTTAGCGACCGTGCGCATGCCGACGGATTGGATATCCACCCGGAAGGAGGCGGACCTCATCCCGCGCCGATTGATGCCTTAAAAAATCTGGGTAATAACGATATACCTATGGGTGAATTTTGGAGACGCGCCACTACCCACAGGGTCGCTCCCGAAAACCGTCTCTTTGTCAAACAGGCTGCTTCTGTGGCGCATATCTATGGGAAACGGTTTGCGCAAGCAGAAGGTCCAACAAGTATAGGTCCTCAATGGGAAGAAGATTTCGCCTACCTGAAACCTACTCTCGACCGTGTGTATTGCGAAGGTCTGAATCGTTTGGTCATTCACACCTTTACCCATTCTCCGGAGGAAGCGGGAATGCCCGGCAATGAATATTTTGCCGGAACGCATTTCAATCCGAATGTTACATGGTGGAAACAGGCTCCGGCGTTTTTAACATGGAACAGCCGCTTAGCTTTGATGCTATCGCAGGGATTGTTTGTCGGAGACGTCTGTTTCTATTATGGCGACAATGTTCCCAATCAGGTTCCGTTGAAACACATCCATGAAGGATTAGGAGAAGGATATGATTACGACGTATGCAATACCCAGGTTATTCTGGAA
>Ga0209629_10002151_pt1 | contig 13188 bp, 12 predicted proteins | sample TergutCu122P5_FD_187286 | JGI IMG/M metagenome (GOLD analysis project Ga0209629, IMG submission 187286) | Cubitermes ugandensis P5 segment gut microbial communities from Kakamega Forest, Kenya - Cu122 P5 (SPAdes) (version 2) | ecosystem: Host-associated > Arthropoda: Insects > Digestive system... | reverse complement strand
TTTGAGGAACAACAGCCCGTTGCGCGGCGAAGACGCGCAACTAAAATAGGTGTGCGGAGGTCCGCACACAACAAGCATGTAGCGCGCCTCGGAGCGCGCGCATAAAATCAGTCGCCGTTGTTAAGTCTTCTTGGTAAACTTGTTGCCCAGCCAGCGCCCCAGGTCGTCCAGCAGGGTATAGGTCACCGGCGTCATCAGGAGCGTTATCAGCAGGGACAAAGTCTGCCCGCCGATAACGACTATCGCCAAACTCCGCCTCAAAACCGCGCCGGACCCGGACCCGAAAACCATTGACAGCACGCCCATGACCAGCGCAATCGTCGTCATCAAAATAGGTCTGAGCCTGACTTTATTGCCTTCCAAAATAGCGTCGAGCCTGTGCAGCCCTTCGCGCCGCAGCGTGTTGATATAGTCCACCTGCAAAATGGCGTTCTTGCTGACCACGCCGACGAGCATGAACAACCCCAGCATGCTGAAAATATTAATTGACTGCCCGGTAACCAGCAGCGAAAACACCGCGAACGGCAGCGTCAAAGGCAGCGCCACGAGTATTGCGAACGGATGCATGAAGTTTTCAAACTGGGAAGCCAGAATCATGTACTTGAACAAAATGGCCAGGCCGAACGCGACGATAAACGCGGCCAACATTCTGCCCATTTCTTTGCTCATGCCTATAAGCTCGCTCTGGTACTGGATAGGGGCGTTCAGATTCTTGAACTCCCGCTGCATGATATTGCCCGCGCTTCCCAGGTCAATGCCGTCAAGATTTGCGTTAATAGTCACCTGCCTCTGACGGTTGTAGCGGTCAATTTCCGTGGGGCCGAAGCCGGGCTCTATTTTAGCCACGCTGTCCAAACGGACAAGGCGGCCGTCAGGCGCGGGCAGCATCAGCGCGGCAACGGCGGTAACGCTGTCCCTGTAAGGCTGGGCCACGCGCAGGCGCACTTCGTAAAGTTCGTCCCCTTCTTTATATTTCGTAATGTCTTCCTCGCCGCCCACCATGGTGCGCAGCGCGGAGGCTATGTCTATGATTTTAACGCCCAAATCCTGCGCTTTATCCCTGTTGATTATGACGCGGTATTCGGGTTTCGCGAGAGAGAAAGACGTGTCAACGTCGATAAACCCCGGCGTTTTTCTGAGATTGTCTATCATGACGCCGGAATATTCGACCAGTTTATCAATGTCCGGGCCTGATATAAGGAATTGCATCTGGGCGCGGCCGCCGCTGGGGCCGTCGCTGACTATCGCAACCATTGAGCGCAGTTTGGCGTATTTTGCCAGAATCTGGCGTATGGCCGCCTGGTATTCAAAAGTGGTCATTCTGTTGCGCCCGGCGCGGTCTTTTAATTCGACGAGGATATAACCCTCGTTGGCGGCGCTGGTCCCCATCATGCTGTCCGCGGGCACGCCGGCGGCTATAAAAAGATTCTCGATATACGGCAGCTTCCTTATGTCGTCCCCGATTTCTTTGAATATTCTTACCGCGTCCTCATAACTTGTGCCGACGGGGGCCTTTACCGCTATTTTAATTTTGCCCGTATCGTCCAGCGGTATAAAATCTTTGCCGACGAATTTCAGCATGGGCAGCGCGGACAAAAATAAACATACGGAAAGCGTCACCATTGTTTTTCTGTGCCGCAGCGCCCACTCAAGCGCGGGCAGGTAAAGAGCGACGAGCCAGCCGTTTATTTTTGTGACGTAAATTTCAATAAAACTTTTTTTCTCCGTCCCGCTCAGCACCCTTGAACAAAGCATGGGAGTCAAAGTCAAAGCCACAATGCCCGACAGCGCTATGGCCACCGCCACGGTAATGCCGTAACTTCTTACAAATCTTCCGACGATGCCGCTCATGAAAGCCAGCGGCAGAAAAATTACCAGGATTGAAGCCGTCGTGGCGACTATGGCCCCGGTGATTTCGCGCGAGCCGTCCAGCGCGGCCTGCATGGGCGTTTTGCCGTAATGCTCCATGTGGCGGTAAATATTTTCAAGCATGACTATGGCGTCGTCGATAACTATGCCCACCGCGACCGTCAGGCCCAGCAGCGTCATGTTGTTCATGGTGAACCCGAAACGCTGCATGAAGAAGAACGAGCCTATGATTGACGTCGGTATGGCCAGGGATGAAATCAGCGTTGACTTCAAAGAGCCCATGAAAATGAACACCACTACCGCCGCCAGAAACGCGCCGATAATCAAGTGTTCGATAACGCTGTAAAAAGATTCCTCAATGCTCTCAGACTGGTCGGACAAAAGCGAAATGGAAAAATCCGACGGCAGCGTGGGCGCAATCTGAGCAAGCTTGGCCTTAACGCCGTTGATAACGTCAAGCGTGTTTGTGCCGGACTGTTTTTGCACTTCAAAAGACACGGTCCTGCGGCCGTTGAGCCACGTGGACTGGCGTTCGTATGCGCCGGTGTCCGTCACCACGCCTATGTCGGAAATTTTCACGGGGCTGCCGTTTTTGGTGGCCACGAAAATATTGTTGAAATCAAACGCCTTGCTGACGCGGCCCAAAATGCGGAGGCCGAATTCCGTGGTGGGCTGCTCCACGCGGCCGCCGGGGATTTCCACGTTTTGTTCGGACAGCGCTTTTTTAACGTCCGCTATCTGTATGCCCAGAGAATAAAGCTTGAAAGGGTTGACTTCGACGTGAATTTCGCGCCGTCTGCCGCCTATCATGTTGACCGCGCCCACGCCGCGCACGTTTTCGATATTTTCTTTGACGAGTTTTCTGGCGGTTTCCGTCAGCTCTATAATATCCCTGTTGGCGGACACGGCCACCGTCAGCACCGGCAGCGCGCCTATGTCTATTTTTGAAATTACCGGGGGGTCCACGCCGTCGGGCAGGCTGGCCTGTATCTGGTTGACTTTATCCCTGACTTCCTGCGCCGCTATGTCGGCGTTTTTTTCAAGCTGGAATTTTATGACGACGAGAGAAATGCCCTCAAAACTCTGCGACGTAATTTCGTCAATGCCTGAGACGGTGTTCACCGCCTCTTCAATGGGTTTTGTGATGGAGGTTTCAATTTCCTCCGGGCTGGCGCCCGCCAGCGTGGTCTGCACGATAACGTAAGGAATGTCCACGTTGGGATACATGTCTATGCCCATTGTGGCGTAGCCCACAAAACCGAGCACGAGCACGACGAGCGACAGCATTATCGTCGTAACCGGGCGGCGTATGAAAATGCTGGATATGCTCGAATTTGTTTTGGGCACGTCCGAGCCGACAGTGTCTTTTTTATTTTCTTCCGGCATATTATTTACCCATGACCCTTATTTTGCTGCCGTCTTTTATCCCGAAAATATATCCTATGACTTTATCGCCCGCCCTAACGCCGGCGGTGATTTCCGTATAATCGTCCGTGGTAAAACCGGTTTTGACTTCTTTTCTGACGGCCTTGTCCCCGTCGGACGACGGGATTAGAACGTAGGCGTTGCCTTTATCGTCCTTAAAAACGCTGTCCGTGGCCAGAGACACGGCGTTTTTCTTTTCCGCAAGCACCATGTCCACTTTCGCGAACATGCCGGATTTCAGCATGCCTTTCGCGTTGTCCGCCCAGACTTCTATGGCCATGGTTCTGCTGACGCTGTCCACCACTGGGCTTATGACGTTTACCGTCCCGTTAAAAACGTTGCCGTTTAATGATTCCACTGTAATAGTCGCGCTTTGTCCTTTATAAATCTGGCCCACGTACTTTTCCGGAACGTCCACCATAACGCGCACCTGGCTCTGGTTGACTATAAACGCGATCGGCGTGGTGCGCGTGACGTTGGCGCCCGCGTCCAGATAAACTCTGCCCACGACGCCGGTTATGGTCGACGGCACAACCACGGGCTCATACACCGCGCCCACTTCGTCGCGTTCTATCAGGGAAACGGTTTCGCCTTTTTTAACCTGCGCGCCTTCTTTGAGAACGTTCCTTAAAAGTTTGCCCTCGACGCGCGGGAACAGAGTGGCCTCTTCCAGCGCTTTTATGCTGCCGGAAATAAGGAGTTCGTTTTTCAAATCCCTCAGCTGCGCCGTCTCAAGACTCACGTTAAAACGGTCTTTTTCAATTTTATCAAGCGGGCTTTTTTTATGGGAACTCCACCATCTGAAACCCCAAAACGCCAAAATTATCACTACTATTACGATGATTGTTTTTTTCATTTTATTTAGGGTTGCAAAACAGTTCTAAACCTGCCGCGCGCAAAGTAATTTTTTGAAAATTTTAATTTTCTTTGCGACGAGCATAGCCGACAAGCGGAGCCTATGTAAGGAGCAAAAAAATTAAAAGTTTCAAAAAATTACAAAGCCCGAAGGGTTTGCCGGTTGTTCGGCAAACGCGCGGCGGGGTTAGAGCTGTTTTGCAACCACTACCTCGGTACCTACCTGAAATCTTAAATCAGCCAAAGCGGTCAGCGCGTCGTGCACCGCCTGGACGTACTGCAATTGCGCGTTTGTAAGCGCGACGGCCGCGTCGTCAAGCTCAAGCCTGCTGGCAAGGCCGGCGCGGTAGCGTTTTCTCATGGCGTCTAAATTTTGTTTGGATTGTTTTATGACGGCGTCCCCGCTGCCCATGCTTTTTTTGGCCTCGTAAAAATTGAGCCACGCGCTTTTTATGCTTATGCGGACGGAGCGTTTCATGTCCTCGTAATTCATCTCCGCCGTTTCATAAGCCAGCTGCTTTTGCTCAACCTGCGATTTAACCAAAAAACCCTGGAACAAAGGCATTGAAAAACGCACGCCCACGCTGGACGTCCAGTAATAAGAATCGGAATCCGGCAGCCCGCCGTTTGTCTGCGCGTTGTAATATTTTGAGCCGAAAGCCGACAGCTGCGGATAATAACCCGCCTGCGCTACCGTGACGGCCGCTTTCGCTATGTCCGCCGTGAGTTTTGAAAGCGCCAAATCCGGCCTGTTGGCGGAGGCGAGGGAATAAAGTTCGTCCAGCGGTTTAGGCTCTTTTATGACAAAAAAATTGTCCCACGTCAGATAAACGTTGTCCTCCGGGTCTTTGTTCAAAAGCCTTTTTAAATAAAGCGTGCCCAGTTCATAATTATTCTGCGCCTGGGTTACGAGCGGCTCAATGTTGGCCACGCTCACTTCCTGCGACAATAAATCCAGATTGCTGGACAACCCTTCTTTATACTTGGCCTGCATTTCCCGCAAATTCTGTTTTGCTATGTCAAGGTAGCCCTGCTGCACTTTGGCGACGGCGTTTGAAAGAAAAATCATATACGCCATTTCTTTGACCTGCCTCTCAATGTCGTCCCGCACGGACTGGAGATTATACTGCCCGCTGAGTTCCGTGTCTTTGGCTATTTTCACCCCGGCCCTCACCATTCCGCCGGACCACAAAAGCCAGTCCGCGTCCAGCCCCGCGGCATAATTGTTCGCCTCGCCGACGGTGACTTTTGTCCCGTTTATAAAAAACGCCGGCCTTTCTATATTATAGGTATATGAACCGCTCAGGCTTAACGTGGGATATATGTAGGATTTATACTGCTTTATCTGCGCCTTGTAAGTTTGCAGGGTTTTGACCGCGTTGCGGACGTTTGTGTTGTCCTTTAACGCTATGTCAATTGCTTCCTGGAGCGAAAGCGGGCTGCCGCCCGGCACGCTTGTGGGGACAAACAAATCCGCCGCCCCGTCGCTCTGCGCGAAAACCGCCGCGCAGCCCAAAAATAAAACGGCAAAAATTAAAACCCTTTTCATTTCTTATCCTTGTAGTACTCTTTCACCCCTAAAAAAATTATGTCCGTCATTCTCTGGGGAAAATCTTTGTCAAAATTAAATTGCATATTATAAGAATTTAAAATAAAGTGCGCTATCACGGCTGATATTAAGTGCACCACGTCCGCCCCGCTGCCCCGCGGGATAACGCCGTCCTGCTCCGCCCTTTTAAGAAGCTCGTCAAACAGCCGCTTTCTTTCCGACTTAACGCGGAAAAAAGTTTTGCTCCCTTTTTTGCCGTTTAAAGAATAACTTAAAAGATGCAAAACGAACGAAGCGTTTTTTTTGTCTTTTAAAAAAAATTCCTTATGCGTTTTAAAGGCCAGCGTCGCAAGTTCCCGCAGGCTGCCGCCGTTTTTATACGCGGCTATAAGCACGTCGTTAAAATCCGCCACGCCCTCGCCTATAATGCTTTTGCAGAGGTCTTCCTTATTTTTAAAATAATAATAAAGAACCGGTTTGCTGACTCCGATATGCTGCGCTATCTCGCGCATGGAAACGGCGTCAATCCCTTTCCTGCTCATAAGATTGAACGCTTTTTTTATTATGCGCGCGCGCATTTTTTGTTCTTTGGTCGTGTAAATAGGCATAAAAAAATCTACCGCTCGGTAGAATATATTATACCATATCGCGGCCCCGCCGGAGCGCGCGTCATGAAATCGTAAAAATTTCCAGATTATCGTCGGTGATTTTCAGGTATTGCATGGAGCGGTGCAGGCCCACGTCCACGGCTATGATATTTTTGTCCGCGTTTATCACTATTTCGTCCACCATGCTGTGGCCCACAACCTGCTTGACGGGGCTGCGGGGAAAAGAGGCGTACAAATCCTGCAAATCCTCCCAGAAAATGCCGCCGTATTTGTCCGTGCCGCCGCGCGAGACGCTTATGTTGAAAATGGGGTGTTTGTAAAAACCGTGCTTGACGCTGTTGACGAAAATATTGTTTATCAGCGCCGCCACTTTCGTCTCCGTCAAAACGCCGAGCTGCATTTTAAAAATATTCAAAAGTTTCTGGCACGCCCCCGCGTGCGTAAATAAAAGGCCGCGCGCGTGGTAAGCCGCTTTGAGCCTGCCGGCAAGCACGCCGGACGTCAGCTTTCCTTTATAACTGCGCGCGATTTCGCGGTCAAACTCCGACATAAAAAAGTTGCCCATTATGAGCTCAAGCTCGTGGTTGCCGATAAGCCTTACAAATTCCCCGCCCGCCGCGGCGGCCTGCACCTGGAGCGCGTCGGCCAGAAGGTCGGTCTTGACGGAGTCCGGCCCCTTGTCAATCACGTCGCCTATCTGGACCAAGGTGTTCGTTCCGCCGGCCCATTTCAAATTTTCGTCGACAAGCTCCGCCGCGCCGAGCATCATTATAAACTGGTCATAATGCCCGTGCACGTCCCCCATGACGAAAATATTTTTTGACTGCGGTTTTGCCATATAAAAATTTCTAACTATTTTATATTCTTAAACGCGCGGAAAGTTACTGCGACTAATCCCGCAATAACGTAAACGCCGAACACTATCAGCACTATGTTCTGCGGATACCTTACCGTCAGATAAACCAAAACGGCGGCGAACAAAATAAACCAGGCGTTATTTTTGCCGAAATTGCTTCTGCCCTTGAAAGCGGCGTACGGGATTTTGGAAACCATCAGAAGCGCGAGTATAATCACCACAAAAGACAGGGCGTTATAAATATGCGGCAGCGCGTAGTTAAGAAACGGCAGATTATGCCCCCTGGCCCCTTCCATAAAAACCATGTAAGAAACCGCGAACGCGGACAAAATGCCCGCGGCCGCCGGAGTGGGCAAACCTGAAAAATGTTTTTTTGACCCAGTGCCGTCAAGCGCCATAGTATTAAATTTAGCCAGCCGCAGCGCGCCGCACAGCAGATACAAAAACGCGATGGCCGCGCCCGACAGGCCGTAATACTGCAAAGCCATAAAATAAACCAGAAAGGCCGGGGCCGCGCAAAACGAAATAAGGTCTGACAAAGAGTCCATTTCCACGCCGAACTCGCTCTCCGCCTTGAGCATGCGCGCTATTCTTCCGTCAAGGCCGTCCAAAAACATGGCTATGAAAATCAGCCACCCGGCCTTGTAATAATTGCCGTTGAACGACGACAAAATTGAAAAAAACCCGCACGCCATATTGCCTATGGTGAACAGCGACGGCACCGCCATCGCGCCTCTGCGGCGGAAAGTCTGCAAAGTGTTTTTATTATCCATATTTATGGAGCGTCATACCACAGAGCCAGCACCGTCGTGCCGCCCTCTACTTTCTGGCCTTCTTTGACTAAAACCCTGACGGCGTCCTTCGGCAGATAAACGGCCACCTGCGAGCCGAATCTGATGAGGCCGATATTGTCCCCCGCCTTAACATAGCTGCCTTTGCTGACCCAGCATTTGATGCGGCGGGCTATGGCCCCGGTTATCTGCTCGACGTGCGCGTATTTGCCGTTTTTGGAAAATTTAATAAGATTGCGCTCGTTCTTGTCCGCGCCGGGCGCGTTTGCAAAAGCAAAAGTGCCTTTGGTGTAAATTACGTCCTCCACCTGGCAGTTCATGGGCGCGCGCTGCACGTGCACGTTTAAAATCGACAGAAAAATGCGGACGACCACCGTCCTCGGGTCGTCCTCCACTTTGACGGACATTACGGTTCCGTCCGCCGGGCAGCAGACTTCGTCCGCGTTAAAAAGAATTTTGTGCTGCGGGTTTCTGAAGAAAAACGCGAAGAACAGGGCCACGCAAAAAATAATGGTTCCGAAAAGCCCGCTCCATATGCTCACTAAAAGCGCGACGCCGGCCGTTATTAAAAACCACGGTATGCCTTCCGGCAAAATGGTGGTCATCCACCCCAAAGCGTTCCCTAAAGTTCTTTTAATATCTTCAAACATTTTGCCTCCTTTCAAAATCTTTTTTCAACAATCAAATTTTTTCAAAGGATTTTGAGATGATTTTGCATTTTCGCGTTGTGAGGTATACATGTGCAACACGCGCGCAGCGCGGAAGTATCCGAACAAAAGCGAAAATGCAAAAGCGCTCAAAAGCCGAAGAAAAAATGGGCAGGGGGGGACTCGAACCCCCACGGCCTTGCGGCCAACAGATTTTAAGTCTGTCGCGTCTACCAGTTCCGCCACCAGCCCGGTGTTCAAATTTTATCAAATTAATTATATGCGCGCGCGGGCCTCGTAAGCATACGCCTATTTTACGTTTTGCAGCTTATCATAAAACTTTTGGCAGAACATGGTTTTTACGCCGGCTTCCCTCAAATCCTCCTGCAAACGGCGGTCGGATGTAACAACCTTCACCCTTTCTCCGTTATTATATAGGTACTGCGCCTGCTCAAAAATAAGTTCGTCCGCGGTTACGTTTTCGGCAAAAGTGACTTTAATCGCGCGGCGCAGAGTCGGGCCTACGGGGCGGTATGCGCCGTCAAAAATAACGCGGAAAAAACTGCCTTGATAAGCCGGAGTATCGGAAATTTCCTCAAGCCAGTCAAGGAATTCTTTGGTGACGGCCTCCTCGTTCTCCGGCCGCGCCATAAGGCAGCTGCGGACAAAGTTATGGCCGTCTATTATATAGGTAGTGGGTTTTGTACTTGTGAAAACCATAAAAAATGATACAATATTAATCCGTTAATGTTTTTCGGGGGTGACCAGATTCGACTGGTGTTGTCACGCCTCGGCAGCAGGTACCGGTTGGCCAGGCCGGTCTAAAAATGGCTAAAAAAATAATCGGCAATAACACCGAACTTAATTGGGCAGTAGCCTAATTACCGTATCCCTTACGCCTCCCATGCGCGGGGGAATACGGTCAAAAAATGGGATGCTGTTTTAAAGGCGCGTTTCGTCCTTTAAGACTTAAGACCCACGAAACAAACAAAACTCCGGCGGCTGCGGGCCTTGGGTTTTGTTGACAACCGCAGCTAAACCTGAAGACACCGGGACTTAATAACGCTAGGACGGGGGTGCAAATCCCCCCACCTCCACATTTGTTCCGCTTGGCGGAAGAAATGAGCTCCGCTTTCAGCGACATATGTTACTTTTTGTCTTGGCAAAAAGTAACCAAAAACCGCGCCGCCCGCACGGGCGGCACTGCAACGGCACGACACGGCACTTTGTTTATCCGCGCGCTTTGTATGCGCGCCGGCTGTTCCCTTCGGGAACAGCTTCGGCGGAATTTGCATAAATTTTATTTTGTTTATATTATAGAGGACATATGGCAGACATTAAGTTCGGGACGGACGGGTGGAGAGGGGTTATCGCGTGGGATTTTACTTTTGACAACGTGCGGCGCATGGCGCAGGCGCTGGCGGCTTACATTAACGAAAACGCGCCTTCGGATTTAGACGGGAAACAGACCGCCGTGGTCGGTTATGACAGGCGGTTTTTGTCAAATATGTTCGCGGCGGACATAGCGGCCATACTGCGCTCCAATAAAATTGACGTCGTGCTGCTTGACAAACCGGTTTCAACGCCGGTGATAAGCTGCCTCACCCACACGGATTTCTGGTTCGGCGTGATGGTTACCGCAAGCCACAACCCGCCGCAGTGGAACGGGATTAAAATAAAAATTTCCGGCGGCTCCGCCAGCACGAGAGTGACGAAAGAAATAGAAAGTTTTATTGACAAAAACCCCGTCCTATATCTGCACGGGCAGAAAGCGCCGGTCAAGAATGTCGCCGACGCGTATTTCAAATATTTAAAAACTAAAATAAATTTCAAAAAGGTTGAAAGCATAAAAGCGCCCGTCGTCGTGGATTACATGTACGGCAGTTCGGCCGGTTTTTTTAAGACGGCCGCGCCCAAAAATAAAGTCATTGAAACGCGCGCGGATTACGACCCGTCTTTCAAAGGCATACAGCCGGAGCCGGTTGAAATTAATTTGAAAGATTTGTCCGCGGCCGTGCTCAAAAACAAAGCCGCGCTGGGAGTCGCTTTTGACGGGGACGGGGACCGCGTCAGCCTTGTGGACGAGAAGGGCGTTTACCTTACCCCGGAAATTCTGTCCGCCGTGCTGCTTGATTATCTTATAAAAAATAAAAAGCTGAAAGGCCGCGTTGTGCAGACATTTTCAATGGGATATTTATTGAAACGCATAGCGCGCAAAGAGAATCTGCCTTTTGAAGAAGTCAACATAGGCTTCAAAAATATCGCCGAGAAAATGGCGCTGGAAGACGTGGCCTTCGGCGTTGAAGAGTCCGGCGGTTACGCCTGGAAAGGAAATATGCCGGACAGGGACGGTCTTTTAGTCGCGCTGTTTTTCCTTGAAATAATGGCCGCGACCGGCAAAAAAGCCAGCGAACTTACCGACGCAATCCAAAAGACTTACGGCGCCAGCGCTTACCTGCGGCAGGATTACGCAATAGCGAAACCCATTGACAAAAGCTCTTTTTCTGATAAACTAAAGAAGAAGCTGCCCAAGAAGATTTTAAACTTTAAAGTGGAAGACGTTTATTCGCAGGACGGCGTAAAAATAATTTTTGAGGGCGACAACTGGCTGCTTATGCGCCCGTCGGGCACGGAGCCGGTGCTGAGGGTTTACGCGGAGACGGCGGACAAAAAAACCACCAAGGCTTTGCTGGATTACGGCTACAAACTGGCGGCGCAGTTTTTGAAACAGGAGCTAAAATGAAAATAGCGGTTTTGGACGATTCCGCCATTTTGCGGGCGGCTATAAAAAATACGCTGGAATCTCTTGATTACGACGTTGTTCTCGAGGCCGCGAGTTCCGCCGAACTTTTTACCTACTTAAAAAACCGCCGCGTGGACGTGGTGCTGCTGGACATTTTTTTCCCGAACGAAAACGGGCTGGACACGCTGCGCAGCCTGAAACAGTTCAACAAAGAAGTAAAAGTGATAATCATCACGGGCATGAACCAGAAAACGCTGACCCAGGAAGCCAAAACGCTGGGCGCCGACGACATAATCTACAAACCCTTCGGCACGGAAGACCTGACCGCCGCGCTTGAAAAACTTAAAAAATAAAAATATTTGAAACAAAAACCGCGCTCTTAAAAATTAAGAGCGCGGTTTTTTGTCCCCGTCGGTCTAGTAAAGTCTTACGGTTTTAATCACCGCGTCCTGCGCGGGCTTTATTTTTTGGCTGAAATCTTTGTCCGTGGAACTCATGGTAAGCCGCGCCCAGCGGCCTTTATTGTTGAAAAAATAATTCCTTTCCACGCGGCCCTTGCCGGACGCCGCTATATAAACAGCCGGCACATTGTTAAAAGAAGTAATCTCCTCTTTTGTAATTTTAAACCCGGGATTTTGGGAAAGAATATGCTGCCCAGCCGCGGCGATAAAAGCTTTCCGGCCCTCCGGCGTATTTATCTGCGCGGTATCGTTTTGGAAAATCAGAACCTCTATCGAATAATCTTTTTTAGGCACCGCGAAAGTCACGGACTGCCCCGAAGGGCCGGCCGCGTATAAAAACGGCGCGGCGCTTTTAAAATAAAGGCCTATGCAGTCATTCTGAAAACTGTTGGGGGTCAGCGCGGTCTTGGCCATGCATTCGACCGCCGGGTCCGCGGGTTTGGCGGCGGGAGCGGCGGCGGTTTTTTGCTTTGGCCCGCACGCGGCGAAAAACAGCGCCGTCAGCAAAGCGAAAGCCGGAATTTTAATTATATTTTTCATAAACATGCCTCTTATTTAGTACAAAGTTACGTTTTTGATTAAAGCGTCCTGCTTAGCGCCGGAGGAACTGCCCTGCGCGGAAGTCAGAGTAAGCTGCGTCCAGCGGCCGCGGTTGTAAAAATAATAATTTCTGTCAATATGTTTCCCGAACTGCGTTTCAAGAAATACTACCGGGACTTTGTTTATTTCCAGAAAATCTTCTTTAGTCACCTGAACGCCCTCGTTTTGCAGTATATGGGATTTCATGGCGTCCATAAAATGCTGCTGGCTGACTTCGTCGGTCATGCCTTTGTACGGCGCTTCAAATATCATTATTTTTACGGAATAATCGCCGCCGGGCACCGCGAAAGCCGCGGTCTGGCCCGCCGTTTTCTGGTCGCCGTACAAAAAAGGCAGCGCGCTGAAAAACTTTAACCCTATGCAGTCATTTCTGAAAGCGGTCGAGTCAAAAACGCTTTGCTCGATGCACTGCTGCGGCGTGGACAATTTTTCCGCCGGAGCGGCCTTTTTAAATTTCCCGCAGCCCGCCAAAACCAAAATGACGGCCGCCGGAACAACGGTATATTTAGCAATATTTTTCATAACTATATTATATAGTAAATTTGATGGCGTTTGGCAAAAGAATATCTTTTAAAGTTTCCAGCGCGAAAGAGTCCGTCATTCCCGCGATATAGTCCGTGATAATCGTTTTTTTAAGCGAAATATCTTCCTTATATAATTTGTGCATGGATTTCACGTAGTTGCCAAACGACGCGGCCGCCCGCCAGGAAGTCCTCTCATACGCCGGGTAGTCAAAGGTATATTTGTCAAACAGGTTTTCAAAAAAACCGTACATTTCGCTGAC
>Ga0209629_10002150_pt1 | contig 13190 bp, 8 predicted proteins | sample TergutCu122P5_FD_187286 | JGI IMG/M metagenome (GOLD analysis project Ga0209629, IMG submission 187286) | Cubitermes ugandensis P5 segment gut microbial communities from Kakamega Forest, Kenya - Cu122 P5 (SPAdes) (version 2) | ecosystem: Host-associated > Arthropoda: Insects > Digestive system >... | reverse complement strand
GCCTCAACACCTATGGCATAACACCACATGCGGCAGTGAAACAACCTATATATAAGAACTCCTGAAGATGGACATGTAAATGTCCGAAACATGTAGAGGCCATTTATGAGAAAAATCATAGTAAAACTGTTTGCATCAAGTTGGTACATCTTCCTTACTTACATATATGATGCACGGTCACACTTACATCAAAGTCAATCAAATTAATTGTGGCTAGAACTTTTCAAACACTCTGACAGGTTTTCTGTAATTTCCCTCATTTGTAAGGCAAATGCCAAGGCATAATTAAAATAAGGGACACAACCTACACACCCCCTCCCCAACCCCAACCAAATCACAGTTGCCTTTAGCCAACATGACTCCCTCCAGGTTGCATACACCTTCAACCTACCCTATCATGCCACTCGCACCTCAAGTCCCCGCCATCCATCTGATCAAAGTTCTTCCCCTCCAAGAGGACAAAGTGCCATTTGTAGCAAAAGTTCCTATGACCATGTCAAGCATAAGCAAAAATCCCCAGCACAAGGTTTCTGTGCCACTGCCCAGCAACACATCTCATGCAGAACTCACCAAACAGACCACCAAACACTAACTTGTGCTTTGTGCAATTCTCTGCCTATAGTTAGCTTTTTTATTGGTCTTCCCAACTCATTTCAACCCTGCAGAAGTCCCGTGACAAATTAATCTATATAATGAACAGTATAAATTATAAAGTTCTGCATTACGCAATGTTCTCCCTCCTTCTTGTAATTCACACTGCTTATGTCCAAATATTCTTGTCATGGCCTCAATTTATGTTCTTTCCTTAATTCTAGAGACAAATTTTCCCATCCACATAAGAAACAGGTAAAATTATTCACAATTTTAGAGTCAAACAGAAGAGTATTTCAGTCAACAAAACTTATTTTATGAAACATAAAATGTGGCTATAGATTTTGGCTTTCTAACAAAGCCACCACCAGGGCCAACAGAAAGATATTAAATTATGTTACCCAGAAATATTCAGTGAATTACAGTGCTTTATTAGTTAAAAAAATATTAAAATCCAAACATTTTCTTAGATTGTGTAATCCATATACTGTACAAAACATTAAAACTGTGTACTAAGTAGCTTTAATTTTAGTAAAATTATTAAGATATCCTCCTTGTCTCCAAGGGTAGTTTGTTTTCTCTTTATCTGTTGTCCAGCATGTAATACTGTAACAGCTTACCAATAGTAACACCACATATTATCACATATTCCTTTAAATGCATTTCACCATATTATTATTACTATTATTATTAATATTATTCGCATGTTTTTGACTGCACTGTTATATTTGTACACTGAGCTTCATTTTGTCATTAGCATTATTTTTTGCTACATGTATCTTGAGCCTTTATTTATAGCACTGCTTTCTGACTATCCTTTTACAACCTTCCAGGCTTATACTGGTATACACTATGTACTAATATTGTATTCAAGTCAGTTATTATTATGCTGAGGGTCAAATAAGCAAATTTTAGGATGGAGTAAATTTATTGTGCATATGCAGCAGGTAAGCTGTGTATAACTTTGTCATATAAAAAACTGTTTAGAATAAAGTATTTGACTCCTCAAAAAATAAATTTCTGCACAAAAGGACATCCAAATTAAAGCAGATAAGATTTCAGTTATATATACACATATATATTTTTTTTTTAGATTTCTGAGGGGTGATGGGAAGGCAGTAATGCTGAAGTGAGTGATACTATGTGTACTTCCCAAATTTCATTTTCTCCTAAAGTCTTGAAGGATCACATTTCTTAGTGTCATTCCCAAATGCTTGAACTCTGCCATATATTTGATGGGCTTACAAGCCACCTTCATATTACGGTTCTGTCCTGCATTCTGGTAGTAAGTCATGAAGATATACATGACACAAAACTCCATATTAATATCTACTAGTGGTTCTTTTATTTTTTCTGTGATATCACCAAATAAATTAACACAATTAACAATCTATTTACACCATAGTGCATATATTTAGAATAGACATATCTTAATGAAACACTGTCCTGTCACCATGACTCCTCTGTTGCTGCAGTTACAATGTTACTCATACAAGCATACAATAATTGAAGGAGCAAGCTAAAACAGCCATTCTTTTGTTGCATTTGGGGTTAGGTTTGTATTTTCACAATAAATCCACATGTAGAGCTTGATTAGATCACATTAAGCTAGTATCACTGCCAATTTAGGCACTCCATGCTTTACAAAATTTCATAATTTTCAAAAAGTAAAAGAGAAAGAGAGAAATAAATAAAGAAAGAAAGAATAATATTTTTGAAATGTGTGCCCAATTTTTCTTTGCGGGAATGAAAGCATAATAAGATGAAGGTGGTGGAAGAATACTGCTCAGCGACTGAACAGGCAGCAGGGTGGTCACACTGCATCTGATCAGGTTCCAGTGTGTTGGAGTTTCAACTTCAACTGCACTCCACTGTGTATACACATACTGTTGACCATATGTTTCATCAATTCTGACTTGTGCAATATTCAACTCATGCCAGAACTTCTGGACCATTACGACTGCACACACTGGGGACCATATGTACCATGAATGCATGCATACACGCACACATGTCTGTGTGCATGCACACATTTATTTGTGGTTTATTTAGGCCTGACAATAATGTCAATAGCTCAGAATGATGGAATCACTAGTGCATAATGATTTTGAAAGGACATCAAAGGAGGTAACTATGCTGTAAATTGAAGAATCGTCATTCTGGGATTTGCCCAAAAGGACCAAAGAAAACCAAGAAAAATTTAATCATGAAAGCCAGTCTCTATACCAAGATCTGAAAATGTATCCTCCCAAATACAAAGCCCGAGTGTTATAAAACTAACCATGATGTCTGGTAAATCATATTATGTTCATACTGGACCTTCTCACACAGAGAAAATTAATATTTTGCAAGAAATCAGGCTGTAAATAGCAAGATTGGGAGCTTACTAATGAAGTTCAAGTATGTAGAGACAGTATTATAAGTTGCTACTCACAATACCCTGCTCCTGCCTCTGTAATATTATTTTATATATGGGAATATGCATTCAGTAATATGCGGCCACCTTGCCAACTGGGTTACAGCCTCATCTGATCTACCCAGTCCAAACATGCTGTGTACTTCGCCTACCAAATAGTCCTTTCATAATATACAATCAAACAAGCTTCATAATAAATTCTTCAACTTTTCAATGCCTAGTCCAAAATAAATGCACAAGCAACTTCTCTATAACTGCTCTACTTATGGGAGGACGACTCTTGATCAGTAAAGCAAATTACCCCATAATCAACAAACTATATTCCGAACAGTGAAAAAGCATGTTGCTTTGTTAACTACTATTATATTCCTACTCCTTTCACGATGACAGGCACGAACTGTGGCACAATGGCTGCAACAGTTTGTTGTAAAAGCAAGATGGTTAAGGTTTCAATTGAATTTTTTGGTGAACAATTTGTTGTAACAGAGTCTTTACATTGAACCACAGCCAATGGCACTGTTAAAATTAGTTACTGGCAAAGTTGGGTTAAAGTCATACCTTTGAAGTTTTTTATCACCAATTTCTTTGCTGCGCCGGGTTTCGTGTTTACTAAGGGGGACGTTTTGTTTACACCATTAGGATTACTAAGGGCTGAAAAGTTGGCTCTTTTTTGATTATTTTGAGTAGTATCAGTCATACTGTTGTCTTCTTGCTTTAATCTCTTGCCAATATTTTCACTGTACGAAGAGTTCCTCTTTCTCCGCGTATTCACACGGTCCTCCCCCTGTTGGGCTTCATGGACTTGGGTCTTAGTAAGACTTGACATAGAAGTGCATGACACGGCCGTAGCCACACTCAGGGTATTTCTAAAAAACGGAATAAATAGATGCAAAATTTTGTTTCGACACTAGAATTCTAACCCATTCACCGCAACAGCACTGCTCTATCTCGCGATTTACGTCACACTACGAGAACGTTGATAATATATAATCCGTGCTCTACATCGTGTTTTCCACTGATAACAGAAGCATTTCAAGCAATACAGAATGAATACAGTTACAGTCTACTATTCGCGTATGAACCGTGAACCGACGAGTGGAAGGGTGGGCTACGCTCTGTGGGTATGATCATCTGAGAAGACTCCATATCTGGATGATACGTGTTCCAGGTTGCACACAAGCGCACAGACCTGAATATTATGTTATACGTACATTTTCTATCCTCCTTTTAGACGCGTCCGATTATAAGATCAGAGCGCTTATAGCATGTCTGTCAGTCTCAACTGGACGGATTTTCGTGAAATTCCATATTGGACATTATGATAATGTCGATAAAATCAAAATCTGAGTAAAACCAAACAAAATATTGGGTACTTTAGACGAACTGGTGCCCGCGTTTTGTGTTTGCCGGGAATGCAAAATTGCCATATGAGCCTTAACGCCGACATGTATGGCAACAAAACAAAATTAACATACCTCAACAAGTAAGATTTGTATTCTTTGATGATACTATGACGAATAAAATGATGGCAACCACCAACATGCGCGCGGTATATCAAGGACATTACATTCTGTCAATAGTATTAATTTCAAGATTCAAATCTTAGAGATTGTTACACCGTATTCGATGGTAAATTACTCACCTTTCAAAGCATCGTACCTCTTACATCCTTGGGGTGAGTAATCAAAGTTCGTTGAATATCACACCATTCTAGTACCTTCCATAGATCCATCATCCGTACCTATATAATATAGGAAATCCTATCGTGCAGCTACTCTCCTGGGTACGGCTAGAAAGGAGAGCGAGCGAGAGCTAAAAAGGAAGGATAGAACATCTGTTTTCTGGTGGAAGTGGTCATTCTACCCCTACCGCGTACGCTACGTTGCCAAGTAATGAAAAATTGTCTGTTTTCCGAATCAAATCGCACGGATTGAGGGGATCCATGCTACTTCAGCAGTGTTTATTGTTCATTTCAACAAAATACACAGAATTTTTACAGTGCAAAATACTATAACCATTTTTACACATAAGAAATCATCTACGGTGTGAAAAATCTCCAGTATCCGTGGGTGATCCCTGAAGCTGATCTGTGCATTTGAAAGAAGAGAAAATTCCCTTAAAATCTCCCTTTATTGTAACACCCAGTCTCCCAGCATGTGGTATGGGTTGTTGGTAATTCGTTGTTTGCTTTTGAAGTCGGTAACTTTACTCAATAAGATGTCAAAAACTTCCTTCCGCTGTGGATGCTTTCAACACTGCCAGTAAAGATGATGACATTTGCCGCATATTTTTTGCAATTCATTAATCGGACGAACAGCACATCTCATTTTCATTAACCCTCAAACAAATTTTGCCAAACGAATTTTCAAACACCAAAGTACAGAGAAATAACTTGGACATGTCATGGATGACTTGCGAAAACAAGTGCAATTGAGTCAGATTGGTTGGTCAAGAATTCACACGTCGCTTCCAGATGATTTATTGCTGCAGCTTCCACAAGTTGCCGCTCTGTCGCTCGCTCTCCTACATGGCCACCCCTTTGGACTGCGCGACCCAAACGATAAGTGCACAACGTACTTCCAAACCACGTATACACGAAGGTACCACGGATTATCTAAAAACTATAACATCGCAGAAGAATAATCTTCAGCAGCAACTGGGTGTTTCCAATCTGCAGCTCTTATTCGTGGTGCGGAGACATCTATTGGTTACGGGAAAAATGTGAAGTCAGTGACGTCATGTCTCGTATGTCGTAACGTGGCGTATCAGGGATTATAAGGAGTGGCTGTCATTTTCTTGTCTTTTAATGACTTCTGTGAGATTTTCTTCGTAAGGACTAAAGTATTAGTTTATTTTAGCTTTTTAAACGGCATAATGTCGTCTTCAGGAGAGTTTGGGAACCCATTGAGGAAATTCAAGCTCGTCTTTTTAGGGGAGCAAAGTGGTAAGTTACAAGACAAATGGACTCTTAGTTTAGAAATTTAATGTTTCACCAGTTACTTGGAACAGAACTCCGTGTGTAGCGTAGTATGTTGAATACAGTCATATACGCATATGTAGTTGTATGTATGGAATTGTGTTCGCCTGTTACCCCCTCCTTTCCGTAACGTACGACAGTGTTGGCCACTGTCTACAATATCCCAAGAGTAATTAAGTGCATTACCGTTTCGTAGTGCAGGTTGTGGTCAGTAATTCCGCACATTACCATTCGTTTTACCGTTCTTAATGTGTAAGATGGTGTTAAGATTGCCTAAGTTTAGGTAGTCCGTGACCAGGGACATTGGAATGTGGGCCGGATATATATTTCTGCGTCGTTAAATACATGATTGTGGAGTTGATTGTAGCCCACCTTGTTTTCTCAAGACTCCTTACAAGTTCGTATGAATTTTTATCATACAGTACTTATACATTTTAATGCAAAATTTGGATTGTGTATTTGTAACGAATTCTTGTATATCTATGCCTGAGATTTTATTAACAATTTATAGTCAACTTGAAAGCCAGATGAGCCAGTCAGTAAAGTGACTGGCTATAGAAATGACCACTGTGGTTTGACTTCTGACAGGGACTTTTGTGTTCACCAGCATGTTATGACTGGTTGGTGTTACAAATTATACCTTTTAATTGGTACTGGGTATTTCATTCCCAAGGGTTAAAGTGATTGGATTTTGAACCCTTCCATCTCCAGGTATTTTTGAACATTAGAAATTCCGCTGTAGAATAAAAGGATTATATTTTTAAGTATTTTCTTACTACTGATTTCAATTGAGCCTTTTCATGCTTGTGAGTTTGCATGGTAAACTGTTGAATGTTTTGGTGTCAGCATTATTATCTACTTTTCTGAAAACATGAGGGGTTGTCACTCCATATTTTTTAAAGTGAGGTGCTGAAGAATGAAAAAAGAGAATAGTTTTGCCTTTTATACATAATATTTTCCACTCTCACAAGTGTTAAGTGTATTGACACTGGTTACTTTATAGTGATGATATAAAGTAGTTGTCAGTATATTTTTGCATGTCTGATACAGAAGACGGAAAGTTGTGAGGCACCATGATGTGTGACTTGAATGTCTTCAGAACATAAATTGGACATGGTAATCTTCACAACACTGCTCACCATGCTTGCAGTTGATGCTGTTTCAGGTTTAAGTCTGTGTGCTAGAAGTCGCTGAAGTAGTGACTCATTATAACTTAACAAAGTGAAGCAAACTAAATATAATCAGGAAAACCATTACTGAACCAAAAACTGTGCTCATGTGGGTGGAGTTCTGGTTGCATTCTGCATGTTAAATAATGAAATGTAGTGACATTTGAGTTTATGCTCTTTATCATGATACCTTCCATGGCATGCTATTTTATGTTGACAAGTGGCAATATTTGTGTGAACATGCAGTATGCTGAGGTAAAATTCATTCCCTTTTACAACTGTGGTCCAAAGGACAACCATCAATGGTCAGATATGCTTGGCCAATGATGAATATATTTCTGGCAAATTTTTTACTTTTTGCCACAGACTGTATGACAGTTTATACTCACTATTCTTTGCAGTTTCATCCTGTGTGTGCGTGTGTGTGTGTTTGTGTATATGTATATATATGGATTATTCTAATTTCCAGTAATTGCTATGAAGAACTTAATAGAAATTTCAACAAAGTTTTATCCAATCCCCTCGGATGGTTTCAGGCCAATCAGCTAGTATTAAATATGGAATGAAACTTACTCCTGCAAATTTTTCATATTCCCCATTATTTTTAACCTTTGCTGAACATCTGCCGGTCGAAACAAATGCCGTAAAATTTTTAGGTCTGCAACTGGACAGTCAACTTTCATGGAAGCACCATATAAATTGTCTGTTATATAAGCTGAATTCAGTCTGTTTTATAAGGAGAAAATTATCTCATATACTTTATATTTAGACTATGTGGACTGTTTATTTTGGGCATTTTCACTCTTTGATTAATTTTTTTTTTTATTTAATCCCCTTACTGTTACAGTCTGTCCAGAGACATTTAGTAACTTTTGTGTCAATAGCAGTGATTAATCATGGAATAATATTTTGGGGCAATACAAATTTTATGCATAAGGTATTCATAAAAAAAAAAGGTATTGAAAACTATGCTAGGAATTAGTTCAAGGAGTTGCTGTAGGAAATGGTTTAAAGAATTGGAGCTTTTACCTATACCAAGCCCATATATTTGTTCTTTAATGTTGTTTGTTGTTGATAACATGCAGTTTTTCAAAGTAATTCCACTCTTGATGGGTTTAATACAAGATATAAGAATCAATTACATATACCTTCAGTTAGACTTTCTGCTATACAGAGAGGGACTACCTATTCTGCTGTTAAGATATTTGGCACATTGCCACATAGAAACTCAAGACTAAAATATGATGAGATAGTGTTCAAGTCTGCTTTAAGGAAATATCTTATTACACATGTTTTCTAGTCTGTAGAAGAATTTTTATCAAATGATTGGCTCTTGTGTATTTTTATAAGAGTTTTTTTTGTCTCCTGATAAGCTTCTGTAGGTATTTTGTACTGACTGTTTTTTAAGCTCCTACATTCATATTTTCTGTCTGTAATGTTAGACCATGTATTTATGCTATAGTATTTCCAGCACATATTGTGTGTATACTCTTATTTAATATGTTTTTTGACTAAGGTGTTTCGAGCAGCCTATATTTCCTGGCATGTTTAATATTCACCCATCGACAGATAAATGTGGGATCAATGTATGTATTCTGAATTGTTTTTTCCTTCATATTTCTGCTTGGGTAGTAAGTGGGCAACATTGGGTGACTAGTTATGTGGTTGCAAAAGCAGATGTATAAGGTGGCCACTGAATTGTTTGTGTCATACAAAATCTGTTCATTTTTAAGTGTATGTTGTTGCTTTTGAAGAAACTGAAACAGTGGGAAACTTTATTCTAAATCTTCTGTGATACCTTTTAATAGCTTTTTTCCTAATATAGATTTCAACAGACACTATATGTGCAACACTGTAGCTCTCTTCAGTAACAAAATTCACTTGTTTTATGCCATTGTGCAGTGAGACTGATCACATGAGCACAGAAAATCTTACAGGGAAATGAATCAGTGATAATATGATGACCCAGCAATACTGCCAGGTCACTTGCAATGAATGGGACTCCTGTATGCATTAAGTTGGCATACGTAACTTACTTAGTTTGCCAAAACATTTGTGTTCTGTTTGTGATTAATGAAGTACTTGGTAATGACAAGAGCATATCAAAATTATTTTACAGAGTAATATTTTCTGTTGTACTTGTTATTTGTGTTATCGAAATGACTACCAGTTTTTTATCTGTGCTTAATACTGCCATCTTCATTGTCTAAATTGTAACAGTTTTCCGTATTCTATAAGGAAGAGCCATATCACAAGCAGAATTCTTCCTGAAAATAAAATGAACAAAATCTTTTATAAATTTTAAGAGGTTCATGGTAAGGCAATATTAGGTTATGAGTAGAAATTGCAAGCTCTTCAATATGTAATGTTAGCATTTCATTTTTATTTCTTATGTATTAGGTTCAAGTTTTATGCTCCACTTGGCATTGCTGCACAAAGTGAGGAAGTTCTGATAATGAAAGAAGTATTTTCACACACACACACAGTATATGTATGCTTGCCACAGCTAACTGGCTCTTTTTCTCTTTTCAGTTGGAAAAACATCCCTAATAACAAGATTTATGTATGATAGTTTTGATAATACTTACCAGGTAAGAGAAATATTTGCATAATCAAAGTGAAATACATGTTTTTTAAGAGAATGTACCCTTTCCAGACATAATTAAAACATGAGAGCAACAATTAGTTCTGAAAATTGTGAAAAGCACAGCTGTCAGTACATTTCATATGACATGATAGTTGGTAGCTATGAGTGATACACACATCGAGATGAATCGTACTGTGTATTACTTAATGTGCCTGTGCAAGTGAGATCGTGAGTGAATGAGGGGCTTAGACTGTTATGCACAAGGGTTACCATGGTAATTCTTCAATGAATAAGCAAAACCACAATGTGAAACCTCAAACACACAGGATATGCTTTGAACTTTTTAAAGAAGAACTTTTTCTTGCTGATCTTTTGTTTGTCTTTGAGTAGTTGTTTTGCTGTTGATAAACTTAAACTTGAAATGTCAGTAGCCTTGCTATTTACAAAACCTTAATTTATTTTTTTGTTTGTTTGTAATAAAACAGTGGCAGACTGTAATATAATTTTCTGATATATACAGCTTATTTTTCCCACAGTTGCTCTTTGGCAATGAATGATTATTCCACGTAATGTGGGTTTTACACTATTTAGAGTTGCTTTGTTGAGCTGTGTAAAATTACAGAAGCTTACAATTTACACCAGAAAATACCTAAAATATCTGGATCCTGATATTATGTAAATGTTACTACCATCGTATTCTTTGAGACGTTCTGTGGCTTAGCAACCACAAGCATTCTAAAATTAAATGATAGGATCTCTTTGTGTTTTTATGGTATTAACCCTGCTTACAGTTTTCAATGGAAAAAGGACACACACATTCGTGTGTGCCTGTGTGTGCAAAGCACTTGTTTCCCATGTACAGATTCAGTGTACGTTTTAATTTGCCGGTTATAACCTTACATTTTACAGCATTGCTGTGATGGTAATTGGTGGGGCTGACTTGATTGTTCAGACCTTCCTATTGCCTTGTTCAAATCAGGGTGTCATATACCATTTGTCTTAATAAACATTTATAAAATATTTGCAATAGAGGAGACCAAGGTGTGAATAACACTGTTAAAAAAATATGCAACATTGCAGTTGTCCTGCACATAATGTTATTACTAAAATTAAATGAAAGATGGAGTGGATATAACACATGTTGAATCAGGAAATACATTCAAAATTTTGTGTGAACAACCTCAAGCAGAGAGCACTTGGTAGAGCTAGGATGAATGTTGCTTAGTAAAAGGTAATGTTTTCCCAGCACACACTGTGAGGACATATGGGGGAGTGGAGGTGTAGCTCCATACATCCTTAAGCAGGGAACCAAATGTAAATGAGTGGGTAGCTTCAAGCCTTGGCTGCTTTACTGGCAGAAAAGATCCCCAAGTACCAATGTAATAGGAGGCTAGATGGGCCCCAGAGCTTCACTGGACTATTTTGAGAAGAGAAAATTTTTTGCCTTTGCTGGAAATGGAGCCACAGGTCCTCATTTGTCCTGCACATAGCCTAGTTGCTGCACCAGCTGTTCTGTCAGTTATCCAGTGTCACTTAGCATTTTACTTTGATTTAAACAGGTGTTTGTCAACTGAGTAGGTTATAGAGCACTACATGAATTTTACTTAGTGGTTGATTCAGTGACAGGGTTTTGTGATGACATTGATGGACATTGAGTTTGTTGATGTTGTTAAAGAAGACCCTGGTTGCAGAGTTGTGTGTCTTATTACATTAATGTTCCTTTACTTAGATGTGTATCATGTTGGTCAATATTTTCAGGACAGTGTGTCCACAGGTATTGACTTTTCTTTTTCACCTAATTTGTAGGGAGAGAGGGGAGAGTTGAATAAGACAGCAGGCTGTCTGTCTGCTTAGTAGAGGGGGCAGTGTACCTAACTTTTAAGGAGGGTTATTTTCATAAAAACACTTTACTGTCTTAAAAGGCTGTCAGTTTTCTGTTAACATTCTGGGAGGAAAGTCGTGTGAAGCTTATTGATCCTCTTCACCTGAATCAGAGGCCTTAAGATTTGTATGGAATAGGTAAAATTGTCCCTGTGTCAAAGCACCATGCTACGTGTGCATATATGTGAGGCATGTAGTTAAAAATTTCATGCTTTATGGACTTGGCAGTGGAGGGAGAAGAGTTGTCAGCGCATGCTGTCAAGGACATGCTTGATGATGTTGCCACTGGATGATTTCAGTAAGTGGCCTGAATATTGCTGCAAAGATAACAATCCTTGCCTGTGCCAGGAATTGAAACTCACTGATGTAGTTCGCAGACTTTATTTTAGCATCAGGCTTTGTCCAGTATCCTCATATTGTGTACAGTGGTAGCCAGAGCATGAACACCTTTATTCAAATAATTGTGTGATAAGTGAAACAATTCATTGCATTGTGAAATTTGGGGTTCTGATGGTAGTGTTGGTGAAGATTCGAATCTTTGAGATGAGATGCAATGCTCACTTTTCAGAGGAGCTTGCTGCCCTCATCTTTGGGGTCCAAGAATTCCAAAAAGGAGTGATTGGAGGTGATGATAAAAGCACGGGGATCTGTGCTGTCTATGAACATAAAATCATGTAATGCCTTTGATAAAGGCACTTGCATTTACATTACTGTATTACTTTGGCTTCTTGTCACCCACCATCTTTTGGTGCACTTTTAGGTCACAGGTAGCAGAGGCATGTGACATCATGATGTTTTATGAGTTTTCAGGTTTTCACAACGGTACGGACTTTTCGATCCTTGGATATTAGACCACTTTGTTGTCTCAGAACATACATACATACATACATACAATACATACATACATACATACATACATACATACATATGTATATACATTTATTCATTCCATAGAGCCTTGAGACTGTCACAAGACAATAGAATGTGGAATATGTCATTAACATACAAACATATATGAAATATTACAGTGTAAGATATAAGTGTTTACACAGTCATATAAGTCAGTAATACATGTCATCTGTGCATGTGAAAAATTCATCTACAGAGGAAAAGGAGTGTGCATTTAAGAATTTTTTTAGGGCTACTTTAAACTGGGTCTTTTCATTCTCAAGACTTGTAATACTTCTTGGCAAGCTGTTAAAAATTCTGATCCCAGAGTAGGATGCACCTTTCTGAAAATAAGACAGGTTTGCAATTGGTCTATGAAGATGGTGTTTATTTCTTGTATTAATGCTATGCACTGACAAATTTGTCTGAACATTTTCCTGATTCCCAATAAAGAAGCTCATCGTTGAGTATACAGTTGAGTATATGTATTGGCTTGGAACTGTCAAAATTTCTGATTTTTTAAATAGCCTTCTACATGAAGTTCTAGGGCATGCACCCACCATAATTCTGATTGTTCTCTTCTGTAAAGTGATTATCTTCATCAGGTGCCAAATACCTATCATGTCCCAGAACTTACCCCTCATTGCAATGTGTTGTGTTGTCCCCCCCCCCCCCCCCCCC
>Ga0209629_10002149_pt1 | contig 13191 bp, 7 predicted proteins | sample TergutCu122P5_FD_187286 | JGI IMG/M metagenome (GOLD analysis project Ga0209629, IMG submission 187286) | Cubitermes ugandensis P5 segment gut microbial communities from Kakamega Forest, Kenya - Cu122 P5 (SPAdes) (version 2) | ecosystem: Host-associated > Arthropoda: Insects > Digestive system >... | reverse complement strand
TATCAGTGCACACTGTTACCAATATGTACGGTAGCCACAGCTGTTAAAGCCATGTGCCAGTATTGCAGTACAGTTACTGTATGCCATTCCAGTCCTCACTGTCACTATATCAGTGCACACTGTTACCAATATGTACAGTAGCCACAGCTGTTAAAGCCATGTGCCAGTATTGCAGTACAGTTATTATGTATGATTTGAATTCCCACTGTCACTATGTCAGTGCACACTGTTACCAATATGTACAGTAGCCACAGCTGTTACAGCAATGTGCAGGTATTGTGTTACAGTTTTGGAGTGTAATTTTAATATGTATTTCCAATTCTAATTTTTAATCTTACCAGTAAACTTCAGGATTTTCTGAATTTCAGTGTTGATGCTTTAAAGTTTCAGCTGGTGTATACTGGGATATTGACAAGGAAGGCAACTGTGTACTGAGCAAAAGATAGGCACCACTTGTCAGTACTAATTCTGAAGTGCTTCAGGGGGTACATAAAACTGCTGTTTCTTTAAAGGTTAACAAAATAATAAACTTTTAGAGTGAAGACTTAGTGGTTCTGGTGTCTGAATTTCAGAGGGTCCCTACCCCCATTCTCTTGCATAATTTTCAAGGCATAAACCAGAGCCTTTGCCTATGCGTACATTTAGATACTAGGAACTCCATGTTCTCACCATGGACTTGCTGTTAAAATATGTGTGTCTCTAATGTCCATCACTTACTTGGAATGCTACACTTTGTTGTTTGTGTCTTCCTTGTTTAGGAACTAGATTCCTTCACTGGTTTTAGCATCAGTGTTTTGGGAGTGCAGCAGGACTAGTTCTATTTGAAAATAGATTATGAAGATCCTAATTGTTATTTGTCTCATCTAGCACTATGAACTTGATCGAGAAAATCTTCAACTGCTGGCCCTGAGGTTATCCTGCCGAGCACGTAGTCTGCACAATGAACTTCGTCAGCAAACCGACTCACAACCGGTCAGCACACAAACATTAGCGGATGTTGCGGATGTTATCACGGCTGTAAAACCGCTTGTCTGCTGGCTTGATAGGTGAAGTATTAGTCCTGTCATATGTACATTATGATAAGTTTTGGAAAGGAAATGTTTGGTACCCTTTAAGCACCTCCGTCAATGCACAGATGAACAAGAATTATAAATGACTGGGTGATAATGTCAGTTCTCTGATATTGCATTACTTCATTAACATCCTCAGCTGCATCCACTGATTTGTGTACATTAACATCGCGTGGTTGTGACTTCTGAATCTTAAGGTTGTTGTCAATCACATCTAAATTTCTGGGTGTGCAGACTGGTTTCTCATAAAGCCAGTCATGTTTTATGAAATGTTGACATATATTTGGGCAACACTGTTTTTTGGTTTCTCTCTTGTTACAGTATGACAGAGTGCTTTTTTTTGAGGTTTTATAATTTTAATTTTCCTTCACCAGGACTCAGTAAATTTTGTGAAAATTGCCCAGTTAACTTATCACCTTGCAAGCACACCCACGTGTTGGCTGTCAGTTTTGTTATTGTACTGACTTCCAACCACGACAGTGACAATAAAGCCCTCAATGCTGGTGGTTCAGTAGCACATGCATTTTACCATCTCGCACAGTCCTGTGGAAAGTATGTGAACAGCCAAGCAACTTTCAAAACAAGCAGCAAATGAACCAACAAACCTAACTCATTTTTGTGGAGACAGATATGTATCTAATGTACTATCTCATATAGGACATCCAGTTTTATGTATAAAGTATGCTGTCCTGTGGAATTTTAGTTTCAAACATTGTCACCAGTATGAAATAAAATTTTCCATTTGTTTCATCACAGTAGTGCACATTAGGTAGTTTTATCTGTTGAATAAGATGGTACAGAAGAGTACTGCTTTGTCTGGAAGATTGAGGCATCAGGTTCCTCCAGAATATGGGTATAGATCAAGTGTTAGATTTTGGCAGTGAAGAACCTAGTGAAGCTGGCAATCTGGCATGTTCGGTATGTGAGGTGCCAAGGGAAGGGTGTTGATCGTGTTTATCTGTCAATTCACTATCGCTCTCTCTGTACAAGTGACTCACTTGTAGCCTGATTGACAAGTCCTCTGGCCAGAAGGCAACAAACGGCCTGTGTGTGTCCACCAACTTACGTGTGTGACATCATACCAGACAGCAGTCCTCATTACAAAAAGTATTGTATTTTACGTAGGTCTCCTTTCACTGGGCAGCTTGATTATCAAGACAGAAAGAGTGAACTACTGAAACTCAGTCTAGCCATAGCAACATGTGCTCAGAGAGATCGCTTTGCAGAGCGTCCTGTAGAGGCGATTCGGACAAGATGTAAAGAGCTCGCTCGTCTGGCTGACAGCATTATCCAAGATATCATGGATCCATTGATATTACAGCCTGCATCATTAGATCTAGCTACTCTTAAGAAACGTGCAGGAGATGATCTGGTAAGTAATGTTTCAGCTGGATGGCACTATAAAAGAGGGAACACAGTATTCCATGCCATTTATTTATTTATGGTTTTTACAATGACATTGTTAGTTGTACAAATTGTGTTGCATCAAATCGCAGGCCCTCCAGTGAACAGCAAATTGGAAGGGGTGCTGAAGGAAGTTGTCATGGCCTTATTTCAAGTATTGTACCAGCATTTTCCAGGAGAGACTGCAGAATACCTTGACAGCAACCTGTTTAGGATAGAACTGGTGATCATTTTCATTTGTAATTTTCTCTTTTATTATAGGGGTTTTTTATTGTACCATCTTTCCACGGTATACACCAGATTGGCGGAATCAAGTTCAGCTCACCTGCTCACCAGTGTGGGAAAATTGAGGAAGGAGATGAAGTTGTGCAGGTCAACTATCAGACAGTGGTAAGCAGCACATGTACCATTGTGGATGGTTCATGTAATTGAGTGTGGGAAGTGGTAAATTATGGATTTTGTCAGGTTTCCTTCGTACTTATGTACATGTTTACATGTTTTGCCCCCTGTGTGCTTTGTTATTGGGTTACATCTTATATGTTATCCTCTTTTAAGTTCTGTAGGATTCAACTAACAGAAAGTGTAGAAGTGTGTAAAAGGCAGGAAAATATAGATGCATGGACACAAATCAAATAATGTATGCCAAGTTCAGTAATGTCCCATGGATCAAAATGACCATAACACTTGAGAAATAAATGTCAACAAACCCATGGCTTAAACTGTGAAGTTATAAACAACAAATGGACTTCAATAATTCTGATGACATGAACCTTATAAAAACACTTAAGCAATTCACCTGCATGGTACAGGAGATAGTAGAGATTATACCCACAGGAAATACAAACAGAGCTTACAGTAGCATACAGTTCAGGTCCTTGAGTGCTAGCCACAGCCACAGCTAGAACACTTGATTTGGAAATAAATTGCCGAGACAAAATTTGGAAAAGCAACATGCAGATCCCGGATGCTGTCAGAAGGCTGTAGTGTGTAACCATTTGGGTGACAGTTTATGGGATTGGAAAAGATATGGAAAGGAGCAGTCATGGGCCTGTTTAATGAATGGTCTGCGATTTTGCCTGGAGGGTCTGAGGAAAACCACAGGAACCGTTAGTCAAAATGGCGGAGATTCAAACTGGGCACCTCCCAAATACAAATCAGAGGCACTACTACTTGAGTCAACTTGCTCAATAATGTGGGAGTGTCCATGCTTCAAATATTGTAAGATGCCTTTCAGTAGCTGAGAACTGTAATTACTGCTTTCTTAATCACAAATTTGTATAATCTGTAAGTAAGCAACTCCATGGAGCAAAATTCCTTCTTAAGAAACCAGTAGTTGCTCAGCCCTCTAGAAATTTGGCATTTCAAAGGAAGGTACTGCCTCCATCTTTATGTATGTTTAAGACGGACATAACGTGTGTTGGAAACGTCAGTGCATTTGTGCCAGACCTGGTCATTGCTGTAAGAACCCCCAAGTCTTACATTTCTAGTTCTGTTTGATGTGTGTGTGTTGAAATGATAAAAATGAATGGTGCACACAGCCTTGGGAATCATAAGTCTGCCTGTGATAACTGTGTTTTATAGAGGTGACTTTTTATGTTGTCATGTTTTTGTTACAAGCAACAATTCAGAACATGACTCAGCTGAAGATTCCAGTCTTCTGGGATGTCACACTATATCAATGTGTCAGTAGTTCCTAGTCTTTCAAGGGAGCATAGATTCGTAGTGTCTTTATGTTCAGGATAAAGCAGTCGAAAAAGAAACTCGCCCAACAATGCAGCTTCACATCCCAAAAGACTTGAATCCTTCGAGACACCACTGTCAGAACCTCAAGTCTTGTGTTGCTCTTCTGAATTTGTTGGATGGAGCTAAATTTTATCCCTGGGCAAAATAAATGTTTTACTTCATGGTTACACCGTGCATCAATAATATTCAGCACTTTAATTACCAACTGACGCACACAGTGTTAAAAAACGTAGCGTTACTGAAACATTCTAAAATAAGTAAAACTGTTCCAACATGTTTCGGTTTACAAGGAAACCATCTTCAGGGAGCTACAGTCAGTACTTAGTTAAAAATTACACACTTGGTTAAAAGTAGATACGTAGTGGCTGTACAGATCACAATATGCTGCCATAACACTGACAACGTCCTGTACAGCCTCTACGTATCTACTTTTAACCAAGTGTGTAATTTTTAGCTAAGTACTGACTGTAGCTCCCTGAAGATGGTTTCCTTGTAAACCGAAACATGTTGGAGCAGTTTTACTTATATTAGAATGTTTCAGTAACTCTGCATTTTTTAACGTTGTGTGCGTCAGTTGGTAATCAAAGTGTTAAATGTTTTACTTGTTTTAATAACAACTGGACATTGGAAAAAATTATGTATATGAATGTGTCTTGCCAAGACAAGACCCTTGGACAGTACCTATTGAAAACTGTTTAGAATATACAGTGCTTATTTTGCTAATGCCTGCATCTTTAATATAGAAGTATGTAACATCTCATGCTTACAACATTGCAGGTGGGTTGGCAGACAAAGAGAGTAATGGCCTTGTTTCAAGAATCTCCTACTGATGTTTTTCTAACACTGAAAAAACGCCCACGTCATACCAAAGTCTATGGTCAGATCTACATGAAACCTTATAGACTGCCCAGTAAGAAGAGAGCAGCTCCGTACATTCGATGGCATGACAATCTTCCGTCGCCGAGACCAGAATTGCTTACTATTCCTGACTTCTTGATGCCACAGCCAAGGTAAAGCTGAGTGTTGAGCAGTAAGAGTGGGATACGTGCCACTTGGCGTATGCCATGTTTCATTACACATTGTTCATATTTTCATTTCCATTACATGCTAACTAATGAAACAGAACAGAACCGTTCTTGAGGAGCTTTAAGTTCCTCAGATAGCCAAATTCCTTGCACTTTATGGAGCTCATGGGTTTGTTACTGTGTTTATAAAAGCCTTCCCCCTGTACTTGCTGTGAGTTAGATTAATCAGATTTGTTCCCCATCTCCATGTCTCTGTAAGATCCATTCATAGGCCTGAGGTTGCAGATGAATCTATCTGCAGTCAATCTGTGTTAGTCTGGGATGAGTCCTGCGCTGAAACTGCTTCAAAATGATGTCATATTAGTTGAATCTTGTCAGTTTTGGATTGCTTGTGCAAAGTTTGTGTTGTATGAAATTCTCTTACATAAAAAGAAAAGGTAAAGCAGTCCTGTTACAGGCCTGGAGTGGCCCAGAGGGTTCCAGGAAGTTAAGGTTCCCAGATTTCATGACAACAGTACAGGATGGTGGTAAGGTTGTCAGCCTTATGCACCCGCCGCCTCTACCCCCAGGAAATACACCTGGTACTCATTTCTGTTAGAGGCTGAGTCGACCCCAGGACCATAGTGCGACCGGAAGGATTATGTTGCTGAAAAATTCCAATGACACCATCGAGAATTGAACCCATGACCTGCCAGTTTGTAGCATAGTGCTTTAACCACTACGCCACCGCGCACCCCCAATTCTCTTACATAGTAATACAAAAATGGAAGAAATACAGGGGATGATGGAATAACAAAGATAGAACAATACGTAGTAGTAAATATACTTGCACAGGTCTTGCATTTTTTTAAATTTATTTTCATAATACTCAGCATATTGTACAGTTGGTCATTTATTGTTATTATTTTGCATATCTTTCAGTAATGCTTTTACTTCAAATTTTTTGTACAGAAATATGTAAATGGTATTTCTCTATAACATGTGTAACTTTGCAACTAGTAATTGTATTGGTGATATTTGTCTGTTCACAGAGCTGTCCCTAAGCAGATGACCCCTCAACCAGTGTTGGAGGGTGAACCACTTGCTAGTAATTCCAGTTCAGATGATGATGACGATTCATTCTTGCCTGGTGTACAAGATGAGGGGCAGACATCTCCAACTAGCATGAGGCTCTATCTGCCGAAACCACGTGTGACGGTGCAGCGTAGAGCTACAGTAACGGGTGCCAGCCCAACCAACAAACGTCCGCCTGTCAATATTGAACAGGTACCACATCACGTCTGAACATTCATGTTGCTAATCCCTCCTGTTAGGAGCCAGTTTAGGTCAGTTCACGTAGTGATGGGATGCAGGCTGGAAAGTGGGAATTAGGGCTCAATTCCTGGCATAGGCAGATATTTTTCTCTTTTTCAGTGTATATATTTGCTGTGCAGTCCACCTAGCCTCCTGTCCAATGGCTATCAGGTGCCATTCCAAGGATAAGGTGGCCAGAGCATTAAACTTACCATGTGCGTCCATTATATGCTAATTTTAAGAATGTTTTAAAAATTGGCTTCTGTGTTGCGTGCATCATGAAGCTGTGATGCCTATTTAACCCAGAGACAACTTTATCTGTATCTTCTACTTGCCACGTAAGTCATGATAAATGGGTTCCTGTCACCATAGCATGGCGCAACCTCAGGTTGTGGATTGAGGAATGACCTCCAATATGGAGGGTAACTGCAAATATATTGAATAAGCAGTCACAGACAGCCGACAAGAAGTGGTCTTCCATTTTGGGGGTTGGGTGAGGTGCTGACAACTCCTCACATTAAAAAGTATCGTGAATCATTGACACAGTACCTGAGAGAAAGAGATCACTTTGAAGACCCAGGCATAGATGGGAGGATAATATTAAGATGGATCTTCAGGAAGTGGGATGTGGGGGTATGAACTGGATCACACTGGATCAGGACAAAGACAGATGGCAGGCACTTGTGAACATGGTACTGAACCTTCGGGTTCCATAAAATGCAGGGAATTTCTTGACTAGCTGAGAACCGGTTAGCTTCTAAAGAAGGACTCTGCTCCATGGAGTAAGTAAGTAAGTAAGTGCCACTTAAGTGGCATGTCACAAGTATTTAATTATAATTTTACAAGAGACAACACGCAGGTAATTCTGTAATTTTACAAATCAGTATAAGGGCATCTTAATGGGTAATTAAATGTAATTATCTGTTTTTGTCTTCAAGATGTTATTAAACATAAGAACAATGAATGTACTTGATCATGCAATTTCAGTTTTGGCGCGAACTTCGCCTGGAACGGCAGTGGAAGGATGGTAGTCCATCTGCTGGGGGGGATTCAGAAGGGAGGAAGGATGAAGTTTATCAGTTGCGAGATAAGTCGGCAAGTTTCGGAAATGATTTATCAGTATCACCCTCACCAAGGCCAACAACTTGTCTGGGGATTGAAAATGCATCCAGCAGAATGCAGAGTGGGAAGAAGTTAAGAATAGCAGAGAATCGTAACAACATGCACACAACTGAAAATTGTGATGAAATTCCAAGGGTGGATAGCGTCAAAGAAAATATTGCTTGTGGGAAAGAGAAAAGTGGAAAAGAGGAAGAACAAAAGGGAACTGAGAGGGAGTCTGAGAACATGGTGTCAGCCCAGGCAGAAGAAGTTTTTTGTGTCCGAGGGCAAAACGAGATAAAGGATAATGAAAATCTGCAGAATAGCAGTGCGCTGTGCGCAAGTACTGATGTAGATGATCGTGTGTCTGTGATGGAAGTAGGCCTGCAACAACACAGTAGATGTAGTGAAAGGTGGAATGATGAGAAAGGGGACTGTTGCCAGGGTGTGAGAATCGGGCATGGTACCGAAGTGTCTGTAACTCATGTCGCACGTGAAGAGGGTGGTCCTGAGAACTGTGTGCGAGAAACATTGGTATTCTGTAGTAATGATGCAAGGGACACAAGTGAACATGGCATCATTCAGGATAAGGGAACTGATAAAAATATTCTGAGAGCCAAGGGCGGAGGTTGTGGTTTACCTAGCAGTGATTTGAATGATATGTGTCATGCTGTGGAAGACACTGGCAAGGTGCACAGGCATAAAAATTCTGGCGCTTCTGTTGAAAATACAGTTTTTGTGCACAAAGAACGTGGACGGTTAGATAAGAGCTATAGTACTCCTGCGTATGACCTTACAGATTCTAATGCAGCTTTGGGTGGGTCTTATAACACAAGCTTTGTGGAAGACTGGATTAATTGTCGGGTGTCAGAAAATGGCGGCACCCTTCCAAGTCCTACGTCGGAGAGTTCCTCACATGCAGCCTGTCATTTACAAAAACTAAATCAAGTTGTAGCAGAGAGTGATAAAACTTCTGACACTGCCAATAGTGTATATGCTGAATGCTCAGATGTTAGTGCTCAAGATGGTGCTCCATACAGCCTTGAAGATAAACAGACCCAGAGAATTGGTGAAATATTGGAAACAATAAATATTGCTTTACTTCAGCATCGTATTAAAGAACACAGTAATGTTAACACAGTGAATGATTTCAGAAAGGCACTTGAACAAACAGATCTGTCTTCGCACATAATGAATGATATGAGTGCAAACAAAGATGAAGTTTCTTGTGAAACTAATGCACAGCCATGTGTTCCTAGTAAGGGATCCACAGGTTTATTAAATGCTGTGCATTCTCCATTGATTAAAGATAAAAGCAATAAGGATTCTGAGATTACGGTGGAGGGTGATTTAACAGGCTCAGTTATAGAAGCGGACATTCTGCCTTCAGCACAAATATGCACCGCACAGGATTTTACTACAGCTCAGTCAGAAGTTTGGCAGAAGGTACCACTACCTCAAATAAGTGTTAAACCACCACACACTGAAGAGAAACAACACAGATGTATGGAAGAATTGACAGGTCATGGACCTGAAACAGATATCTCACACATAAAAATCTGTGTCACCCCACCTGAACCACCGCCGAGACCTGATCATCCCAAAGGAGTAGGCAGCATGGGCTACCGAACTATTGTCACTGCACGGTCGCTTGGTAGAAATGCTGGAAGTAAGTCTTCTGTTGGTGCTGGGGGAAACGCAACATTTCCAAGTCCTCGGAGTTCGAGGAAGATGAGCCATCTGCTTGCCAGTAAGTTTATTGTGGGACACAGAGTTTGTTTAGTGCCAGAATTTCCTGTTTTTCTGTAAATGAAATGAATATACAGTGAACTCCATTATAACACATCAAGTTAGGAAACCCACACAGCATAACAGTTCTGGCACATTTACACCATTCTTGCCTTTGCATTTTCCAGGGTATGAGATGATACTCGCAAATAAATTGTTTTATTTAATTATCTGATAACCATAAGGCATGCAGGAAAAATATGTCGGCCACAAAATTTTCTTGTGTCTACAGCTTTTATTGCAGAAAACTTTCACTCCCATAAATGTTTAATGAGTTATACATAAGAACCACTCATGTACCCATATGCGTCTGTGTGCGCGCGCGTGTGCGTGTGCATGTGTGTGTGTGTAGTATCCAATTACAACCACAGTTGGAATACGTAAAAATCCCCGTTCTTGTATTTCAGGAAAATCCAATGGGGAGTTCTTGAGGTTTCACAAATAGAAAACATGATGAAGCTAACAGGCTCATTTATGCAATTGTGAGTTGTGAACACAACAAAAGTCTCAAATGACACAATGAAAATGATCAAACATGTCCAGTGTTTCTTGCTTATTATGCCAAGTGTAAGCACATGTATTTATGAAGATAATTGACTTCATATACTGTTTTATAAGTGCCTTCAGTGAAATTCTGTTTTAGAACAACACTGTACTTTAATGTCAATGTGCAGATTGTGTGGCATTTTCATTCGTTTCCTGTGATTACGCTACACTTACTGTGCAGTGTATTGGGATTACTTTTTACTCATTTCTAAATAACTGAGAATTCATGTTGAACTTTTATTGCCCCAGAATAGGAGAGCTGCTAGTTCTATAATGTTGCTGGTCACATTTTAACTTTAGAGTAATAAATCATTGTCCATAAATATGGTATTTTAAATCTTCAAGTCATCTGGGGCTAGTGGCCATAAATCAAGTAATGGTAAGAGTGCATATTAAAAGGTGCAGTGTTCAGCTAGATAGAATGGGCACCTTTTGCATTTTGCTGATGCAGTGCATTGTTGTACAGATACAAGCTACAATTGTGCTGATACAGTGCACTGTTGTGCAGATACAAGGTACCATTGTGCTGATGCAGTGCACTGTTGTACACTATTGTGCTGATGCAGTGCACTATTGTACACCATTGTGCTGATGCAGTGCACTGTTATATAGATACAAGGCACCATTGTGCTGATACAGTGCACTGTTGTACACCATTGTGCTGATGCAATGCACTGTTGTACATCATTGTGCTGATTCAGTGCACTGTTGTGCAGATACAAGGTACCATTGTGCTGATACAGTGCAATGTTATATACCATTGTGCTGATGCAGTGCATTGTTGTACATCATTGTGCTGATACAGTGCACTGTTGTGCACATACAGGGTACCATTGTGCTGATACAGTGCAATGTTATATACCAATGTGCTGATACAGTGCACTGTTGTACACCGTTGTGCTGATACAGTGCACTGTTGTGCAGATACAAGGTACCATTGTGCTGATACAGTGCACAGTTGTGCAGATACAAGGCACCATTATGTTGATGTAGTGCACTGTTATCCTGGTACAGTACACCACTATGCTAAGACAATACACTGTTGTGCTGGTACAGGGCACCATTGTGCTGATACTGTGCACTGTTTTGCTGGTACAAGGCACCTTTGTGCTGAAATATACACTTAAGGTTGGTATAGGGCACCATAGTGCTGAGATGTTTTGCTTTTGTGCTGATACAAGGTGCCATTGTGCAGATACAGTGCACTTTTGATAAAGGTTACAAAGCCTCAAAAATCAGTCCAGTGCTCACAATCATAACTTCTTCAAAGACAATAATCATAATGTTTACAGAAAAACGTAATATAAGCGTACGAGATTTGGGGGTCAGAGATCGTGAGGGGTGGCTTCTTCATCGGTGCCGGTCTGGAGGTGCTGGAGCTGTGTGGCTGAGGGCCTGGTTTGTCCTCAAGGGGACAATATTTTATGGCTTCAAAACACCACAATCTGCGAAGGCAGACACAATGATTTCACTTCCTGGCTTCACAGCTTCATTGGCAGATGAAGTGAAATCCAGAAGATATGCTTTCAAAGTGTATCATACAGGTAAAAGTGAGAAACAAGGCCACATTATTTAAGTTAAGGCAATGTTAACCCATTCACCACTTATGGCCACATTTTCTTTGTGTGCAGAAGATCATTGCACATCCATTGTCTTTTTCATGTTCATTTTTAATCCCTGATCTTGTATTATTGTGTTCCATTTTATTAGCTACCTTTTTATTTCTGTTGTATCACTACCCCTTAATGTGTCATTGGTTCATATATATGGTTTCTTGCACTGTAATTGCCTTGAACATAATTTGATGTATACTGCTTACATCATTTCTGAGACATGGCTGAATGTTGTGTTCAAAAATGCCATACCATATCTTGGAGACATTCTTTTGTTAATTTTCGAATTGCGCTAGTAATGTATCTCATTATTCCTATCACTGTATGACAGCCCTATGTTATTCTTTGCTGTTTGTTTGACAAAGGACTGTATTTTGTTTATCAGTATCAAGCAAAGAAAATCTAACATTCAGATAATACTGCATCAGCAGGAGCTTGCAACCATTTAATTGTAGCCACAAGAGGTTATTTAAGGGTGATAAGATGTGTTTGTGTTAGTCCAGCTGTCTGAAATTCAAATATTCTATTTAGGAATTAATTTAAAATAGTTGTAATTTAAGATTAAAATAAATATTTACTGTATTTGTTGTATTGCTGGTCTCAGACCTGTGGTACAAAACAGCGTGCTAAATGTGTTGAAGCTTTTGCAGTGACTGAATTACATAAAATCTGAGGCCACCAGCCATGTCAGCTGGTTCAATTTCACCACCATTTCGGAGACATAGGTGGTATCTGAAACGTTGGTAGCTGGGAGTAGCTGACATTGTTGGCACGCTGAGAAGATTTTGTTTAAATGGAGTGCCAACTGTGTTTACAGGTACAGTATTCTATTTTGCTGCTGAGTCCGAGGAAGAATTGTCACTGTGGATGGATTGTATCACAGCGGCTACTTTCAAGCAGGATTTTTCCAAAATGGGGCAAGAGTCTGAAGGTAATCTTTTTCTCTGTATTTTTCTGAAGAAGAGTCCTGTTAAAAGTGAACATTATTGCCAGTACCTTATCAGTCGAAATTGTTTAATTTATATGTGGGTGTCAGCCCATGGCAAAATTCCCAAAATCAGGACTTAGTAACTGCGTAATTCCACACTCAAATTACAGTAATAAATGTCTTCCATTTAAAGCACAATGGCAACAATGTTTACCACTTGTGGTAGGAACAAAAATGTCTGTATTTTGCCCACCAAATGTGTTCATGTGTTTCATGTGATTCCCACAGTGAACAGTGATTGTATCCATATACCATATCAACAGGTTGATCTTTTGTTATGGAGATACAGTGTATTGACTGTGAGACTTCGCACAGTCACTCCCAAGTTGACGTCTTCATCAGCTTTCTTGTGTAAGAAGATGATTTATGTTATCAGAGTGATTATAATTTCTTGTTTGTTGCAGTGGTGTTTTTCAGTGAAACGGATGAAGAATCAGAAACTGACGTTGCATCAGAGACGTGTTTTCCTAGTCCTAAGATGAGCAGATTTGTTGGATTTCTTAGCAGCAGCAGCAGTTCTCAGCAACATGAGAAACAATCTTTCAGATCACATCAGAATTTGGCAACAGAGTCTAAAAGGTTACTTTATGTTTCATTCTTTTTATACTTCCAAAGGTCAT
>Ga0209629_10002148_pt1 | contig 13195 bp, 10 predicted proteins | sample TergutCu122P5_FD_187286 | JGI IMG/M metagenome (GOLD analysis project Ga0209629, IMG submission 187286) | Cubitermes ugandensis P5 segment gut microbial communities from Kakamega Forest, Kenya - Cu122 P5 (SPAdes) (version 2) | ecosystem: Host-associated > Arthropoda: Insects > Digestive system... | reverse complement strand
CACTTTTCGATGGCCATGAACTCCGTAACCGTTCAACTTTGGATATAGGTGTTTTGGGTTATATCGGTATAGTTTAACATAAGGAACACTCTCCCGAAGTATTTCACATTCCTCCTGGGACACCTGTATAAGAACTGTACAAGTAATGAGCTTCAGCCCATCAGATGACGGCAGTGCCGACAGTACCAACCCATTCTGCTGTCTTATCCTTACATGGCCGCTCCATCTATAAACAGAATTAACCGTTTGATCTACCACGTTGTAATGAGTATGTATTGAGCTTTCTGTGAGGCCGGTATTTAGTTTATGAATATGGTATTATTTAGCTGCACTTGGCGATCCCAGTGGCCGCGCGGTCTGCGGCGGTCACTCGCATGCTGGGATTACGGGTTTGAATCCCGCCAGGGGTATGTCTGTCGCGAGTGTTGCGTTTTGTCAGGAGGAGACTGGTGTCTCTGACTGATCACTCGTCCAGAGGTTTCGTGCCGAGTTTGGTGTGTCTGAGTGTGATCGCGAAGCGTGTTCAGTGAGGAGGGCCTGGCCCACTGGGGACTGTTGCGTGATGGGGAGAGATTTCGCTGCACTTGAGGCTTCAATGGGCTGAATTGTGGTGTTCGAAATTGGTTCTGAGATCCGCATTTGTATCGTCAGGACCGGACCGCCACCGATCGCTATGTCGTCCGATCCACCGGCGTCCTCAATGCAGGTATGCGCAAGGTGTGCAATGTATGTGTGTCTGGCCTGCTGTTACGTCAGGCTGGCAGGTCCATGGTTCTGTTCGTATGTCATGCAGTCACATACTGTGTTACGGTCAGTGCTTGGCAACATGACTGGCGAGATGGGAAGGACTAGTTGGCATTGTGTGATAGGTGGATCGATGGATGGGTGGATAGGTAGGTGGGTAGATAGATCGATAGATAGCTAGGTAGATAGGTAGGTAGGTAGACGAGCGGGCGGAAACATAAATCTGCATGTGCGCCGACAGACGACACGCAGCACGCAGTGTCTGTCTGTCTGCCTGCCCCTGCCTGATCACCATACTGCCAGCTGGCTAAAGCAGGTCTGAACATTACGGTATGTAGCGTATATCAGTGTGCAGCACTGGTGGAATGATACTTAAAGGGGAAAACTGAAGTACAGGGAGAAACACTTGTCAATGTGACACTTCGTCCACCACGAACGTAACATGGATTGGCCTGGAAGCGAGCCCAGGCCTCTGCACTGTGAGATTGGCCCGTAACCGGCTTCGCTGTGGCCCGGCCATTTGTCTGTCTGACACAAATACTGTTATGTGATGATGATGTTGCTGTTAGGGTGAGGGTGGAGCTGCGTGGGAGGCCAGGAGGGCGCAGAAGGCGGTGCGGCTGCTGTGGTGAAGGGAGAAGTTATTCGTACTTGTCGGGATTCCCCGGTTGTACCATACGTAGCGTATCTGGCACAAGTCAGACGATAGAAACAGAACGTCAAAGTCTTTTACCACGGAGGCCCGAGTTCAGTTCCAGGTCAGCCCACTGGGGCTGTGTGGTGGGCGGAGTGACACTCGGACAGACGGACGCCTGTCTCCTGGTGCTCCTGTTTCCCCTGTCAGTACCATTGCGCCAGCACTCAATACTGCTTCAGTCATCTACCACCGTCGCTATGTAATGTTAGCAACTGGCAGCGTCGTTAAATAATGTGCTTCAGAGGACAGAAGGTCAATGCCATCAGGCCCACACTCTTACGGCAGTAGGGTCCTTTGTTAGAAGCTAATAGTTCCTCATCTCTTCAACGCGCCTTCTCTGGAATTCTAGTGTTCCCATGGGAAGGGCCGCACGTTGGCCCTATTCTGAGCCTCGTCAACCGATTTGCAGCAAAGAGGAAACAAGTCCTTCTGCCCCTCCGAACAAGCTTTCTAGAGGCTGTATTAATGTACTTAAGCGACGTTCATTCCCTCTAAGTGTTAAGTTTTTCTCGTGAGACCCTGCCGAAGGCCGACCCGAGCTGCAGTGCACAGCAGGCTGCAGCATACTTGGGCGAATTTTACCGATGTACTGTTCCACAAGGTGACTGACTTACTGTCAGGCCCATCTGAGTAGGTCTTATTATTGGCGCCAGACGAGGGGGACGGATCCTGTGGCTTGTTTACTGTTTGTGATTATATTGATTATGTGTGTGTTATTTTTAAAACACCAGGCCGTGGACAAAGTGCAAGTGTGACATGTCAGTGGCAGACAGAATCTTGTGGACAGGAATGTGCCGTTAAATGGTCGGAGAGGCCAAGTGAAACAGCGCTGTGCAGCTGGTGTGTGTGTGTGTGTGTGTGTGTGTGTGCGTGTGCGTGAGAAACAAGTGATGTGCATGTTGTGTGTCATATCTGAATTTGGTAAGTGTGTGGTGCACACAGCGGTTCTGACCCGGCCGGCCCCACATCCCAGTATGCCGTGTTTGTGTTGCAGCGCTGGCCGGTATCATTGTGACAAATCGACCCGCCTTTCCACCCTCACGTGCCGGGCTGCGTCTGCCGGTGAACGGGTCTAGCAAGGTGCTGTTAGGTAAGGTTGTGGTTAAGTGGCAGGAGACGTGCTTGGAGATTGCGGGTGTCAGAGTGGTGACTGAAAGTTGCTGTCTTGTGGGATGTGACGCCGTGTAGTTTGTTTGGTAGGACAGAGAGGGGCTATGAAGGGTGATGGTGGCAAGTTGTGCGGGACGGAAAAGAGAAAATTGAAGCTGACAACTAAGGCATAAGAGCGAGTAGCAAACAATAAACTGAATTGTGTGACGACGTACAGGTGTATTATTTTATCTGACAACTCGCATCACTCTTCTTGTAATGGCAGGAGAGCATTATGACTGTGGCGGGCGGAGGCCCGGGTTCGATCCCAATCCAATTCACGTGGAAGTAGTGGTCGACAAAGTGCCACTAGCACAGGTTTCTCTCCGCAGTACTTCGGTTTTCCACTGTCAGTATCATTCCGCCAATGCTCCGTACTTATTACGGTATCTACACCGCTGTACTAAACTTAGCAACTGACAGCGTTGTTCACTAGCAGGCTTACAGAAGTGACGGCAGACAGCGTTCACTGCTGTTCCATTTTGCCGCCAGTCGGGATCCCCACATTTCACTGTAGTGTATTGCAGTTAATATTATTGCGTTTCTACTCGCCGTATTTAAAGAACCTTTTGGAGGGTTTTCTTCCGGCACAGACATGTCACCTCCGACATTTTGTTGATTGCAGTCTTTAGGCTTTGCAGGGGCAAAGCTGAGAACCGCGTTCCTCTGGCATGTGGCGTCGCGCCACGGCGTAGCGGTGTCGGCCTAAAGGGTCGAATGTACGAGTGTACGAGTGTACGAGTGCCTCCATCAGACATTTCGAATTCAAACACAGACACTTTTCTTTTCTGCCTTTCGTGCAAGCGAAAACTGTGGAACCGCTGGCTTGTGTGTGTACTCGTACCTTCGGACTGCAGCACTGGCACATGACAGCTGACAGCTGACTGTACGGCAGTCGGCTGTGCGTCCGTACAGCCGCCGCACTGTCTGTATGCAACACTCAGAACTCTGTTAGCCAAATACGTCAAGTCATTCCTTCTTGGCCATTATGGATGGTAAAACACATCGGATGCTCCTGTCAAGGGGAAAATGTGAACTGGATTCATCTGGCTCAGGATAAGGCCGTTTGGCACGCTGATGTGAGCACCGTGAGGAACCTTCTGTTTGGTGGGGCATTTCTTGGCTAGCTGGGTGACTGCCAGCTTCTGAACGAGAGACACTTGTCTGTCTGTTCGAAGGTCACCTCGGTGTTGGCCCACCCAGTGGATACCGGCGCTCTCCCTGGGGTGTAATGGCCGGAGCGTACAGCTGACCTTTCACCTGGACAGTTTGCGTGGAGCTGAACCTCCACTGCCTACATGCCCTCGTGGCGTTATGTTTCATTAAGCATGGGGATAACGATACTTCTTGGATGTGAGAAGTATTTTAGCTTACACTGTTTGTGGCCGGGTGGTCGTGTTCCAGCAACACTATGTACAGGATATTAGATTCTGTTGCCAGACGTTACCGCTAGACCAGCTGCAGAGTTGTGGAACACGCTATTACGAGCTGGCATATGGCAGCAAGTGTAGTGACTAGGCTACGGGCTGCAGACCGAGGAATCGAGGTTCGATTTGAGGCAGGAGCAAGAAGTATAAGTTGTCAGTTGTTGTTGGAACGGTAGGAGGGCGTCTGCGCCGTGCCACGTTGTGTTTCGTGTCTGTCATTACGCTTTGTCAGACCGTCAGATTGCTGCAGTTGGTGTGTCGGTTATGTGCCGATATTATACTGTCTGTCGCTGTGTGACCTGCGGCATCCACCAGTACCAGTTCAGCCGCCCTGAGGATGGAGGCAGTGCGTGTTGCCGAAACGTCGAAGCAAAACAAAACACAACACAAAACGGTGTACGGTCCCAGAAGACAACCATCAGTTGATCCGGTTTGGATTGCCGGCCGGGTTGCGGGGGTACGGGGTTTCCTCTTCTCCGAAACGTTCAGACCGGCCTTGGGATCTCCGCATTTTGCCGGCCGTAGAACGGCCGGGGCGTGAAGCTGACCACTCACCTCCAGCAAGTGGCGCTATACCTCCGCTCCTCCTCTACGCCTTCATGGCTTGCTCAAGAAGTTTTTTCTCTTGCGTCTGGTTCTTGGAATCACCTGGATGATTTGTCACCTAGTGACGTCACTGTCCGTCTGCTGCATGGCACGCACGCTGACAGTTGTTTCGCCCGCCGCTGTGCCAATTGCTCGGCTCCTTCGCCATTAACGTCGTAATTTGAGGACCAGATGTTACGTTCTGAGTTTCCAGATGGCAGTGTGAACTGCGATACGGCGTGCGGAGGGCGAGATATCAGTGCACTCTTCTGGGTCATTACACAGCGAGTGGTGGTAATTCCTTACGACGTTTCGGGATAACCTCTCCTTCCCATCTTTAACGGTATAGGTTGTTCCCAAACAGCGGTAAGGAATTACCACTAATGGCTGTGTAATGATACAGAAGAGTGCATTTCTCGCGGAACTCACGCACAGTAGAAGAGTATACGAGAGGAGAACTGGCGAAACAGCATCACTGTTTTATAAGGTTCCCAGGCTTCGCCCGCTCGTCCTTCTGAGAGTAGTAGTGTGAAAGTGAAGACATTAGAATGGTGAAATGCAGCGACGTGGTATAAGGGCCGTGGGAGTCGTACAGAATACTGGAAAATGTAGTGTTTCGTTTTACCGAACAGAAAACACCGCATCTGCATTACAAAGACCACCCAGTTAATGCTGTATAGGGAAGTAATCGCTATTTGTTCTCAGATCCACACAAAACACGTAAATACACTGTGTGGGCAGGATTTATATTGTGTAACGTTAATTCATGTGGTACATATACTTACCGTTTTAGGTTAATGGGCTGATTGCGTACGTATGTGGCATGCAGTTGCGTCGTCTGGCATAAAATGAAAGAAAAACCGTACATAGCGGTGTCCTTGCAACACTTGTTTATCTCGCATAGTCAAGGTCTTCGGAAGGAATTTCGAGGTTGGAAATTAACTGCGTGCTGCGTCGCTAAATGCGATGATAACAAACGTACAGTCATTGCCCGATCGTTCACAGCACTGTCATTAGATTGTTTGTGCTGGTAGGTGCGGGAGGGTGGAGCCTGTGTCACTTGTGCGAGAAGATTGTGATCATGTGCGTAATGATTCCGGGAGACGTTTCGGTGGTACCTGCCACCTCCATCTTCAGGTAGACTTATTCGTGAAATTGTAGCAGGTCCGGGTAGACTGCATGGTGTTGTGTCTGTAGGCTAAATGGTAGCTGTTCTGAGGCTGCAGTTGTTTGTATTTTGTGTCTGTCCAGCTAGACTTGTGGTGTCTGATCTGTAGACAGAAGTAGTTAAAAACGCCTTCCAACAGTCAAACCCCCTAACCATGTAACTAATTAACTACATAATTAACTAACCGAAACTAACGAACTAATTACACGCATCAGGGTCCTTCTTGACAAGCTGATAGTTTCTGAGCTATTGAAACTCCCTAAACTTTGTGGAATCTGAAGGTTCATTGCCGTCTTCACTACAGCCCGATACTTCTCCCCATGCTAAGCCAGTTTAGTTCAGTCCACGCTCTCGCATCCCATGTCTTTAAGACCTGTTTTCATATTGTCCTGTAGACGTGTGTGTCGTTCGAGCGGTTTCTTCCGTTCATATTGCCGCAACCAAAACTCTGTTTTCCCCACGTACGTGCAACACGCACCCACTCGGTCCATGTTTCTGCCCCAGCCAATATGCACTCTTACTTTTGCAAATATAATTTGTCTTCTGTGAATTTTGGGAAGAAATAAGTTTTGTTGCGAGTCGACGCGCAAACATCTGCAGCAGCGACAGTGCGACCGGCGACAGGCCGACGGAGGCAGACTTGCTGAATGCATCAGTTCGCAAACATCAACGCCGAAGGCTCGCTCCACCGTAGTGTCGACAGTTGGGGTTGAAATGCTGGACGTAGAATGCCTTGTTTGAACGTCGGCAGTATGGTGGTGATGATGCAGTAAACGACCCGTCATTTGCCGGATGCCGTGTTTAATTCCCTTACATTACTTTTCTTTACTTTTGCGCATGTGCGTTGATTGCATTCAGTGTGGATATTGATGCCTTCCTTTACAATGTTGATTAATTACTCGGGTCCCTAATAAAACTGTAACGTCCCTTTTTGTGTACGGTTTTACGTCAGCGAGTGTCGAATGAACGTCACCTTCGTCTGGCATATGACGCTGCGCCGTCGTGACGGTGGTTCCCGTCATTCATTCGAAACGTCCGCTCGCATTTCTGCAGACTGTCCCTGCCAGAGCGTCACCACCTCCCAGCGTCTGTTTTCAAGTCCTGCATGGTTTTTCTCAGTTACCGTTTCCTTCCTAGCCCTCTGCAGTTCATTATTCGCCAGCCCTAACATTCTGAGCGGTCCTCGTTACACCAAACGACTGCAGCAGGGCCGTATACATGCTCTGAAACTTTTGTGTTCCAACTCAGCAAAATTCGACGGTGCAGGCAGATTTGGACTGATGTGGCCCAGACCTGCTGTTACTGTTATTTTGTACTTCACGAGAGCTAAGGCGAAGAATAATCCGATTGGCAACATTCGCACTGTAGTGTATAAACATCATAAAGTGCCTGCGTCACACGCCGGTACACCGCACAGCGGTGACGCAGCATTGCGCCCTTCGGACACTACATCAGTGCCACTGCTGTTCTCGTGATGCTGTGATTTGTACCGCTTTCGACATTGTCATTAGCTTTATTTGCAATTAAATGCTGTGTTTGTGTGCAGCTGTTTGGACCTAAGCGGAAGGAAGTAACAGGGGACTGGAGCAGCTTAGTGATGGCTACTGCTAGCCAAACACTGTCCGGGTGATGGAATCACGGAGAGGGAGATTGTCGGGGAATGTGAGGAGTTTGAAAGGGCAAACGGAAGGGGAATAGAACACTCGAAAGACGTAGGCGTAGATGGGAGGATAATTTTAAATTGAATCTTGAAGAAAAAGGATGGGAGAGCGTGGACTGGTTCGGTCTGGCTGTAGTGGGCTGTTTTGAACTGGGTGCTGGCTGCGAAATGTTGGGAGTTTCGTGACCAGATGAGAAAACATTAGCGCCTCAAGAAGGACTCTGCAACGTGAGTTAGAAGTCTTGAAAATGTGGTACTGAATTTTGGGACAGTATGTACCAGTTGGACCCCCCTGCATGACGTAGGCAGCCTGCGTGTAAGTGGACACGTAGGCCAGAATGTGGAGAGGTCGTCAGTGTTAGAGCCGTGCTTCTGTGGGAGACAGTAGTATTAGTGCGTTCGGAATGAACAGTACGAGCTGTGGATTGGATGCATCTGGCTCGGGTTTGAGTATGGTGCTGCGGTCTTGTGAACACGGCGATGAACTTGTCGTTTCTATAAAAGACGAAAAATGTCTTGAACATGAGGGCGGCCACCAGCTTCTTACAGTCTCCACAGAACCACAGCATAGCGCTCTTCATTCGGGCCCCAACGCCACCTGCTTGACAGCCATTCATTCGGAGTTCCGTGACTGCGGATATCACTGCAGCTTAGTTCTGGGTACGTTCCGTGCTCATATGCTGGCAGTAACTGAAGTGGTTCGATGTGTTCTCCTGTCCCTTCTCGCAGACTCAGGCATAGTACCTCAAAGTGGACCACGACCGCTTCCTCTTACGTTCATTACAATTCATTATTCGTTGCAACCAACTGACGGCAATGTCGTTGAGACTAACAGGAATTCGTACCGCGTAGTAAACACACCGTCTCGGTTATAAAAACCAGTCAGTCAATGTTGTATGGGGAAATAATCGCTGTTTGTTCTGAGATCCACACAAAACACACAAATACACTGTGTGGGCAGAACGTAGAATTATATATAAAGATCCAGTCCGTACCGCGCAGTAAACACACTCCGTCTCGGTTATAAAAACCAGCCAGTTAATGCTGTATAGGGAAATAATCGCTGTTTGTTCTCAGATCCACAAAAATACACTGTGTGGGCAGAACAGAGAGTTTTTATGCGCGTGCGCCTGGTCACGAAAAGCGCCAATTACATTCGTGATGCCCGTCCGTCTGTATCAGCGCGTTTCACAGTGGACGGATGCCCGTGACGTTTGATATCGGGACTTAATATGGAATTCCGTCGAGGAACCCGAAATTTGGTTAAAATCAGACAACAAATATCGGTCACTGCCTTAAGACCTAAGCAGTACCTTGTATTGTTGCCAGCGACTGACAGTAATTTCGCCATAAAATTGCTCTGTTCGTGTGAAGTGATGTCAGGCTGATTTCAGGCTTCCGCCGCGAAGTTTGTTTGGTTATTACGCAGCGAGTAGTGGCAGTTCCCTGCCGAATTTTCCGTATACCAATCGCCTGATAGGTTTTTCCCAATACGTCGGTCTGGAATTGCCTCTACTCGCTGCGTAATAACCCAGAAGACAGTTCCCTGTTGTCAGGCTGTTAGGGTAGCCGAGGGGTAATAAGCAGTGCGATGTTTTTATCTCAGTACTAAGGAGATCGCATTCTTGCGTTTCCATGCCATATTGTTGACGTATGTATGCATGTATGTACGCATGCATGCTCACGATAGACAGGAAATATCCCTGCGTTTTCTTGGCAGTGGTATTTAGCCGAAGAACCGCTCTAAGAGCTCATTGTAGCCGGCGACAGAAATTGTTTGCAATTGTGCTAGGCTGTAGGTCTAGCCGAAGAGGTACAAACGTTACGCGAACGCGCCACAGTGATACGTTATAATACATAGCCTATGTTGTTTGATTTTAAGCGTGGTGTTACGTAAAGTAACCACTGGGCCTTAAAGGATTACATAAATAAGGAGGCGGAGTTCTTCCGTCTGTCCTTGACAGTACACGTTTGTTGTTTAGTGACTCAGCTGAACACACGACAGTAGCACAATGTGTTTTTAAAGAGTAACCGTTATTTGTGACTTTCTGGGAAGGCGGCAGAAGCGCGTACGCACGCACAACGTGCCTGTGATTATGTAAAACGGTGGCGTTTAAACCTTGTACTCGAATGTGCTGCATTTACAGTATGTTATTAACGATATAGGGCGCAGTGGTCACTATTTGTACCGCTGCGTTCTGCCCACACAGTGTATTTATGTGTTTTGTGTGGATCTGAGAACAGACAGCGATTATTTCCCTGATATGATTCACTGTTTTTTATAACTGAGACGGAGTGCGTTGTCTGGAGGTGTATTGGGGAAAGGCGGTGTGGCTTCACCTATGCTTAACCACGGAACTGGATTGGAGGGAAAGGTCAGCTTCTCGCTCCAGCCGTACCCCCAATACTGTTCAGTAGTGGACCGTGGCCCCAGAGCCGCGCTCAGCACTCCGAAGAAGACAAATATCTCCTGGCCCTTCCTGGAATCGAACCAACCGCCATGGGTTCTCCAGTCGCTAGTCTAATGAATGTACCGACTGACTGCCAAATGTCACAGCTGACGGTGTCTGGCACATTGTTGTGACAGACGTGGCTGCAGTACGTGCTGCTGATTGCTACTTCGCTGCGTGTTCTCTCTTAGGTCCGGGCCGGGGTGTAAAAGAATTGCTGCATATGCTTTCCCTATTTCGTGGTCAGTTTAGGGCAGCACGTTTTCGTTCCGTATGTGGATAAAAGTTGGTATTGAAGGTTTCCGCCCAATGCAACTGAGCAGCTGTGCTTTTGGTACAGTTAGGCGCACTTTACTGAAAGGCGTAAACGAAGATTTGTTTTGTTTTCTACATTTTTTTTGCCCACTTGCCATAAAATTCTGTATAGGGGTGTCCACAAAACGCTGCTGCGTGATTTTTGGTTTTGTGAAATTGCGTAGAGGCGTAAATGGATTTCTGTCCGTACTTTCTGTTGTCCGATTTAGATGTCAGTTCGGTACAAAAGTTCTGCATGTAATGATGTCCTGCAGATGTGAGTTTCCTGCAAATCGGCGGAGGGAAGGCCGTACTTTGTGTATGGGCGTGAATAGAACTACATTTACTGGTGTACCGTGGAACTTGCCACATTCTGACATTAAAGAACGCCTCGGTGAAGTGTGTGTACTGCGTCACGTAGTGCGCGATTTGCAGTGTTTGTATAACCGAGACGCAGTGTTTACCGCGCGGTGCGAGCTAAATTTTCATAAATAATTCAGGTTATTTTTCAGCTTGAAAGAGTCAGTCGCTGTGTTGAACCTTCGTATTCCCTTTGGTTAGGGAGCAGCGGATTACCTCCTCTGGTTGAATGCCGTCGGCTTTGGTTCCGTGCCCAAAATGTGGGACAAAGTTTGATGCCCGTTTGAGTGTCAGCAATCAGCGCTCGTGTTCAACGGGTCGGCTAGGCTGACCGCAAGTGCTGGCTGGACTTTGTTTGGACTTGTATGTGTGTAACTGGGTAGCAGAAGACAGCACCGTCGGAGAGTAAGATGAATCGTCGGTGTGTAGGACTGTCGTGTTTTTGTAGCCGACACACCCGATCGCTCAAACTCGCGTCAGTTGTCAGATAAAATGAGGACCCTGCAAAAAAATTGTCAAAGACTCCTACGCACCTCTTGGGAAACAGTGTTTAAGAAGTTGATAGTTGATCAGCTGATTAGAATTTCCCGCCTTATGTGGAGCTGCGAGTTTCATGACGGGTTTTAAAAGAACCCTGACCAACTGCATAGTCAGTTGCGAACCCGGTTTTGGATATTTGTGACTTCATTGGAGTCCACGTTAATGTGGCTTTTCGAACTGCACCCTCTGGTTTCCATATACAGAGTTAACTCGTTGGTTTTATAACGGAGATGGCGTGTGTTTACTGCGCGGTACGAGCTGAGTCTTTGCATATAATTCAGGATAAGTTTCAGACTTCTGAAGGCTTAATAATTTGCTGAGGTCTGTACGTGTTTGTGTATTTTTATTGTAAATTGGATCCTTGAACTGCATTAATGGGCTGGTTTACAGTTTGCCAGAGACCTCTGATGTGCTCCTGTTTATCAACTCACGGCTCTGGCGTTATCCGGCACTACTGCGTGTGTATACGACATAGTTGCGCGACCTTCGGCCTGGTTGCTGTGCAAATGGAATGTGTTGTTGTTGTTGTTGTTGTTGTTGTCGTCGTCGTCAAAATGAACGCTAGAGTCAGGGACTCAAAGTTTCACTTTTGCTGATCATTCGAGAGTCAGTCATATGATTTAACTTAAGTCGTCGTTAAATAAAATAAATAGGAGTCAGATGAGTGAGATGAATGAATCAGAAGGCCCTGTGATATTGCCCCGCGTCGATCGACGTATGGTGACGGACGTTTCGGTGGGACTTGTTGCCGTGTTCTGCAGAGCAGTCCAGTGAAGTTATCTCCCCGCCTCTCACTGTTCTGCCAGTCAACACGGCGTTACATTCCAGTTGGCAGCCATCGCGACGCCCAGCCACTTACTTCGAGCAGTGAACGTGCGATTCATATTTGGGAGATTTAAGTTCGAATCCCGATCGGGTATCGGTTAGCCTGACTGGGGTTTATCGTAGTTTTGCTCAGTCCCTACAGCAGTCGCCGTAGTGCCGAACATGCGATGCTGTCCTTACGGTGCCTTCGGCAGTGCGTCAGGTATTGCAGTTGGCAGGCAGCTGCTGAACGTTACCGTACGTGTTCTGGCGTTAGTACAGGGTTTGGTGGGGATAACTGAAGGAAAGAGACAACCTGGGAGAGTGTGAGGATAATATTAAAATGGACTGGGAGGATGTGGACGTCGGTAGGGACAGTTGGCAGGCTGTTGTGAGCCTGCGGGTTCCGTAGAATGCGGGAGATGGCATGATTGGCCGAGCAACGGTCAGCTTGTCCAGAAGGACAGCGAACCTTGGTGCTATTAATGCCTGTACAGTAGGTATGCGCAAAAATATTGCTGCTTTTGGGGCGAGAATTTATAATCTGCTAGCTGATACACACAGGCTGCCGTTGCTTGACGACCAGAAAGAAGATTATAGTTTTGAATGCGGTAAGCCACGTGCTTCCAGTGCAGCATCACTTGCTGCACAGTGTTACTGTGGGGCAACATGTGGAGTCAGTCTGTTGGTAGGCGCTGTTCTGGTACGTCTGTACAATTGTGCTGCCCTGCAGTGACGACGGAGCCCACGGCACTGACCGGGCAGTAAGAGGCATGTTAGTGTTGCAGGAAATGCTGATTGTAGTGTCCCCTGCTGCACCGATCTGTGTGTGAGACCAAATTTACCTTCCGCTTTTGTGGGTGGGTCCCTTAACAGATCAAGAATGGGCTGCTGAGGGGCGGGGCATATGGGCGTATAAGGGGCGTGGGGGTGGTAGGCTGGGCAATGGAGGAAACTGCGTCATGAGGAGCTGCATTATTTGTTTTGTTAACTGAATGTTACTAGATTTATCAGGGGCGTTGTGAATGGATTGGATTCAGTTGGCTCAGGCTAGATCAGTGCTAGGCACTTGTGAACGTTGTAATTGACCGAATGTGTATGGCAAATATGGGGGACGACCGCAGTAGACTCTTCTGTGTTCGTGATTAGTTGGGATAAAACCGTCACGAACATCGGAATTTATTTGCAGTGTGAAGTGCGTACTTGGGTGCAAGAATTGCGGAGAATTTTGATGGCTAAAAATACATTAAGTGTTTGATGGAGTGTTTCATAGCGTACAGCGAGAAGGCAGTGTCACTTGATAAATGGCAGAGCGCT
>Ga0209629_10002147_pt1 | contig 13197 bp, 8 predicted proteins | sample TergutCu122P5_FD_187286 | JGI IMG/M metagenome (GOLD analysis project Ga0209629, IMG submission 187286) | Cubitermes ugandensis P5 segment gut microbial communities from Kakamega Forest, Kenya - Cu122 P5 (SPAdes) (version 2) | ecosystem: Host-associated > Arthropoda: Insects > Digestive system >... | reverse complement strand
CTCACGCCCGACACCACCAACGCCGTCAACCCCGAGCCGACAGCCCGGGACGCACCACCCACGAAAGATCGAGGCTAAGGGGATTGCTAGCTGCGAAACACCTGGTGGTGGAAGCGGAGTACCCGGCGGAGTACTTCGTCTAGCCTTGTTCTGGTGGGAGGGTGTCGTGTCGGCGCGGCGACGACGTAGTCACCGCCTGAGTCGCCAGTTGGGGTTGCGGGGGAGCCTGTCGCGGCGGTGCGCGCGGGAGTGGCCTCACCGTCGGCGAACGACCCGCCCAACTACCTGATAGCCTCATACCATCAGCACAACGTTGCATTGCCCCTAGAAACCGCCCCCGACCATCAGGTGCAAGATCGCCATGGTCTCGCTCTCGGTCACGGCACGATGCCCCGACTGGTCACCGCAGCGTAGAGGTCGCGGGCGACCTGCTCGGCGCTTGCGGCGTCGGCAGCACCGACCGTGGCGGCCTCGTAGTGATTCTGGTTCCGTTTGCGCCGCAGTCGGTCGAACGACCTGGCCGCCTTGTCGCCCGGCGGTCTGTCCAGGATGGCTCGCAGGTAGCGCCCAAGCGCATCATGCTGGCCGGGGCCGTTCACGGTGCGGTAGCCGTACGCCGCGAGCAGCGCCTCACCAATATCGTGCGCCGCATCATAGGCGAGGTCATACGTGACCGTCACGCTAGTCAACAAGTTCAGTTGGCTCAGCCGCTCATCCGCCCGCTGGAGGAACGCTTTGGCCCGGCCTAAGTCGGCGGGCACGACGTCCAGGCGTCCGGCTTGGGCGAGCGTCACGACCGTGGCCAACTGCACGCGGGTCAAAGGGATCATTGCCATGGTGGTACTCCTGTGACGGGCACAATGGGACTAGTACGGATGCTGGTGAGGAACCCGGTGGTGGCCAACGCTTCATCGCGCGTCAGAATGGTCGGGTTGACGGGACGGCGCACCATGTCCTCGACTCTGGTGCAGGCGTCGTAGACGGCCTCGGCGTCGGGTTCCCCGATGACCATGACGTCGATGTCGTTTGGTGCTGTCCCCGCGACGTGGAGGGTGCGGGCCGCGAACGAGCCATAGATGTAGGCAGCCTCGATGCCCTCGACTCCACCCAATGCTTCTCTCAATGCCGCTACCGGCCCGGCAGTCATTTGTAGGATCTCGGTCAACGCGGGCACGAGCGGACTGGACTCGTTTGCGCGGATCAGGCGTGCCCGACCGATCGCACGCTCAGCCAGGATGCCCGATTCAAGCAGCCGTCCGACCTCCCGGTGCGCCGTTGGGTAGGCGACACCGGCCCGGTCCGCCAGCTCAGCGAGGCTGTACTCGCCATCGAGTAACGCCACCGCGAGCAGTCGCGCCTGACCCTCCGATCGGAAGATCGGTGCGAGCAACGGTGGCTCAGTTCTCATATGATGGATATTACTGTCCACTAAAGCGATACGCAAGCGTCCGAAGCGTTCGGGCGTGCCCGCTGAGGTCGTCGTGGCAGGCCATGGTCCCGCTGCGCATGAAACAGGATGGGGTTGGCACATCAAACATCTGGTGGAGCACAGGGGACTCGCCGCGTCTTCGCCTCCGGCGAATCCGCCCGCCTCGTCTCGCTCCCGCTCGCCTCGGCACGCTCCCTCGTTCGGCAGTCCACCGGACTGCCTCACGATGGTCGCGCCCTCACGGGTTCGAGTCCCTGTGCTTCCCTCGCTATCGCTCGTGGAGCACAGGGGACTCGAACCCCTGACTTCGACCTTGCAAAGGTCGCACTCTACCAACTGAGTTAGTGCCCCGAGGCGCACGAGTCTACCCGATGCGGGCTTGACGGCCGGCCGCAGCCAGGGCCTGGAGACCGCCCAGGCGGGACAAGCGGACCCGGTGGCGGGTGCGTCTCGGCCGGTGAGGCGCCCGTCGATCGACCGGATGGCCCATGTCGGGGCGTCGCGGCCGGGGGCCAGACCGTGTCGGGCCGCTCCAACGCATCGGACAGGCGCCGGAGGTAGTCCGCGCGGGGGATCTCCACGGCGCCGAGGCTGGCGAGATGAGGGGTGACCCACTGCACGTCGAGCAGCACGTCGTCATCCGGACGTGCCTGCAGGATCTCAGCGAGTCGCAGCAGGGCGACCTTCGAGGCGTCCCGCCCATAGCGTGGGTCGTGGAACATCGACTCGCCGGCGAACAGGGCGCCGAGGCTGACGCCGTACAGCCCACCGACGAGGCGACCGGTGTCGTCCCAGGTTTCGACGGAGTGGACGTACCCGCCCTCGAACAGCCGAGCGTAGACGGCGGCGACGCGCGCGTCGATCCAGCCCCCAGGTCGTGCGGGGTCGGCGCAGGCGGCGATGACGTGGTCGAAGGCCGAATCCACCGTCGTGGTATAGCGCCGCGCGGACTGCCGCAGGCTGCGGCTCACCCGGATCCCGTCGAGGGGGAGCACCCCGCGACGCATCGGCGACCACCAGCCCATGTCGTCGTCGAGGACGTCCAGCGGCATGGGGAACACGCCGCAGCGGTACGCCGCCAGCGCCAGCGCGGGGTCGAACTCGGACGAGCGCCCGATCAGGTCTTGGTCGGGCCACGTCCGCGGCGGCCCGAACAGGGTCGACAACACGCCTCCATCCTGTCACCGAAGGGCGGTGTCGGCACGGTTTCGACGGCCCCACGGGCGAGCCGTCGGTGGGGGGCATCGACGCCGCATCGACGATGCGCACGTGAGCATCCGACAGCGACGCGGTCTCCAGGGGGTGTTGGCGAGCATGCCGAAGGCTGCGCGACGTCCACTGCCCGGCCGGATTCGTCTCGCCGGCTGACTGTGATACGATTAACAACACTCACACTCCTCGTGTCCGCCCCATCACCGAGTGAGCACCGGGCGGCCGCATCGAGTCAGCCGTCACGGAGGTCCCACGGGCCTCAGCGGGCGCACCCACCCCAACCAGTGAGGACGACCATGGCCCTACCCCTCGACGCCGTCGCGACCCGTCGGCGGCCCCTCCCCGCCCGCCGCCTGCGCGGCCCCCTCCGGCCCGCGCGCCCCGGGCCCGTGCCGTTCCCCGAGACGGCGTCGACGAGTGCGGTGGCCGAGGAGATCGCCGCGTACCTGATCGCCGGCACGAGCGTACTGCTGACCGGTCTGCCCGGATCGGGACGGTCGCGCGTCGCGGAGGCCGTCGTCGACAAGCTGCACCAGATGGGGGGCGAGGTCGCGCAGGTGCGCGGCAACTCGGCGCTAGCCCAGCGTCCGTTGGCGGCGTTGTCCCTGGCCGGACTCGAGGTCGACGACGTCGGGTCCGGGTCGAGCCTGGCCGCGCTCGCCCGGCTGGCGTCGTCGTTCGCGGCGCTCGCGGGGCGCGCCAACACCGTGTTGGTCATCGACGAGGTCGACCATCTGGATGCCGCGAGCGCCGGCGTGATTCTTGACTGGCGAGCGCACTCGCATCAGCCGCTGCTCCTGGTGTGCCGCCAAGGCGCGGCCGCCGAGGCGCCCGTCGTCCATCTCCTGGCGGCCGCTCAGCCCGGGGTGGCCGTGCCGCTGAACGGGCTGCCGCTCGATGACATCACGCACCTGATCAGCCAGCGGCTGGGCCGCGTCGTCGCGGCGGACACGATCTCGCGGATTGCCGCCCTGTCGGGCGGCTTGCCCGGCCTGATCGTCGCGATCGTCGAGGCCGGCCGACGTGGCGGCTGGTTGACGCTGCAGGATGGCGTGTGGCGCGCCGACGGCGACTGGTGGGATCCCTCGCTGCACTACGCGCTCGCCCCCTTCGTCCAGGGCCTGAGCCCGGACGAACTCGACTGCCTCACCCAGCTCGCGCTGGCGGGGGTGGGTCCGTCCGACGACGTGGCGATGGCCGCACGGATCCGCAGTCTCGCCCGGCGCGGCCTGGTGATCTTCGCCCCCGCCGGCATCGAGGTGCGGCCGGACGACGGCGTCATCCATCCGTTGGGCCTGCCGGATGTCCAGGTATTCCCTCCGGCGTTGGCCGAGTGGCTGCGACGGAGCGAGGGCGTGGGGACCCCGACATCCCCCCAGGGGTTCGTCTCGCCGGCGCGCTTCAAGCAGTGGTGGACCGCGTTCACCGGCGTCGAAGCGGCGGCCCTGACGGAGCGGTTCCGGGCGCGGGTACGCTCCGAGGTTGCCCACCACTGGGCCGAATGGGTCGAGAGCCCGGTGCCGCGCAACGCGGTGCCGCTGCTGGCCGCGCTGTTGTCGGGCACGGCCGGCGACGAACGCATCGCGACCGTGTTCGCCAAGACCGAGTCCGGCAGGGACGACGCGGCCTACGCGGAGTATGTCGTGCTCACGGCCGTCTATCGGGCCACCTGGGAGCACGACCTGCCGGGGGCGCTGACCCTGCTCGAACGCCACCGCGCCGAGTTCCCCAGCACGGCGACGTACATGCGAGGCATCGAGGTGCGGCTCATCCTCAACGGCGACCGCGTGCCCGCCGACGAGTGGATGGCCCTCCCGGAGGCCGCGTCGGGCGACATGGACGCGCTGCTGGCCGCGCGGGCCGAGGTGCTGCTGGCCCAGGGGCGGGTGCACGATGCGCTCGACCACCTCGGCCGGATCGACGCGCGCGGTGTGCGCCTCTGTGCGCTCACCCGCACGCTCGAGGCCCTCGCCAAGATCCTCGACGGCGATGTGGCGGCCGGCGCCGACCTCGCGGGCGACCAACTGCAGGCCAGCGTGACCGCGCTCGACCCCCACACGATCTCGCAGGAGGCCTACGTCGCTGCGCTGGGGCTGACGATGCTCGGCCGGTTCGACGAGCTTCAGGCGGTCGTCGAGATCGTCCACCGCCTCGCCGACACGTCCGTGTTCCAGAACCATCACAAGGCCGCACTGTTCCTGCTCGGCGCGTTCGTCGCGGACTGGGAGGGCCGCCCGGACTACTCCCGCAACCTCGCGTTGCAGACCAAGTCGCTGGGCACCGGCATTGGGCCGTTCCCGGGCATGTTCGGCAACCAGGATCTGTTGATCCGCGGTTCGCTGACCCCGGACGCGGTCTGGGACGAGGTGGACGACCTGTTGGCACGGGGCTTCGTCGTCGCCGCGGCGTTCCTCGCGGTCGCCGCGATCGAGGCCGACCCGAGCACGTCCCGGGCGACCGCCGTGATCGAGCAGGGGCAGGAGTCCCAGAGCGCCGTCATCCAGGCACTCACCCGCTACGTCGCGACCGTGAATGCTCGTGAATTGACCGGATTTGCAGCGTGCGTCGACGAGCTGCGCGAGGTGTGCGGGCCGCTGGACTCCACCCGCGCACTGATTACGTGGGCGCTGCTTGCGCGCGAGCAGGGCGATCGTGATCTGTGGCTGGATCGGGCCGACGCGGCCTGGCGCGAGTCGGGACGCATCCGGGGCCTGAGCGACGGCCTGTTCGACCGCCTGGTGGGTGCCGTCGACCTGACCGAGCGCGAGGTGGAGGTGACGAGCTTCGTCACCGTCGGGTTGTCGTCGCCGGAGATCGCGACCAGGCTCGGTGTCTCCGCGCGCACCATCGAGGCCAACCTTCAGACGATCTTCCGCAAGACCGGCGTGAACAGCCGCGACGACCTGCGCCGTCTCGCCCGCACGTGGCTCAACCTGCGTCCGTGACGGACACCTTTCGACGTCACCGATCGGTGTCGTCGCGGAGCGGCGTGCCCGGCACGGGGGAGTCCGGCCCTGTTTCCCGAAGGCGTTGAACCAGGGACCCGCGTCGCTACGCCCGTGGAGTCGGGCGAGGACGACGAGCAGGGTGGCGAACGGGGCGAATCGGCCGTGTTCGCGGTGAGCAGCGGACGCGCCCAGGCTGTAGGCCGGGCCGGCGATGAGGGCGTCCTGGCCGCGCAGCCGGGCGCCCGTGAGGCTGGTGCGCGCGGCGAGGGCACCGTAACCGGCGCTCGCGGCCCGGTCGAACTCCAGCCATCGCACCCGGTCGTCCAGCAGCGCGAGCTTCGCTTGCCGCTTCTGGTGAGTGGCGCCATCTCGGGCGCTGTGAACGCCGAACTCCAACTCGGCGCGCGACGGCACATGCTTGGCCAACGTTTCGAGTGGCCTCCACGGTGGCGATGCGTCAGGGCGCCACCAGGTACGCCACCCTCACCCGATCCGGTGACGCAGGCCCGGCGGCTCCACCCTCGAATTCGCCCCTGCGCGGTGCGTCACCTCCGGACGATGGCGCGTGCGGGGGCACCTCCGGCATCGACGACGGCCACGTCGTCGGCATGTTCCACGCCAAGCTGAGGCGGCGTGATCGGCATCACACGACCGCCAGGCAGTCAGCGGTGAAGGATAGTCGAAGGCTGACCGAAAGAAGCCAGATAGGAGTATGTGAGAAACGGTTGACACACATCTGCGGTAGGTCTAGGCTCGGTGCCAGGAGTGAAGTCGAGGCAGAGGAGACTGACCGTCCTGTCATCGTGGCGGCACCGCGGTGCATCGCTTGGTGGGCTCTCTCTCTCTCTCTCTCTCTCTCTCTCTCTCTCTCTCTCTCTCTCCTGCAGCTCAGGGGCGATCACGTCAGCCGTCCCTGCTCATGAAAGGAGAAACCATGTCCCGAACCCGCATCGCCATCCTCGCCGTCTCGACGATGATGGCGTCTACCATCGCGCTGACGGCGCCGGCGTACGCCGCACCGATTTCCGTCGGCGGCAACTCGAACTGGACCATCACATCCCAGTCCAGCGTGAGCACCAACTACCCAGCCCTCAACAAGACCGTCACGGCGTCTGAAAACCTCGTGTACAAGGCTCGCGTCCTGGGGATTCCTCTCCCCATGACCGGCTACTACATCTTGTCGTTCCCGTACGCGCCGTTCGCCAAGCCGACGCTGCTGAGCGCCAACGCCCCGTTGAACAGCCTCACGTACGCCTACGGCTGGGACCCGTACATGGGCAAGAACGCGTGGGTCGTGCAGGGCAAGTGCAACTTCTGGGGCAACATGACGGTGTATCTGAAGGGCTCCGCCGCGGCCGTCACCAAGGGAGCGGCCGGTTACGTGCACGGCGGCACCGGCACAGGCCACCAGCTCGACGTAAACTCGATCGACTACATCAAGGTCGTCTGAGCGCCGTCGCTCTCGAGGGGATCGGTCATGTGGAGGCAGATCTCGCTTCTGCGCCGACTGCTCGGCGGTCAGGTGGTTAGGCTGATCCTCGCCGTCACGGCGGGGGTCGGTCTGGCCACCGCGCTGGGGCTCGCGTACCCGGTCCAACGCGAGCTCGACACGGCATCCTTCAGCCACGCGGCGTTCGCGTCCCAGGCGCAGCTCGGCCTGCCCGCAGTCCAGGGCCAGGCGCTGTCGGACGGCCTCTCCTCGCAGCACTGTCTCGCCACCGTGTGGGTCTTCACCTCGTTCAGCTCCGGTGGCCGCGAGGCCGGGCCGGCCGACCTGTACGGGCTGAGCCCGGACTGCGACCAGTCGCTGACGCCCTTCCCCGACCAGACGCGTCTCGCCTACCGCCCCGTGGCCGGCGATCGCTGGATCGATCTCACCGGCGATGCCGCCCATGACCTGGGCGCCTCCGCCGGCGACACCATCTCGGTCTACACCGGACCCGGCCAGACGCCGCTGCAGCTCGTCGTCCGGGGCGTCTACGCCGTCCGGCCCGGAATGATGTACGGCGGTCGCACGCCGGCGTCCGCTCTCTTCGCCGCCCAACCGGACGGCACCGCCTCCTACCACACGCTGTTCAGTGCCGACCCGGCCGACAAGCTCACGGCCGACCTCGCACGTCCGGAGCTCAGGTCCCTCATGGAGGCTAAGGTGCCTACCGTTGTCACCACGCGCAGCGAGCTGCTGGCCGTCGCGAGCGGCAACTCGGCGGTGTCCCTGGGGTTGGTGCGCGCGATCGCGACGCTGGCGCTCGGGGGCGGGATGGCTTTCGCGGCGCGCGAGGTGGATGTGTTCCGCCGACGGCTGGTGGACGTGCTCAACCCCATACACGAGCTGGGTGGCGACGCGCCACGGCTCTTGCGTACGTGGACCGTCCTCGGGCTGGTCCTGGGTGTAGTCGCGGCCTACGTGGGTGTCTGGTTGGGGACCCTCCCCTACGTGGCGGGGTGGTTGGGCCCCGTGTTCCCGGCGGCGCTTGAGGTGCCCCTAGCCGTCGCGGCCGGCGGGGGGCTCGCGGCGTACCTTGTGCTCGGGATTGCATCTTTCGCACTCGCGGCTCGTCGCTTCGGGGGTGCCCGATGAAGAAGCTCCTCGCCGCCTGGACGACCCTGGGCCGCCACCTCCGGACGGGCCCGCTCGCGCGCGACGGCGTCCTGCTCATCGCTATCGGCGCCCTCGCGGCGCTCGCCCTCCTGTATGTCGGCCGCCTCGGCTTCGACCGCGTCGTCTTCGCGGCGGGCCTGAACTACGCGGCCCAGCAGGCTGGGGGCCGCATGGGTGGCGTCACCATCGAGACCCTGCCGGACTACTCGGTATCGGCCCCCCGTGGCGCGGGGCCGTACGATCCCACCCTCGGAGCGACGACGGTCTGGTCCTTCGAGCCGTCGTCCTCGGACGCTCTGGCTCGCCTCATGCGCGGCGTGATTCGGCAGGGCGGCGTCTCGCCGGACGGCGTCCTCGTCGACGAGGCGGCCGCGGCGCGCATGGGTGTCCGGCTCGGTGATCGGGTCACGCTGACGCGGTTCGGCACGGAGTCGGTCTGGACCCTGCCGGTGGCGGGCGTCATCGCGCCGTTCCACGAGGCCGAAGACTACGGCAACGGCGGGCTCGTCGTCGTGTCGCGCTCGCTGCTCGGGGAGGCCCCGCCGACGGGGTCCACGACCACCTACTTCCTGGACGCCGTCCCGCCCGGTTCGCAGGCCAAGTGGCGCGCCGTGGTGGCGTCCGTCGAACACGAGGTCACACTCGGGCCACTGGTGATCGGGCTGTTGGTCATCGGCCTGGCGCTGTGGTCCGCGGGGCTCGTCCGGGTGGCGTCCGACGTGAGGCGTGGCCTGTCGACGCCGCTGGGCCTGCTGGTCGATCTCGGGGCACAGCCGCGGGTCGGGCGGGCGTTCGTGGTGGGGCTGGTCGGCGCGCTCGCCCTGGTCGCGGGGGTGGCCGCCGCGCTCGGGGCCCGCCGACTCATCGTCGCCTGGACCACCTTCTACATCACCCCCCAGCAAGTCTTCGCCGTCGCGCTCACCTTGGCGTTGACGGCTCTGCTGGTCGCCCTGCTCGTGCAGGCTGCGCCCGAACCAAGGAGTTCCCGATGATCCTCGCGCTCAGCGACGTGTCGTTCGCCTACCGTCAAGGACGCCGCCGCGTCCAGGTACTCGACGACTTCGACCTGGTGGTCGCCCCCGGAGAGCGCGTCGCGCTCCTGGGCGAGTCGGGCTCGGGGAAGTCAACGGTGCTGCGACTGGCATCCGGGGTGTTGGTCGCCGACGCGGGCACCGTGACCCTGATGGATCGCGACCTTGGTCAAGCATCCGTGGCGCAGCGGGCCGCCCTGCGGCTGGCGCACGTGGCGCACATCTACCAGGACTTCCGGCTCTTCGACGCCCTCACCGCCGAGGAGAACGTGGCCTTCGTGCCGCGATTGCGGGGGACACCGGTCTCCGAGGCGTTGGACGCCGCCCGGAAGTGCCTGGGACGCGTCGGCATGGGCCGACGGCTACAGCACCGCCCGAAGGAACTGTCGGGTGGTGAGTGCCAGCGGGTGGCGATCGCCCGGGCGCTCGTCGCCGGGCCCGATCTGGTGTTGGCCGACGAGCCGACCGGCGCCCTGGATGCCGCCCGTCGCGATGAGACTCTGGACGTGATGTTCTCGGTGCTGCCGGACGCGGCGTTCGTCCTGGTGACGCATGACCCCACGGTGGCCGCAAGGGCCTCCAGGGTGGTTCAGATGCCCGGCGTCCAGATCGCCGCAGCGTCCTAAGTGCCCTTCGCACAACCGCTTTCGGTGCGAAGGGAGAGGAGCGGGTGATGCGTCCCGATGGGTGGTGATCGCGCACGGACCGAGCGAGGTGGCGGTCAGGGTGGTGACCGAGTCCGAGCGGGGGCATCGCTCAAAGTCTGATGAGGCCGCATGGCAGCGCGATTGCGAGTACACTACGCGCACGTTGGGTCCGTGACTCGGCGTTTGCCGTCCGGCCGGGGTCTTCCCGCGTCGCTACGCCCGTGGAGTGGGGGCGAGGACGACGAGCAGGCTGGCGAACGGGGCGAAGTCGGCCGTGTTCGCGGTGAGGCCCTCCGCCTCCCCGGCCTCGTCGTCCCCGGACGAGGACGGCCCGCGCGACTCCAGCGTGCGCCACGGCCTCGAACTCGGCGAGAGCGGTTCTCAGGTCGTCGATGATCTGGCGGGCGATGACGTCGGGGGCCGGCAGGTTGTCGACGTCGTCCAGGGAGTCGTCCTTGAGCCAGGTGATGTCGAGATTGGCCTTGTCGCGGGCCACGAGGTCCTCCGGCGTCAGGCGCGGTGACGTGTCGCTGTCGGACATCACGGAGCCCAGCCTATCGACCGGAGGCGACACGCCACGAGCGAAGCGCGGGATGCGGCTCGGCAACGGTGCGGAGGTCTCGCCCGCGCCGGAGGGCTCCGATCGTGCCAGGGCGGCTACGGGGTCGGACCGAGGCGTCTACGGGGCCGGGGGCACGCGGCTGCGGGAACGCCGGAGTTGGCCTACCGGACGCCGGGGGACACCTACGAGGCGCAATTACGTTTTAGGCAGTCTGGTCACCGTAACGGAAACAAATCGATTGGCAGATGGGCGGTACCACGGTGATCTTCAGGGCGTCTCCCCGGCAGCGCGCGCTCCTACGACGGATGGGCACGCTTGTCGCACCTCTTGTGATGGTGGGCCTGTTGAGCGGCCCCGCGTCGGCCAGCGGGATCGGGCCGGCGCCGGTTGCCCCGTCGGCGCCTGTCGCTGGCGGGACGTCCGCCGAGGCTGTGGAGACGGGCGTGTCCGAGGAGCCGCTCGCTTCGACAGGCTCACCCAGCAAAGGCTCGGCCGGCGGCGCCGACTTCGATGACCCACCGGCGTCGGTGGGTTCCCTCGGCGACGTGGCCGACGACCAGTGCCCCCCGCGGGAGGTCGCACCGGACAGCGCTGTCCGGTGCGATCCGCCGCGGCCCGCGGACTCACCCAGCGGGGTGGTCTCGGATCATCCGGTGGTTTCGACGGGCTCGGCCAGCGGAGATCCGGTGGACTCAGCCAGCGGAGACCCGACAGGTTCACCCAGCGGGATGCCGGCGGACGAGCGGGGCCTGCTGCGGGCCGTCGCCGCGCCGGACTACGCCGCAACCATCGACCTGTCCGCGACGACGACATCCGGGCCGGGCTATGCGGTCACCGGATCGACGCCGCCATACGCCAACCCCAACGGCCCGGTGGACGGCGACCGCACGCTCACCTTCCAGCCCGCTGCGAACGGCCTGACGTACCACCTCACCCAGGAGGGCCGACAGGTCACCCCGCCGGACCCGAGTGCGCCCAAGGACGGCACGTCGATCTTCGCCACCGTCAGGATCGAGGGCGGCATCGCGGTCACCCTGGTCCTCACGGCGATCGACCTGCCGGGCAGCGTGGTCGTCGCCGCCGGGTCGAGCCTCACGCTGCTGCTGGACGACACCAGCCACGTCCGCGGCCACATCGAGGTGCCCGACACCGCGGCGCTCACGATCGACAGCATCGACGGCACGGACGCAGGTCGGCTGGTGATCCCGTCGAAGCCGAACTCCACCAACACCGCGGCAAGCATCGGCGGCAACGGCACGGACGCGGGCGCCATCACCATCGACGGCGGCGCGATCGACATCACCGCGCGCTCGGCCGGCGCCGGCATCGGCGGCAGCGGTCCCGTCGGCAGTCATACCCTCGGCTACGGCGGCGGCACGATCGCGATCAACGGCGGCACCGTCTCCGTCACGCAGTACGGCAGCGGCGACGACCTGGGCACCGGCATCGCCGGCGCGGGGATCGGCGGCGGGGGGAGCACGACGAACCTCGGCAGCGGCACGTCCGCCCCCACCACCGTCGCGATCAACGGCGGCGAAGTGCACGTCACCCAGTACGCCAACGCGGCGGGCATCGGCGCCGGGAAATTCGGCCCGGTCGGCTACGTCACGATCAACGGCGGGCTCGTCGACGTCTCCGTCATCGCGAAGGGCGCGAAGGCAGGCGAGGGTTCGGCGATCGGGGCCGGATCGGGCACGAGCCGCCAGGGCCCCAGCGAGGTCACCATCACCGGGGGCACCGTCCGCGCGGCGTCCGCTTCCTTCGGCGCGGGCATCGGCGAGGTGAACTCGGGTCTCACGATGAGCATCACCATCACGGGTGGGGACGTCGTCGCCACGTCGGTGGACGGCGCCGGGATCGGCGTGCTCAACACCCCGCACGACTCGACGGTGACGATCACGGGCGGCACGGTTGTCGCCCAGAGCACCTCGGGGGTGGGCATCGGCGGGCTGAACGGTTCGGCGCTGGGCTTCTGCCTCGGCACCGGGGCGGACGTGACGGCGGTGTCGGCCGGCAAGCACCCGGCGTTCGGCGTGCTCGACAACACCTGCGACGGTTACTACGTCAACGCCCGCCTGAACAAGGCGCTCTCGACAACCGCGGAAGGCCACATCGATGCCCATCGGGGTGTCCCGGTGGCGTCGCTGCACCTGCCCGCCGGTTTCGTGAACTTCGGCTACGCCACGCGCGGGTCGTCGCCGGAGTTCGACAGCGTGCTCGCCTCCGTCTCGGGCACACCCGTCGGCACGCTCGTGCGCAGCGCCGACAAGAGCCCTCAGATCTACTCGATCCAAGCCCTGTACCAGTACAACCCGCACAACGGCAACGCGGGTACCGGCGTGCTCCCGGTGGAACTCGCGCCCGTGATGCCCGGCGTCCCGTCCGTCACGGACGTGGGGTTCGAGGACGCGGTGTTCCACAGCGCCCACCAGTATCTCGGCGCGCTCGGCTTCGTCGGGGGCGGGTTCCTGTACTCGATGTCGCCCGGCGTAGACGTCACGGGCAAGCTGAACGGCGCGGACGTCACGATGCTGCCGTGGACGGCCTTCTCCGCCGACGAGATCCGCGCGGCGGTCGCCGGCCTCGCCCGCGGCACGACGTACTACCTGCAGACGTACCTGGCGACCTCGGCCGGCACGTACTACTCCGAGGAGGTCGCCTTCACGACCCACTCGATCACGGCGCTCGACCTGTCGGCCACGACGACCGGCGGGCCCGGCTACACGGTCAGCGGCGTGACGCCGGGCACGGACGAGTACGCGAGCC
>Ga0209629_10002145_pt1 | contig 13200 bp, 14 predicted proteins | sample TergutCu122P5_FD_187286 | JGI IMG/M metagenome (GOLD analysis project Ga0209629, IMG submission 187286) | Cubitermes ugandensis P5 segment gut microbial communities from Kakamega Forest, Kenya - Cu122 P5 (SPAdes) (version 2) | ecosystem: Host-associated > Arthropoda: Insects > Digestive system... | reverse complement strand
CGGTGGTGCGGCGCGTGGCGCTGCCGGACGCCTTCTTCGCCTTCGACGGCCTGGTCGAGACCTTCCTGACGGTGTTGAAGGACTTCGGCGCCTTTCCCGCCGTGATCGAGGCCGAGCTGGCCCGCTACCTGCCGTTCCTGCTGACCACGAAGGTGCTGCTGGCGGCGACCCGCCACGGCGTCGGCCGGGAGAAGGCCCACGAGATCATCAAGCACCACGCGGTCGCGGCCGCCCTGGCGATGCGCCAGACCGGCGGGGCCAACACGCTGCTGGACGACTTGGCTCAGGACCCGGGTCTGGGGCTGACACGGGCCGAACTGGGCGCCCTCGTGGCGGCTCCCTTGGAGTTGGCCGGGGCGGCCGGGGCGCAGGTGGCGACCGTCGTGGCGGCGGTCGAGCGAGTCGCCCAGTCCGACCCGGCGGCCGCGTCGTACCAGCCGGGCGCGATCCTCTGAGGGTTGCCGGTGAGACCCGGCCACGACGCGACTCCCGCGCCGCCGGAGGAGACGATCGGCGGCGAGGCGAGGAGACGATCAGCGCGAATACAGCCCGGTCAGGCGAGCCCGGCCGAGCGCGTGGAAGAGCCCCTTGAAGGCGATCGTCGTGCAGTCGTCGCCGTCCGGCGTGGCGTCCAGGTGGGCGACGTCGAGGGCATGCACGGCAAAGATGTAGCGGTGGTCGCGGTCGCCCGGCGGCGGGGCCGACCCGGCGTAGGCGGCCGAGCCGGCGTTGTTGCGCACCTGGAACGAGCCCTCGGGCAGCGGCGGGCCGCCGGGCGAGCCGACGCCGCGCTTGAGGCAGGTGACGCTGGCGGGCACGTCGACCAGGGTCCAGTGCCAGAAGCCGGCCGGGGTCGGCGCGTCGGGGTCGAAGCAGGAGACGACGAAACTCTTGGTCTCAGGCGGGAAACCCGACCACTGCAAAGCCGGCGACAGATTGCCGCCGTCGGCCACGTGGGTGTCGGCCAAGCGCGACCCCTCTGTGAAATCGACGCTCGTCAAGATGAACGACGGCAAGGCGGGCAGCAGGTCGTAGGGATCGGGGGCGACCGGCCGGGACGCGAGATCCATGGCAACTCCTTCGTGCAGATCAGGTCAAGGACCGACCCCGCCATTCTTGTCCTCCGACCGGCGCTTGGCCAGAGGTGCGGCCGTGGTGTCGGGCGATTCCGCCACGACGCACCGACCGACGACCGCAGGGTCACCCGCCAGCGCGGCGCGCGGGACTACCATCGGCGCGTGACCTCGTTGGCCTGGACCCGTCACCACGCAGCCGAGCTGATCGACCAGCACCTCGACCGCTGGTCGTTCGATTTCGACCACGCCCGCGCCCGCGTGGGTTGCTGCCACTACGCCGACCAGCGCATCACCTTGTCGCGCCACCTCGTGCCGGCCCTGACGATGGCGGAGGTCGACCAGACCCTGCGCCACGAGATCGCCCACGCGCTGGCCGGCCAGGCCGCCGGCCACGGACCACGCTGGCGCAGCCTCGCCGCCAAGCTCGGCTACACCGGCCGCCGGACGATGGACGTGCCCCAGGCCCGGGAGCAAGCCCGCTGGCTGGCCCGCTGCCCGCGTGGCCACGAGTACCGCCGCCACCGCCGCCCCTCGGGGAAGGCCTACTGCCGCCCCTGCCTCGACGGCGGCGACTGGCACGCCCTGCGCTGGGTCGACCAAAGGGCCGAAGCCTGAGGGGCAGCCCGTCACGGGACTCCGTCTCACATTCCCGAGACACCCCGCCCTTCGCCACTGTCTCTTCCCCTGCCGGAGCCGCCGGCTTGAGGCTCAGGTTCGAGCCGCATGCCCGGCAGAGCTTGACATTGCCCCAGCGTCAACCCCTGGACTAGCCACATGCCAAAGCAAGCGTCTGTGCCGGCCCCCCAAACCAGCCACGTCACCCCGTACCTCGACGCCGCCCACGACGGAACCGTCGATCCCCCGGTCCAGTTCACGACCAAACTGACCGCCGAGTTAGCTGGCGTCACCGTCCGGGCCATGCGGTATTACCACCAGATCGGTCTGCTCGCCCAACCGGAGCGGACTAGCTCGGGTCTGATGTATTCCGCCGAGCACCTTCTCCGTCTCCTGCGCATCCAAAGGCTGACGGCCATTGGACTGTCCCTCGACGAAGTCGCCGTGGTTCTCGACGACCCAACCAGTTCGGGAGCAAGACACATTCTCGTGGAACTAGACGGGGAGCTGGCGCGGCGTATCGAACAGATCCAGAACCAGCGCGGAGCGCTGGAGAACTTGTGCTGCGACGACCCGCCGACCGGCGATGGCTAACACCCATTCCCCGCGCGACGCGCCGACCGACTCGAGCAGATGCCCTTGACCTTGACGCTGCGTCAAGCACTTGAGTGATCCCCATGACCGAGTCGTCGCGACCAGCGACCCAACGTCACGATCGTCCGCCCGCCATCCTCCAAGGAACAGCCTATGAACGCAATCGCCACCCCGCGACTTCCTCGCCTCGTCGCAGCCCCAGGCATCCGATTCACCCGCAACCGTGAGTCCGGTGCCCCTCTGATCTATCGCGACGACGGTCGCGTCTTTCGTCTGAGTCCCTCGCTAGGACACGTCTGCGAGATCGTCGTCACATCACCCACTCCACCCGACGAGGTCCAACTGATGGCTCGCCTGGCCGGTGACGACTGGAACGACGACCGCATGGTCAACGCCGTCGCCGCTTTGCTGACTCAGGGCATTCTCCAGCTGACGGAGGGTCCGGTGGCCCTCGCCGCCACAGCCCGACGTCGCCGGGTCGACCTCAAACGCCCGTTCACGCTTCGGCTGACGCTGTTCGACCCGGAGCGTCTGTGCAGGCGTCTGTCCCCTCTGGCGAAGCTCCTTCGGGGACGGCGCGGCCTCGTCCTATCGGGACTCGGTGTCACCCTCCAAGTCCTGCTCTGGGCCACGGGTCGCGACCGCGATGTCGCCTCAGGCTCCTGGCGCCCTGTCCCCGTGCTCGCCCTGTTGCTGGTGACGTGCGTCCTCCACGAGCTGGCCCACGGCATCGTGCTGGTCGATGCCGGCGGTCGTCCCCGGCGCCTTGGAGTGATGCTGCTTTACCTTGTGCCCGCCTTCTTCTGTGACGTCTCCGACTCGTTTCGGCTGAGTCGTCGCGATCAGATCGACGTGGCACTGGCGGGAGTGTTCCTGCAAGCCCAGCTCGGCGCCCTCGTGGCGCTCCTCATTCCGATTCCCGGATCGGTCGGACATGTCGCCCACGTCTACGTGGGCTTGGATCTCGTGATGGCGTTGGGGAATCTGATGCCCTTCGTGGCGCTGGACGGGTACTTCGCCCTCCGCGCCGCAGTCGGCACGCCCGATCTCCGTGGTGCGGCGCTCCAGGCCTGGCGGCGAACCTGGCGGACGGGGCTCCACCTCGATCGCCGGTCCACTCCCCTGCTCGGAGGCACAGAGCCTGGTTGGCTCGCTGCCTATGGAGCCGGCGCGGCTATCTTGCCGGTGGTCATGGCCAGCTGGTCAGTTGACCGGTTCCTATCCCTTTGGTTCCCCGGCGATCTCCCCTCGGCCGTTAGCCTGGTCCTGATCCCGGTGGCCTGCGCGGCACTCACCAGGCTCATCCCGCGTGGGCTGCGTCCAGCCCCCCCGGCGGCGCCGTCGCCTGACCATCACTCGCGTCCATTCGGTGCGCGCTCTGGAACGCCAAGCTCGCGGCGTGGGACCGGCGCCAAGGGAGTCCTGAGGACTCGGGCGCGGGGTTGAGGCCGGCATCCGGCCCTCATTCTCATGAGAGATGCGCGGGGGCGGCGCCGTCCCCGGCTGTGGGAGTCGAACGCGCATCTTCGGAAGCGCTCCCCAGAGGCCGGGCTGGCTCCGCTGTGGGGGGAGAAGATTGCGCACCTTCGGGAGAGTGTCCGGGCGGGAGAAACTCGAAGGCTCCTCCCGCCCGGACGTAACGGCGGTTGCGGCGCGAACTCAGCCCATCCACCAGTCGGGAGCATCGACAGCGTCGTACTCGGTAATACTGAAATCCTCATCGTTCTGATCCACCATGACCTCACCTCTCTCTCGATACACGATCCTCGGCCTTCACTTGTTGGCCGGACCTGATCCCGAGATATGGTGGTCCGACAAGCCCAGTAAAATCCTTGACGCTGCGTCACGGTCAAGCAGAGGGTGGCCCGCAGTGACTCGGCAGCCACGACGTGGTCATTGGCCCGCAGAAGAAAACCGCATCTCGAGGGTGGCCCAAACCTCGGTCATCACGCGAGCCTGTTCCTCGTTGTAGAGGTCCGCATTGGCCTGGCGGATCACCTCACTGGACAGCTTGTCAGCCAGTTTGCCGTACACAACGACCAAGACATCGCTGTAGGCCTGGATGAGTGACTCGATCTCCTCATTGGACGATTCCGGCCCCAGCGCGGCGAACCGGGCATCTGCGTCTCTTAGCGCTTCAGCCTCGGGGCTACCCTCCATGTCGACGCGGATGTCCGCCAACTGCGCCAGTCTTCGCCGGTCCGAGTCCGTACCGACCCCCATTATCACCTCAAGACGGAGCTTGTCGCGTTCCACCTCATCTTCACTACTCGGAAAGAGGTCCCAGATTCGCTTGAGCACAGCGGCCAGCTCGTGGCGGACGTCCAACGGTACGTCACCCGCGAGGAGTTGCGCGATCGCGCGCCGCTTCTCCTGCATCTCGTCGACTTCCCGAGCCAACTCCGCGTCGAGCTCCGCCAGCGCACGCCTGGATTCATCGGGACTTACGGTCTGCGATAAGACTCGGCTAATCTGCGTCAAGCTGAAACCCAAGGCAGAGAGACGCTTGATTCGCAGCAGCTGGGCGATGTCCCAGCCCGTGTAGAGCCGATAGTTCGAGAATGTCCGCTCCGCAGGCGGCAATAGCCCCTTCTTCTCATACAGGCGCAGTGCCCGGGGTGTCACGCCCACAAGCTCCGCCGCTCGCTGGATCCTTAGCTCCATGGCCACCCCCAGTCCTGCACGGAGTTCCCCCGAACGTCGGGGAAAGCAATTCGTGTGACCATCATAGACGCCGCCTTTCTTCTCGTCCCCCCTCGATCATCCGGCCTTCAGGGCGCACGACTGTCCCACGACCGCGCCGGGCAGTCCATCTGGCCGACGGCGGACACGACGGCCTCCCATCCGAGGGTGGGCCAGCAACGGTTGACGGTAGCGGGGTGAGGGTGACGTTGTGGCCGAGGCGTGGGACCGCGTTGTCCATGGCCTGCTGGTGGTTTACGGCGTTGGCGCTAGTCAAGCCTGAGGTCTTCGTGGGGCTGGCCAGCGCTGAGCATGTGCCAGATCGCTGTGGGGACGGAGTTCTCGACGGCGACCAAGGCTTGCCCGACCGCAGCGGGATGCGACGCGGGGGTCAGGCCGAACATGTTAGGCCATCGTCACCCGGGTGACGGCCAAAGCCCCGAGGCCGAGGGCGCCCTTGAAGCAACTGTTGCCACGACGGTTCACCGACCGAGCAGCGTGGCCTCGTTCCTGGCTTCGCCCCCCTTGGTGCGCGACATTCACCGGACTCGGCGGCTGCGGTGGGCACGGCCCGGCGCGGCACGGCAGTGCCGGTGGCCCCAGCACCTGGTCTGTCACGGAAAGACCTGGCCGCCCGCCTCTTGACCTTGACGCTGGGTCAAGGAATTCACTTAGTCCTGTGACGGAAACCAGGTCCAGGCAAGCGCCTCAGCCTGCCGAGCGGCATTTCGGCCGTGGCAGACCCTCTGCTCGGTCGACGAACGCCCAGCGACGGCACCCCGCGCCTCGCCTCGCCCTCAGTGTCCGCCTCACGGTTCCGCAGGCGAGTCCTTGGCGACTCCTCAGCGGTCAAGTCGCTCACCCGAAGGGAGGTGAAATCATGTTGTTCGAGCTGTTCAACCACAACGACAGCGGCTGCGTGTCAGCCGGGTTCATCGTTTGCGTCAGCGCCGGCGGCAACATCGGGAGCTGGAGCATCTAGCACGAGCCGGATGTCGATCAGCCATTAGCAGCGCAGGTTGTGGAGCCGAGCACAGCGTCGGCTCCACAACTTGCACTCGCTGCGTGGCTGGTAGGCATCTCAGGCAGCTAGCGCCGATCATGGCCTGACAGCCGCAGCAAGCACAGCCACCCTTGAGCGCTGGGGGCACCACGTACCCACAGCAGAAGAACGAGAGAACGATGATTCATGCACTGGCAACCATGACGCAGGTCGAGCTGCACAAGATATCCAGGCGAGTCGACAGTTACCTGCTCATTCTCATGAGTTTCCTCCCCGTCTTCTTCGCAGTTGGCATCCACAGTGGATCCGACAACTTCATCGTCAACCTGGCGGGCGCGACATGTTTGGACTGGATTCAAATCATGCTGATAATGCTTCATCAAGTGTTCGTATTCTACATGGTCGTCGCGATTATCTCTACACGCACGCTCAGCAGTGAAATCGACGATCACTCTCTGGCGCTCTATGTTCCCCGTGTCAATAATAGAGGCCTGATCTACGGCGCCAAGAGTCTCGCCCTCTTCATCTGGATCGCCGCTTCCCTCGTCGCTTTCTTCGCCGTCTCAACAGCGACGTACTACGCCTTCTTGACCACGGACGCAACTCTGACGAGCCGCGACTTTGCTGACACGTCCCGCTTGAGTCAGCAACTAGCCGTCCTTGCCTCCGTCGGTCTCTTCCTCATGCTGAGTCTGTCGCTAGCATTATGTCTGAGCACGTATCTAAGGCCACTGCCCTGCATCGGGTCAGCCGTACTTGTCATGGCCATTCTGTCCTTTTCGAGCGGTTATGCTCCCATGGCCTATGCCAGTCCCCAGTTCTACCTCGGTAGAATGCTCGACTTACTGGGCAATGAGATCTCAAGCGGCGGACAACCCCTGATGAGTATTCCGCTGTTCACCGACGACTTCATGATCGTCTTCCTACTCTGCTGCGGAGTCAGCCTGGCCTGGATGACTTTGTCGGCCGTGCTCGGGGTGGTCAAGTTCAGGAGCCGTGACTTGTGAACATCGTCGAGACGCAAGAAATCATATCGCGGCACGATGTGATCGCCGAGCTGGGTGTTCTCGTAATATTACCGCCGATGCTCATCATTCCTCTGTGGCTGGGCTCTTCATGGACGCTCGGTCGTTTGACGGAGGGATCGACCTTCGACTTATTAGTCATCTGGACCAGCCTAGTTGGTGCACTGGTCATCTTGCCGCTGCTGTACCTGAAACACTCGGCCTCACTGACATCCTGGCGCAATCTAGGGGTCTGCGGACCGTCCCACCGGTCCCTCTTTGTCTTGGTCGGCCTCTTCGTGGCCACAGTGACGGTCACTCTGATGCTGCATGGCCCAAGACTGGGTGGCCTTATCATGGCTCAGTATGTGGCCGTTTCCGTCTGCGAGGAATTCTGGTCGAAGGCCGTCGTCTTCCGCACGCTGTCTCGAGTCATACGGTCACGGGCCGTCGTGCTGACGCTGACAGCAGCCATCTTCGCATTCTATCTCCATCTCAGCGAATCGTTCCTAACGAATCTCGTAATTCGTTTTCCCCTGGGCTTGCTAACGGCCATTGTGTTCAGTCGATCAAGGTCCTTGGCCTGGCCTATTCTTATCCATTGGACGTATGACGTCATTATCTCTTGAAGGACTCATGAAGAAACTAGCAATTCTACTCACATTGGCCTACGGTCTTTGTCTCATCGTCGTCTGGTTCGCCCGAATGGCCCTCGGCGCCGTGACATTGCTGGCAGCATTCGGAACGCTCTTCCTCATCTCAGCCATCGCGTCCCGACTAACAATCAAAGACTACCACCCGCTGACCCTGCCGATTCTTGCAGCGATGTTCCTGATTCCCGCCGTGGGCATTCAGGTCATCGTTTCGCGGCCCGGAGTCCTCGCGGCCATCGAGGCAAACTCCGTCAGCATCACCGGCGACCGTGTCTACGTGTCTCTCGATCAGCCGATCCAAACCGTTGTGGTGGCGCTGCTGATCTACTGCGCCATTCATTGGCGAGTCCTGCCACGGAAACCTCGCGCCAAGGCGGACCTTGGCGCGTCTGCGCGACAGCATTCCTTCCAAGACCACGACCAACGCGTACTGCTGAGTTCGAAATCTGACCTGGCAACGCAAGAGATGGAAGGCCATCATGCGACAGTTAATCAGTGACCTCCGATCATTCAATCTAGGAGGGGTCGACATTATTGGTAATCCTCGATCAGGATCGCTCATCGGCCTGACCGGGGAAGGCCTGGAATTCATTCGACACCTCAAGGACTGCGGAGTTGGCGCCATGAGCTCGTATTCCGGGACTGACCAAGTGATCGTACAAGCGCTTGAGCGAGGAGGGTTCATCGATGAGATACCACAAGGAACCGAACTCAAGAGCGCCTATGTCCATCTGACCCACCGATGCAATCTTCACTGCGTGGGCTGTTACTCCCTCATCAACGAGCGAAACCGCCGGGCCGATCTCCCGACCTCCGCCTGGCTCAAGATCCTGGATTCACTCGCCGGCTGTGGGGTAAGACAGGTCGTGTTCTCAGGTGGGGAGCCGACGCTGCGATCAGATGTCGTCGATATCGTCGCTCATGCCAAAGGGCTGGGTCTGATGACGAGCCTCATCACTAACGGGACTATTTCACACAAGAGAGTAGGAGCCATCTTCCCATTTCTCGATGTCCTCTGCATCAGTGTCGATGGATACGACGCATCATCGTCATTCATTCGTGATCCCTGGAGCCCAGAGAGAGTGTTTGAATTCCTTCATGAGGTGAGAGACGCCGTCCGCTGCCACCTGATTTTCACGCTGCATCGACAGAATGTCCAACATATGATGAAATACGTCGAACTGGCAGGGCGAGAACACATGTCATTCAATTTCAGTATCCTCACCGTTGATCCCCTGGATCCCACATGCGCTCCTTTCCTGCTCCAAGAACAAGACCTGAGGGAAGTCGGTCGGGTAATCTCAGTGTCGGAGACGAGTTCGGTGGACGAGTCGGTCCTTCGCCATGTCGACGAAGGGATCAGTGGCCTGGCGTGCATCACGCAGTGCGGTACGGCCAAGAAGTTGATCAGCGTGGGAGCGGACGGTACAGTCTTCCCCTGTCACATGCTCCATGATGACCGACTGGCCCTCGGGAATCTTCTCGTCGATGAACTGTCGACCATCCTCGGTCGTGGGCGCTCGTTGGTACACGAATCTGTTGATGATATCGATGGCTGCCGTGATTGCGAGGTCAAGTACTTGTGTGGTGGCGGCTGCCGAGCCAGAAGTTACCTGCAACACAACGACTTCTCGCACCGAGACCCATACTGTTCCATGAGCCGAGTTTTCTTAGATGCGCAGATTGACGCCATGAAGAAGTACACGGGGAGGGGTGACTGAGGATGCTTTGTTGCTCCGACGTCGTGAAGTCCTTCGGCAAGAATCGCGTGTTGCGCGGCGTGTCATTCGAGGTCAACCGCGGCGAAATCGTCGCGCTGCTGGGTCGAAACGGTGCCGGCAAGACAACGACGATGAATTGCATTGGTGGACTACACTATCCTGACTCCGGACTGATCTCCTTCGACCATGAACCGATGAGTCACGACTGCGCCGCCAGGGCCAAGTTTGGCATCTTGATTTCCGCAGCGTTCGTCGACTACCTGACCGTGGAAGAGAACCTGCGTCTGCTGGTGCGGGCGCGAGGCGCAATCAACCCTCGCCAAGCGAAGCAGCGCATCGAGACAGTCCTGGCTTCAGTTGACTTGACGGCCCAAAGGCGCAGCAAAGTAGGGACTCTGTCCCTTGGCACCCGACAGCGATTGGGTCTTGCCCAAGCGATTATCGAAGATGTCGATTTCCTCATGCTGGACGAACCACTGGTTGGATTGGATCCAATTGGCCGAGATCTCTTCAAGACTCTGTTGGTCGAGAAAGTGAAAGAGACGAACATCGGCGTTCTGTTTTCGAGCCACGAACTGGACGAGGTGGCTGACGTCTGCGACCGTGTGGTCATGATTGAGGACGGGAGGATCGTCTACGACGGTGTCTATCATGATTCTAGAATTGTCGTCATCAGGCTGAAGCATGACGCGCTCGTGCCATCGTCGCTGCCAGACGTGCGCGTGTCTGGAAACGAGATCTCGTTGACGGTCCCGGCGCGAATGAACAATCTTATTGCCGCTGGGCTACTCGACGGAAACGAGATTACCGATATCAGTGTGAGAGATGACGGCCTGCTAAGGTTGTTCGGAGACAGTGACCACCGGCTCAGCGATCCGGAGACATATTCACCTTGACCCTGATGATGTTCCTCAGCGCCATGATGTTCTGCCTTACGTGCAGCGCCATCCACAACTTGATCAATCGAATAGAAACTCGTTGGATTTCGCTCAATCCACGCAACCCTAGAATTGGAGCATCAACGTGACAAACGATAGAGAAGCCACCATCGGTGAAGCGATACCGAAGTGCGAAAGGACAACCCTCCGTACTCACCTGTCGAGTCTCCTGTTCCTAGTCGCTCTAGTGGCGGGCGCAGCGATGAACATTCCCCTCACGATCATGGGACCTGTTGTCGTCACGGCGGCGATCTTGCTCGTGCTGCTCGTGGGATTACCGACACAACGACGATGGCGCACCTTCAAGCACCAGCTGCAGTCTGTGTCGACAGAACCGTGAGACAACCCATGGAGCGCGGCATCATTCGGCGACCGCTTGCCCGGAGGATCATCGGACTCGTCGCGGTGGCAGCCTACGGTTTGTTACTGGTATCCGTAGCAACCGATGCGTTTGTGGGGCGTTGGGAGACTGTCTTCGCCAGCGTGGGGACTGTGAGTGTCTTTCTTCTTGTCTTCACAAGAGGAAGCCGAAGTCCACGGACAAGACGATGACGCCGACCTAGCTGATCGCCGGCCAAGCGAGACTCTCCCGAAGACCACAGTGCTCTACATCCTCGTCGGGCTCCGCATCGAGTCTTCCGAACAGATTCAGTACGCTCAGTTGCCCGTAGCGGCTATTGCTCTCGCAGTTTTCGTCGTCGTCACGCTGACTATCCGCGACCCCGACTCGACAATCATGAGGGTTTTCATGTATGTGCCAATGTGCGCGCCTTTTGCCGCATCGGTCAGGCTCCTCGACCATCTCAGCAGCACCAACGAAATGGTGTTGTCGGCGAGTTTGACCGCAGCCTTCATCGGTGCCAGCCACCTCATGCTCAACCGGTGGTTTGCGAGGGAGAAAGGCTAGGATCTGCTACGCCGCCTGCCTTGACGTCGTTCGTTGCCAAGGTGACAGGTAATTGCACGTCCGTGCGAATCGACTCGGCCGAGCCCAGCGCGATAGCGGAGTAGAACAGGATTCCTCCTTGTGACGCGAGAACCAAGCCAGCGGCAGCCCGCTATCAAGCTTGGGTCAGAACGCCGTTCCGCCCCACGCTCCCAGCTCACGCCCCAGGAGCCTGCGCCCGGCCCAACTCCTCGCTCCGCCGGCAGGCCGCCTCCATGGCGTCGAGGAAGGCGGCCTTGACCCGGTGGGCCTCCAGCTCGCGCAGGGCGGCCGTCGTCGTGCCGCCCGGGCTGGTCACGTTCTCGCGCAGGACCGTCGGGTGCTGGCCCGTCGCCAGCAGCAGCTTGGCCGAGCCGAAGACGGTCTGGACGACCAGCTCCGTGGCCGTGCCACGCGGCAGGCCGAGCATGACGCCGGCGTCGATCATCGCCTCGACCACGAACATGACGTAGGCCGGCCCCGAGCCGGAAATGGCCGTGACCGCGTCGAGGTACTTCTCCGGCACGACGACGACCTTGCCGACGGCCGACAGGATCACGCTGGCGCGGTCGAGGTGCTCGGCGGTGGCGTGGCGACCGGCGGCCAGGGCGGCCATACCCTCGCCGACGGCAGCCGGCGTGTTCGGCATCACGCGGACGACGGGGTGGCCGTCGGGCAGGTGGCGCTCAATCGTGGCGCTCTCGACGCCGGCCGCCACCGACACGATCAGGGCGCCGGGCGCCACCGCCGCCGCGATCTCCTTCAGGACCTCCGGCACATCCTGCGGTTTGACCGCCACCAGCACCGTGTCGGCGCCGGCCACAGCCTCAGCCGCGCTGGCCACGACGGCGACGCCGGGGTGGGCGGTCGACAGTTCCGCCTGGCGCCGGGGCCGCTGCTCCGCCACGCGCAACGTCATCGGGTCCGTCCCGGCGGCCAACAGGCCCGAGAGAATCGTCCCCCCCATCACGCCGGCGCCGAGAATTGCCGTGGCCATGTGTCCTCCCGTGGTGTCTGGTCCGTGTCGTGTGCCCCCGCGCGGGCACACCGCCCTAGCCTAAGTGACTCCGAGGGCATCGTCGCTTGTCGGCGACTGACGACTCGGAGAGGAACTCCGCCTGGCCGGCCACGCCCCTGCCACCGTTGGCGGTCAACGCGACGAGCGAAGCGAGGCGGGGGTCTGAGGGGGGTCGTCCCCCTGCCGTTGTCCAACGAGACCAACGGCTCCGGGAGGGGTGATGGACACCTTGGCCCGGAGCGGTCACTCCAAGTCTTCGGCAATGATCACGCGGGCAGTTGAATCTGCGTCAAGAATGTCGAGACCTGCTCCAAGACGTTGGTCAGCGGGCCCGGCACCAAGCCGAGGCCGAGCGTGCCGATCACCGCCAGGACCAGGACCACGACCGTGGCCGGCCCCGGCGTCTTGACCTCGACCGTGGACGCCGGATCGGGGGAGTCGAGGAACAGGACCTTGACCAACCGGAAGTAGATGTAGCAGGCCGCCACCGACAGCAGGACCGCCACCAGGGCCAGCCACCACAGGCCGCCCCGCCAGGCCGCCGTGAACACGGTCAGCTTGCCGACGAAACCGGCGGTCAGCGGAATCCCCGCCAAGCTCAGCAGGCTGATCAGCATGACCGCCCCGAACCAGGGGTGCGTCCGGCCCAGACCCGCCCAGCTGCTCAAGGCCGTGGCCTCACGGCCCTGGGACTGCACCAGCGTGATACAGGCGAAGCAGGCCAAGGTGGCGAAGCCGTAGGCCACCATGTAGAAGGCGATCGAGCCGACCGAGCCGAGGCCGGCCGTCTCGACGCCGGTGACCGACCCCTGGTCAGCGCCGACGTAGCGCACGAACGTCAGCGCCCCGGCCACGCCGACCAGGATGAAGCCGGCGTGGGCGATGGAGGAGTAGGCCAGCAGCCGTTTGACGTCGCTTTGCACCATGCCGATGACGGCGCCGACCACCATGGTGATGATGGCGATGGTGAT
>Ga0209629_10002144_pt1 | contig 13201 bp, 13 predicted proteins | sample TergutCu122P5_FD_187286 | JGI IMG/M metagenome (GOLD analysis project Ga0209629, IMG submission 187286) | Cubitermes ugandensis P5 segment gut microbial communities from Kakamega Forest, Kenya - Cu122 P5 (SPAdes) (version 2) | ecosystem: Host-associated > Arthropoda: Insects > Digestive system... | reverse complement strand
CGCCGACGTTCAATGCGGTTCTGGCCGCCCGGGCCTGGCAGGGCCTGTTCGACGATCCGGAGGTGGGGTGCTCCCTGTCCCGCACGATCCATACGGACCAGGCCTTCACGTTCATCCGACCGATCCGCCCCGGCGACGAACTGGAGGCCCGGCTGGCCGTCGAGCGAGCCCGCGAGCGGGCGAGCAGCCTGTGGTTGACCCTGCGCGTCGACATCGCGACGACGGCGGGCGAGCCGGTGTGTCTCGCCCGGGCCACGCTCGTTCATTCCGCCGGCACGGCGGCCGCCCGGGCGGGTTCACGCGACGCGGCGGCGACCGCACCCGCGGCGGCATCGTCCCCGGGCACCGGACGTGGCGCCGGCCCGGCTCCCGGCTGGCGGCCCGAGCCCGGGGCGGTGCTGCCCGGATTGACGCTCGCGGTGACGCAGCCACAGGTGCGGCAGTACGCGCTCGCTTCGGGCGACGACAATCCGATCCACGTCTCCGATGCGGCCGCCCGCGCCCTCGGCCTCCCCGGGGCCGTGGCGCACGGCCTGCTGACGATGGGGTTGGCGCTGCGCGTCGTTACGCAAGCGGGCGTGGACGTGGCCGACGTCCGGACGTGGCGGGCACGCTTCGTCCGGCCGCTGCCCGTGCCCCCGGATGGGGTTGCCCTGCACCTGGCGGGGCGGGTCACGGACGTGTCGGGCGGCGAGGCGACGGTCGCCGTGGATGCCGGCTACGACGCGGCCGGCGAGGTGCGGATCGGCGTCCTCGCCGGGGCCGTGGCCACGGTTGCCGTTCACGCCGGGAGGGCCGACCGGTGAGCCGCCCCGGAATGCCGGGCGACACCGGTGGGCTCCGGCTGGCCGACCACACGACGTTGCGGGTGGGCGGACCCGCACGCGCGTTCATCGAGGCCACGACCGCCGACGACCTCGTCGCCGCCGTCCGCAAGGCCGACCAGGCCGGCGAGCCGGTGTTCATCCTGTCCGGCGGGTCGAACGTGTTGGTCGGCGACGACGGGTTCCCGGGAACGGTCATTCACGTCGCCACCAGGGGCGTCACGGTTGAGACGGCCGACGGGGTGCGGCTGCGCGTCCAGGCGGGCGAACCGTGGGACGACCTCGTGGCCCGCACCGTCGCAGAAGGCTGGAGTGGGCTGGAGGCGCTCTCGGGCGTGCCCGGGCTCGCCGGGGCCACACCCGTGCAGAACGTCGGAGCGTACGGCGCGGAGGTGGCCGCCTCGATCCACGAGGTCCGGGCCTACGACCGCCGGACGGGTCGGGTCCGGGTGTTCCCTGGCGCCGACGGCGGTTTCGGCTACCGCGACAGCCGGTTCAAGCGGTCGCGGACGAGCGCCGAGGCCTCGGGACGCTACGTCGTCCTCGAGGTGACGTTCGCCCTGGCCGCCGACGATCGCAGCGCTCCGGTGGCCTACGCGGAACTGGCCCGCACGCTCGGCATCGCGGTCGGCGAAAGGGCGGGGCTGGCCGACGTCCGCGACGCCGTCCTCGCGCTGCGTCGCGGCAAGGGCATGGTGCTCGACGAGGCCGATACCGACACGTGGAGTGCGGGGTCGTTCTTCACGAACCCGCTCCTCGACGGCGCCGCGGCCGAGTCGCTACCGGCGGAGGCGCCCCGGTTCCCGCAGGCCGACGGGCGGGTGAAGACCTCGGCGGCCTGGCTGATCGAGCACGCGGGCCTCGGCCGCGGCTGGGGCATCCCGGTGCGGGCGCGCGCGGAGCGGCCCGCGGTGATCGTGCCACCGGGCGAACCGATGGCGGCACGTCTGTCGACGAAGCACGTCCTGGCCCTGACCAACCCGGGGCAGGCGTCCGCGGCGGATCTGGTGGCGCTCGCACACGGGGTCGAACACGCGGTCCGCGACCGCTTCGGCATCGACCTGGAGCCCGAGGTGGTGCTCGTCGGGACAGCCTGGGACGCGTGAGGCGACCCCGGTCCCGGCCTCGCGCGTTTCGCATCGGCTGGGCTCACCGGCTAGACTGGCACGTCTGGTGGTCGACACCAGTTTCGCGGCCTGCCCAAAGGCGGATCCGCGAAGGGCACTAGCTCAATTGGCAGAGCAGCGGTCTCCAAAACCGCAGGTTGGGGGTTCAAGTCCCTCGTGCCCTGCTCGGCAGTTCGCGCCTGGCGCGGGCTCCGGCCCCCGGCGAGGTGCGCCGGAGACGCGTGCGCAATACCGATGAACGAAAAGGACGGATCGTGGCTGACAAGTTTCCCAGCCTTCCCGACGAGGGTGACCAGCGTCCGGGCGAGGAGTTGGACGCCCAGGACGAGAGTTCGTCCGGCGTCGAGCCGGACTTCGACTCGTTGGTCGAGGACGCCGGGGACGAGGCCGCGGTGACGGACGTGCCCGAGGCGGACGCCAAGCTGGCCGAGGCGGCCAAGGTCGCCGACGACAAGCTCGCCGAGGCCGTGGCGGCCACGAACCGCCCGCTGACGCCGGTCCAGGCAGACGACCTGGACGAGGCGGAGCTGGCGCTCACCCCCGAGGGCGAAGACCTGGTGAGCCCCGATCTGCCCGACGTCGCGGCGCAGGTCGCCGCGGACGAGACCGAGGCCGAGGAACTGTCGGGTGGTGCCGTGTTCTCGCCCGAGCCCGAAGAGCCGGCGATCGACGAGGAGCAACTCGACGAGGCGAGTCGCGCCGCCCGCAAGGCCGCGTCGACCCGTCCGGTGCGACGTCAGCCGAAGGCGGTCCCCGCCGAGGAGACGGCCGCCGCCGAGTCCGACGAGACGGATGAGGACACCGCGGCACCGCGGCCGGTCCGCCGCACGCTGACGCAGGCGCCGGTGAAGAAGGATCGTCCGACCACGAAGCAATCTGAGGCGGCGAAGACGGCCCCGAAACCTCGTGGGCCTATCGTGTTTGCGAAGCAGTCGATCGCCGAACTGAAGAAGGTCGTGTGGCCATCCGGGGAGCAGACCGGACAGTACTTCCTGGTCGTGCTCGTTTTCGTCTTGTTCCTCATGGTCGTCGTGACGGGACTGGACTACGGCTTCGGGTGGAGCCTGACCAAGTGGCTGGGAGGAAGCTAAGTTGACGCAAGTGCCGAACGACACGATGTTCGATCCCGAGGCGATCCAGATCGACCTGTCGCTGCCGGATGAGCCGGAGCGGCCCGAGGTCGAGATCGACCTCGACTTCGGTGACTTCGCCTCGTCCTCGTCCGCCGACGACATTCAGATCGATCTGTCCGTCCCCGATGAGGACCAGACGTCAGTCGGTCCGGCCGGGGCCGATCTGGATGACGAGGACCCCGAGGTGCAGGCCGCCTTGGCGACGCTGCGCGAGGAGCTGGCCAGCCGGCCGGGCGGATGGTATGTCGTGCACACGTACTCCGGCATGGAGAACCGTGTGAAGCAGAACATCGACTTCCGCGTGAAGACGATGAACATGGAGGAGTACATCTTCGAGACCGTCGTGCCGACCGAAGACGCGGTCGAGATCCGTAACGGGGCGCGCAAGACGGTGACGCGCGTGTTCACGCCGGGGTACGTCCTCGTCCGGATGGAGATGACCGACGATTCGTGGTCCGCGGTGCGGCACACGCCGAGCGTCACCGGGTTCGTCGGGCACGCCAACTCGCCGGTTCCGCTGGACCCGTCCGAGGTGGAGCGGATGCTCACGCCGAGCGTCGTTGCGAAGGTCGTCGCCGCCCATGCCGACTCTCCGGCACGACGTCGTCGCAAGGTCGAGGTCGTCGACTACCGGGTGGGGGACAACATCGAAATCATCGACGGCCCGTTCGCCTCGATGCACGCGACCATCACCGAGATCAACCCGCGCAACCAGCGGCTGCGGGCCAACGTCGAGATCATGGGGCGGGAAACCCCGCTCGATCTGGCCTTCACCCAGATCCAGAAAGCGTAGGCCGGTCCGATGGGACGCCGAGGCGTCCCGGACCGGTCGCCGACAAGGGACACAATACGAGCACAAGGAGCGATGAATGCCTCCCAGTAAGAAGAAGGTGACGGCGGTCGTCAAGATCGCGATCCAGGCCGGCGCTGCGACACCGGCCCCGCCGGTCGGCACCGCGTTGGGCCCCCACGGGGTCAACATCATGGAGTTCGTCAAGGCGTACAACGCGGCGACGGAGTCCCAGCGTGGCACGATCATCCCGGCCGAGATCACGATCTACGAGGATCGCTCGTTCACGTTCATCACGAAGACGCCGCCCGCCGCCGAGTTGATCAAGAAGGCCGCGGGCGTGGCGAAGGGCTCGGGCACCCCGAACAAGGCCAAGGTTGGGCAGATCACCAAGGCACAGGTCCGGGAGATCGCAGAGATCAAGATGCCCGACCTGAACGCGAACGATGTGGAGGCCGCCATGCTGGTGGTCGAGGGCACCGCGCGTTCCATGGGCGTCACGGTCGCCTGACCCGCGAACCCGACAACTGAATACGCAAGTGACAAGGAAACCTGGGAGGGGACGACCCGGACCAGGACTGGTGGAGCAGCCTACGGGGCTGCCAGGAAAGGAACCAGCGTCATGAAACGCTCCAAGCGGTATCGCGCGGCCCAGCAGCTGCGCACCGGCACCAAGAGCTACGTGCCGGAAGAGGCGATCGCGCTTCTCCAAAGCTATCCGGCGGCCGGTTTCGACGAGACGATCGACGTGGCCATGCGTCTCGGCGTCGACCCGCGCAAGGCCGACCAGATGGTGCGTGGCACGGTCAACCTGCCGCACGGCACCGGCAAGACCGCCCGCGTCCTCGTGTTCGCGCAAGGGCCCAAGGCGACCGAGGCCATCGATGCCGGGGCCGACGAGGTCGGCAGCGACGAGCTGATCGAGAAGGTGGCCGGCGGTTACCTGGACTTCGACGCGTGTGTCGCCACGCCCGACCTGATGGGCAAGGTGGGAAAGCTGGGCCGCATCCTCGGCCCGCGCGGCCTCATGCCGAACCCGAAGACCGGCACGGTGACGATGGACGTGGCAAAGGCCGTCACCGACATCAAGGGCGGCAAGATCGAGTTCCGCGTCGACCGGCACGCCAACCTGCAGTTCATCATCGGCAAGCGGTCGTTCGCCCCGGAGGCCCTGCTCGAGAACTATCGCGCAGCGATGGACGAGATCGCCCGGCTCAAGCCGGCCACGGCGAAGGGCCGCTACGTGCGCCGTATCGCCATCTCGACGACGATGGGCCCGTCCGTTCAGGTCGATGCCCTCGCCAGCCGCCCGGCCGAGCGCACGGCCTGAGGTCGGCCCGCGTCCCTACGACACGCAGACGGGGAGCCATCCTGACGGATGGCTCCCCGTTCGTGTGTAGAGCCGATAGGCGAGGGGTGACTACTTCAGCGTCACCGTCGCGCCGGCCGCCTCGAGTTGCTCCTTCGCCTTGGCCGCCGCATCCTTCGTGACGTGCTCCAGGACGATCTTCGGCGCGGCCTCGACCAGGTCCTTGGCCTCCTTCAGGCCGAGGCTGGTGAGGGCGCGCACCTCCTTGATGACCGCGATCTTCTTCTCGCCGCCCGATTCCAGCACGACGTCGACGTAATCGGAGCCACCCTCGTCGCCCGCGCCCTCGTCGGCCGCTGCCGCCGCGACCGGCGCCGCCGCCACGGCCACCGGAGCGGCCGCCTTGACGTCGAAGGTCTCCTCGAACAGCTTCACAAACTCGCTCAACTCGATGAGGCTCATCCCCTTGAAGGCTTCAAGGAGTTCCTCGTTGCTCAACTTCGCCATGATCCAGCGTCCTTCCTACTGATCCGATGCAGCATCAGCCGCGTCTGGTGTGGCCGGGGCCGCATCGCTGGCCTCGGGTGCTGCCGTCCCGGCAGCAGGTGCGGTATCGGATGCCACCGATTCCGCCGGTTCTGTCGGCTCTTGATCATCCGCATCCGCCACGGGCCCGCCGAGCTTGTCCTGCAGGGCGCCGAACAGCTGGGCCGCCTGGACCAGCGGTGCGGCGAACAGCGACACGGCCTTCTGGGCGCCGCCCTTCATCGCCCCGGCCAGCTTGGCCAGCAGCACCTCACGCGACTCCAGGTCGGCGAGTTGCTTGACGGCGGCGGCGTCGAGGGTCTTGCCCTCCATCACGCCGCCCTTGATGATCAGGAGCGGATTGGCCTTCGCGAAGTCACGCAATCCCTTGGCCACGTTCGCCACGTCGCCTGTGATGAAGGCGATGGCCGTCGGCCCGGTGAGCTGGTCGTCCAGCCCCTCGATGCCGGCGCCATGGGCGGCGAGCTTGGTCAGGGTGTTCTTCGCGATGGCGTAGTCGGCATCCGGGCCGAGCATCCGGCGCAACGCCTTCAGATCTTTGACCCGGAGCCCTCGGTAGTCGGTGAGCACGGCGGCCGTCGATGTTGCGAACTTGTCCTGCAAGCTCGTCACCGCGGCTACCTTGTCAGGCCTCGCCACCTGGTTCTCCTTCCCTTGTGTGCCGCCGACCACCGTGCACGACAGCCCCAGGGAAGAAAAACGCCCTGGTGCGCAGGCACTCAGGGCGAGACTCGGCTGTCGCGTGCGACGGCCAAGCCTGTCATTCGTACCTGCGCGGGCGCCCTTGCGGGCCTTGGAGCTGATCGCCACCAGCGGTCTTCGGCAAACATCCAGCCTACCCGGCGCCGTCGTGAGACACCAAATCACCCGACCGGGTGCGAGCGCGCGATAATGGAGCCCATGTCGAGTCCCCTCACCGGCCCGTCCCCCGGGTCAGGCCCCAGTCCCCAGCAGGCGTCCGCGTCGGCGGCCCCACCCGTGACGCCGTCCTACCTGAAGGCGCCGGTGATGCCGGCTGCCGCGCCCGTCGTGGCGCCCCCGGTTCGCGTGACCGACCATCCGGCCGGGTCGCGTCCGCGGGCCATCCCGATCGCGGCCGCCATGGCTTTCGTCCAGGCGCTCGCCTGCGGCGGCGGCGGGGTTGCGGCGATCGTCGTCGCGGTTGTGCGGGGCAGCGCCCTGGCGAGCCTGGTCGATCCGGCGAACGGCGTCTCGGAAAGCCTCGCGGCGGCTGTGTTGATCGGCGTCGGGGCGGGGGGTGTCCTGATGGCGGCCCTGCTCGCCCTGGGTGCCGCGATGGTCCTGGGGCGCCGTCGCGCGTGGCGCACGGTGCTGCTGGTCGTGATGATCGTCACCGCTGTCATTCCCGACGCGTTGCTCGTCATCGTGGCGCTCGCCAAAGGCACACTGTCGGTCATGACCCTGATCGTGTTGGTGGTGTTGGCGGCCAATGTGGCGGGGATCGTGTTCCTGATGCGGCGCGAGTCGTCCGTCTGGCTGGGAGACCCCGTCGTCCAGCGACCCAAACACGGCTGACAGGAGAGGGGAGGTGCAGGCCGGGCACCGCCCCGCGCCCGGCCTGCACGACTAGCGCGACCTCCCCCGAAGCCGCCTAGCCATAGCGCGGGGCCCGCGTCAACCAAGGAGCTAGCCCCGCGACCTGCGGCACGCATGCCGCAGGTTAGCGGGCCGAGCATATCCCCCCGGAACTCAGGCCCGCTAGTTCGGTGACTCCATGATAGAGGGCCATTCAAGGGCGTCACGACCGTTTTCTGGGCCGAATGAGTGTCGTGGGCCGTGGTTGCGGCCAAATCTGATGATCGCCGCAACGCAGGAGGAAATGTCGTTGCCATGCGGTCCCGCTCAGGCTTGGGCGGGACGAAACCAGCGAAGGCGCAAAGAGTTGCCGACAACGAACAGCGACGAACAGGCCATGGCAGCCCCGGCGATCATCGGGTTCAGCCATCCGGCGGCCGCCACCGGAATGGCGACGACGTTGTAGGCCAGCGCCCAGAAGAAGTTGGTCCGGATCGTGCGGAAACAGACTCGCGCCAGCCGGACGGCGTCGACCGCCAGGGTCAGGTCCGCGCGCATCAGCGTCAGGTCGGCGGCCGCGATCGCCGCATCCGTGCCACCGCCCATCGCGATGCCGAGGTCTGCTTGGGCGAGCGCAGCCGCATCGTTGATCCCGTCGCCGACCATCGCGACGCGTCGTCCGGCGGCCTGGAGGGCGGCGATCGCCGCCACCTTGTCGGCCGGTGCGAGCGCGGCCCGGACGTCTTCGATGCCCGTCTGGGCGGCGACCGTGCGGGCCGGTCCTGGAGCGTCGCCGGTGAGCAGGACGGGTGCCAGGCCCAGGTGGCGGAAGGCGGCGACAGCGGCCGCGGCGTCCGGACGCACGGCGTCGTGCACCTCGAAGGTGCCGCGGACGGCGCCGTCCCAGCCGACAGCGACGGCGGTCCCCGCGCCTTCGGCCGGAGGCGCCGAGGCGGTCTCATGGGAGGCCACTTCGGCGCCCACCCAATCCGGGCGTCCCAGGACCACGGCGTGGCCCGCCACGGCTGCCCTGATGCCCCGTCCCGGCACGGCGGTGGCCTGGGCGGCGGCGGGAACCGTAGGGGCGAGGGCGGCGATCGCCCGCGAGAGGGGATGCGACGAACCCGCCCCGGCCGCGGCGGCCACCGTCACCAGCTCGTCGCGTCCAGTCCCGGGAGACGCATGGATGCCCGTGACGGACATGCGTCCGGTCGTGAGTGTTCCCGTCTTGTCCAGGGCCACGCAGTCCAGGCGCCGGGCGGCCTCGAGCGCCTGGGCCCCACGTACCACGATCCCGAGTTGGGCGCCGCGCCCAACCCCGGCGAGCAGGGCGACGGGCGTGGCCAGGCCCATCGCACACGGGCAGGCCACGATCACGACGGCAACCGCGGAGGCCACCGACGGCGCCAAACCGTGCCCGGTGAGCAGCCAGGCGGCAAGGGTGACCAGGGACAGCCCGATGACGATCGGCACGAAGATGCCCGAGATCCGGTCGGCCAACCGTTGGATCTGGGACTTGCTGCTTTGGGCCTCCTCGACGAGACGGGTGATGTGGGCCAGGCGCGTGTCGGCGCCGACCCGTTCGGCCCGCACGACGAGCGTCCCGTCGGTGTTGAGCGCCCCGCCGACGACGGACGCGCCGGGCCCGGCGTCCAGCGGGACGGACTCGCCGGTCATCAGGGAATTGTCGACCGCGGAACGTCCCTCCACGACGATGCCGTCGGCCGGCACCGTCTCCCCGGGCGACACCAGAAAGCGATCCCCGACGCGCAGGGCATCCACGGGCACGGCGGCGGATGTGCCGTCATCGAGAAGGAGCGTCGTGGTCGCCGGCGTCAGCGACAGCAGGACCGACGTGGCCTCACCCGCCTGGGCCGTGGCGCGGGCCTCCAGATAGCGTCCCACGAGAAGGAAGGTGATGATTCCCGCGACCGCCTCGAAGTACAGGCCGCGGCCGTCCATCGCCATCCAGGCGAACGTGTGGTGGTAGCCCGCGTGGCCGGCCGGTCCGGCGAGGGCGACGAGCGACATCGCCAGGGCGGCGGTCGTGCCGAGGCTCACCAGCGTGTCCATCGTCACCGTGCCGTGGCGCAGGTTCAGCAGTGTGGCGCGGTGGAATCGCCAGCCGGCGACCGCGTAAACCGCGAGGGTTGCGGCCAGTGCCACCCACTGCCAGCCGGTGAACTGGAACGGCGGGACCATCGAGACGACCATCACGGGAAGACCGGCCGCCACGGCCAGGATGAGACGCCAACGCAGCCGGTCCGTCTCCGCCGGCGGCGGCACCGCCGGATCGGGAATCCGGGCGCCGTAGCCCGCGGCCTCGACCGTGGCGACCAGGTCGGGCAGGCCGATGCCGTCGGGGGTGAGGATGTGGGCCTTGTGCGTGGCGTAATTGACGCTCGCCACGACACCGGGGAGCTTCCCGAGCTTCCGCTCGATTCGGGTCGCGCACGACGCACACGTCATGCCGTCGATCTCCAGATCGACGTTGGTGCGCCCTGCCGCGGGGGATGGCGTCACCCCGGCGCCACGCTGTAGTCGCCGGCCTCCTCGACCGCGCCGCGGATCGCGTCGAGAGCGATCGGCGTCTCGCTCGTGACGGTCATGGTGCCGCCGGCCAGGTCCACGGCCACGGCCTGCACGCCGGGCAGAGCCGACACCTCCTCGGTGACGTGACGCCGGCAGTGCTCGCAGGTCATACCATTCACGATATAGTGGGCGATCATCCGGTGGCCTCCTGATCTGGTGGTGCGCGGACCCGGGCCTGTTCGGGCGGCCCGTGCCGGTGGGGACACCGCTTCCGCACACCAACTCCCACCAGCCTAATCGTCCGGCCCGACCGGCGAGTTCCCGGGGGCGCGCCGCGGGGCCATGCGGTCTGGGGCGACCGGCGTCCGCCGGGTGGGCGCGACGGGTTCCGCATCGTGCGCCGAGCGTCCGTCCGGACGGCCGGGCGGCGCCCTGTCCGGACACTGTGCCGCACACGTGCGACGCGCCGGCCGGCGACGAGTGCGACGTCGCCCGCCGTCCACCCCGCCTGTGGACAAGTCACGGCACGGGTGCTGCGGCCAACCGCCGGTCCACCTGGTGGAACGGGACGCAAAACTCGTGCCGGGAGTTTTCCGACGAGCCGGATTGTGGGAGGAAAGTGCTTGTCGTCCCGCGAATGCACGAGCGGGGTGCTGGGGGGGTGGGCGGCGTGGGCACACGTCGTCCACTAGGGTGTGGAGCGTGTCCACATCGGCACCCACCCCGTCCACAGGGGGTGTGGACGATGGCCCTTGCAGGACCCACCGGGAGGGCGCTACCGTGGCACGTCGAGTGGCGCGGGCGGCGGGTGAGAATTGTCGGTGGCGTCCGCCAGAGTGGTGTCGTGGCCGGGCCGAGCCGGCCGTCCGGCGGTACGAGACGGTGCGAGGGAGGGCGCATGATCGACGAGTTCGTGTTGGAGGCTCCGCGCGCCGACGTCCCCCCCGACCGGCTCCCGCCACAGGACACCGCCGCCGAGCAGGCGGTGCTGGGCGCAATGCTGATGAGCAAGGACGCGATCGCGGACGTCCTCGACATCGTCGACGGGCGGGACTTCTATCTGCCGAAGAACGAGATCGTTTTCGATACCATTCTTGAGTTACACGCACACGGGGAACCGGCCGATGCCATCACGGTCGCGTCCGAACTGGAGAAGCGCGCCCAGTTGGCCCGTGTCGGCGGGCCGGTGTATCTGGCCGACCTGGTAGGCGGGGTCGGGATCGCGGCCAACGCGGCCTACTACGCGCAGATCGTGGCCGACAAGGCGGTGCTGCGCCGCCTGGTCGAGGCGTCCCTCCGGATCGCCCAGATGGGGTATCAGGGGCAGGGCGATGTGCGGGACATCGTCGACACCGCCCAGCAGGCCGTGTACGAGGTGTCCACGGGCAAGACGAGCGAGGACTACCAGCCGCTGCACGATCTGCTGGAGCCGACGTTCGACGAGATGGAGGCGATCGCGAGTCATGGCGGGGCGCTGAACGGCGTGCCGACCGGCTTCGTCGACCTGGACGAACTCACCAACGGCCTGCATCCGGGCCAGATGGTGATCGTGGCGGCCCGGCCATCGCTCGGCAAGTCGACGCTGGGGCTCGACTTCGCCCGGTCGGCCTCGGTGCGGCACAACCTGACGACGGCGTTCTTCAGCCTGGAGATGTCCAAGACGGAGATCGTGATGCGGTTGCTCTCGGCCGAGGCCACCGTGTCGCTGAACCACATCCGCAACGGGCACATGACCGACGACGACTGGGACCGGATCAACGCGAAGATGGGGGCGATCGAGGGCGCGCCGCTGTTCATCGACGATTCACCGAACCTGACGATGATGGAGATCCGCTCCAAGGCCCGGCGCCTGAAGCAGCGGTACGGGCTCAAGTTGGTGATCATCGACTACATGCAGCTGATGAGCTCGGGCAAGAAGGTCGAGTCCCGCCAGCTGGAGGTGTCCGAGTTCTCCCGCCAGATCAAGCTGTTGGCGAAGGAGCTGGACATTCCGGTGGTCGCGCTGAGCCAGCTGAACCGGGGGCCCGAGGCGCGCGGGGACAAGAAGCCGATGCTGTCGGATCTGCGCGAGTCGGGGTCGCTGGAGCAGGACGCGGACGTGGTGATCCTGCTGCACCGTGAGGACGCCTACGACCGTGACAGCCCGCGGGCGGGCGAGGCGGACTTCATCGTCGCCAAGCACCGCAACGGGCCGACGGCCGTGATCACGACGGCCTTCCAGGGCCACTACAGCCGTTTCGTCGACATGCAGAAGTGAGGGAGGCACGATGAGCCAGGCTTCGGAGATCGTCGGTCTGTTCGCTCTCGACGTCGCCCGGGCCGTCCAGACCGGCCTGGAACACCGCGACGACTGGGGCATCCAGGTGGGTGTCGTCGTCCCGGCGGACTTGGCGGACCTGGGGCCCGATCGCGTCTGGCTGTTCCCGGTGGCGGCCCCGGGGTCGACGGCCGACGCCGAGCCATCGGCGATGGTGCAGTTGGACGAGGCGGTGTCGTCCCTGGTGATCCGGTTGTTCGGCGACCTCCGCGCGCTGGAGGGTCCCCAGCCTGTGGCCTTGCGCATGCAGGTCGACGCAACCGACGGCGCCACCGATCTCGATTTCGCCTACGAGGATCCCGGCGTCGATCCGCTCGACCCGGACGACGTCTCGGCGTGGCTGGACGAGCTGTTCGGTGAGTCGTGACACGGCAGAGCCGGCGCCCCTGGGAGCGCCGGCCCGGTCGGTTGATGAACGATGTGATCAGTCCCGTCGGCCTACAGCGGGATGATGTGGCGGCCGTACTCGTGGTTGAGGATCGTCCCGAACGAGGTGTACAGGGCGGAGGAGGCGCAGATGATGCCGATCCAGCCGGCGACGTGCAATGCGGTCGCGCTGCCGGAGAAGTTCGCCACGGCGAGCGCGGCGAACAGCAACACGAGCGTGCCGAACACGACCTGCAGCGAGCGGGCGTGTTTCAGCGTGCCGATGAACATCACCAGCGAGAAGATGCCCCACACGGTGAGGAACCATCCCATGTCGAGGCCGGCGGCCTTGTCGCCGAGCGGCTTCCACCAGATGATCACGAGGCACCACCAGAACAGGCCGTACGCGGAGAACGCGACGGCGCCGAACATGTTGTTCACGATGAACTCCATGATGCCGACGATGATCTGGGCGAGGCCGCCCATCGCGAAGCCCATGGCGACGATGGTGACCGACAAGCCGAAGAAACCGGCGTTATGAATGTTGAGCAGCATGGTCGTCAGGCCGAAGGCCAAGAGCCCGAGCGGGGCGCCATTGGCGACCTTTGGTTCAGCAGCGGACATAGCAACACTCCTTTGTGATCACGGGGGTGATTATCGGATTGTGATGGGGGAGCAGGGGCGGCCCTGGCCCAGCGGTTCGCACCACTTCCTCGATACT
>Ga0209629_10002143_pt1 | contig 13201 bp, 15 predicted proteins | sample TergutCu122P5_FD_187286 | JGI IMG/M metagenome (GOLD analysis project Ga0209629, IMG submission 187286) | Cubitermes ugandensis P5 segment gut microbial communities from Kakamega Forest, Kenya - Cu122 P5 (SPAdes) (version 2) | ecosystem: Host-associated > Arthropoda: Insects > Digestive system... | reverse complement strand
TAGTGCTGTGCTTTTATAAAGTTCATTTAACCTCTTTAGTAAAATGTCTTTAGCCTGATATGCTATTTCTTCTGCCACAATAAACCTCTCTTAATTATATTTTATCACCTTCTATTTAAAAGGTGAATGGTACAAAAATAATTTCTATATTTATTATAATTATTGACTATTTTAAAAAGAAATATTCTAAAATTTATAGAATAAATAAAAGTTGAGTATAAATTTTACTCTTTATAAATTCCAAATATGCATAATTTAGAACTAAAACCTGTAGTTAATTTATCGGTTCCTACTCAGATTTGGGTATATTTAAACTAAGTTTTATCACTTAAAACTGTCACTGTGACGACTTCTATGGATTAAACTTGTTTTCGAAAATACCCAATGTTGCGTAAGAACCATTTATCTACAGGTTTTTAATTTCTATTGATCCATAGACATTTATTTTTTTAAATTAATAAGAATTTAAACTCAGCAAAACTTGACATTGTACTTTTATTCGTATACAATGTATGTGATTTGTTTTTTAATTTCATTCTAGGAGTTGATTATATGGCACAAATAAGTATCCGAATGGATGAGGAACTACGCAAACAGACCGATAAAATACTCAATGAATTAGGTCTTAATTTGTCCTCTGCTATAAATATATTTGCACGTCAAATAGTACGCATAAGAGGGATACCTTTTCCCTTGACATTACCTGATCAAATTTCGGCAAATCAGCAGGAAACAGTAAATCGACAGGAAGCAATCAAATCTTTTATACAGTTTGCTAATTCCTATCCCATCAAATTTGATGAAGGGTTTAAGTTCAGTCGAGAAGAGTGTTACGAAGATGAATAGAGTATTTATTGATAGCAATATTTGGGTATATGCTTTTGCTGGCAACAGTGATCCACGAGGGGCAATCGCTCAGGCATTCCTTTATGATCATCCGAACAATAATGAACTTGTAATATCATATCAAGTTGTAAATGAAGTAACTCGTATACTTAAAAAGTATGGGCATTCAGAGATGTTACTTCGCCAGACGATTAGCAATATGCTTAATATTTGTGAGTTTATTAATTTTTCACAAAACAGTGCAATTCTTGCTTCAGAACTTCGCGAAACAATGTCTATTTCATATTGGGATAGTCATATAGCAGCGAGTGCGATACTATCAGATTGTGGAATTCTTGCTAGTGAAGACTTTCAGGATGGCTCAATCATCCGTGGAGTGAGGATATATAATATATTCAATTTATGATTTAGAACTAAAACCTGTAGTTAATTTTATCTACAGGTTTTTAATTCTTAAATGCTTATATCGCTTTCAGATATTACAGTTTTTTTACAAGACTTTAATTTTAGAATCTTCAACCCTTTCAAGCTAGTATTTCCAGCAATTATTTCGTTTGCTAGAGCTACAATCTCCTGATCAGTTGCAGATTCAGACACGTTATTAATGATAATTTTATCTTGCTGGTCATTCTCAAGCTGGCACCAATAGGTTATCGATATTTTATCCATTTCCTATCCCTCCACTAGCTCATACACATAAGTTTCCTGGATGCTTTTAGGATTAGATATTAGTATCTTTCCTAATATCTTATGCTGAACTAATTGTTTATGTTACTAAAAATTATTCACTGATATTGAACATTTTGCATATAAATCTCATAATATGAAAATAGCGATATCATATTTTTTTCAATTTTAGAGAAAACTATAAATAATAACTTATATAGTTAAAATATTATTTACTATTGAAAGTTATTTAGCAATTAGTTATTATTGAATTGATGTAAATCAACACTTACAAAATAAATAAGAGGAGGTTAATATGGGGAACATTAGAAAAACTGCTCTGTATGACGCTCATGTTAAATACGGCGGAAAGGTAGTTGAGTACTCTGGTTGGCTTTTACCTGTTCAGTATGAATCTTTAAAGGTAGAGCACGAAGCAGTTAGGAATAATGCCGGTTTGTTTGATGTCTCTCACATGGGAGAAGTTAAAGTCGTAGGTTCTGATGCTGAAAAGTATCTACAGCATTTATTGACAAATGATATATCTTTAATGAACGAGTTTCAAGTAATGTATACGATTATGTGTTACGATACTGGTGGCGTTGTTGATGATCTTCTGGTTTATAAATATTCCACATGTGATTATTTATTGGTTATTAATGCTGCAAACGTTGAAAAAGACTTTGCATATATGCAAGAACAATGTAAAAACTATAATGTTACTTTGACAAACATATCAGAAGACGTTTCAGAGGTAGCCTTACAAGGTCCTAAAGCTCAAGATATACTTCAAAAATTAACAACACAGGATTTAAATGAAATTAAATTCTTTTATTTTAAGGATAATGTGGATATAAAGGGAATATCTTGTCTTGTTTCTAGAACAGGTTACACAGGTGAAGATGGTTTTGAAATTTATACTAATAATAATGATATCTCAAAATTATGGGAAGAAATCATGGAGGCAGGTAAAGATTATGGCTTAAAACCATGTGGATTAGGTGCCAGGGATACTTTAAGATTTGAAGCTATCTTGCCTTTATATGGAAATGAGCTTTCACAAGATATAACTCCCCTTGAAGCAGGCTTAGGTTTCTTCGTTAAAACAGGCAAAGGTGACTATCTTGGAAGAGATGTTCATTTAAAGCAAAAAGAAGAAGGATTAAAGAGAAAGATCGTTGCATTTGAAATGGTTGACAATGCAATTCCAAGGCATGGATATGAAGTATGCAAAGATGACAAGAAAATTGGATTTGTCACAACTGGATATCTATCTCCTACATTAGGGAAGAAAATTGGTCTAGCACTTTTAGATATCGATCATACCAATATAGGAGAAGAGATTGATATTTTAATTAGAAACAAAAAGTATAAAGCTAAAATAGTTAAAAAGCAGTTTTATACTAAACAATATAAAAAATAAAAAGGAGTTTTAAATATGGATACCTTAAAAGATTTATTATATTCAAATGATCATGAATGGGTAAAAGTAGACGAAAATAATGCTTATGTTGGAATCACTGATTTTGCTCAGCATAAAATGGGAGACATCGTATTTGTTGATCTACCAAGAGTAGATGACGAACTAAGTCAAGGCGATATTTTTACAGTAATTGAATCAGTTAAAGCAGCTTCAGATTGTTTACTTCCTGTTTCAGGTAAAGTTTTAGAAGTAAACGAAGAATTGTCAGATAAACCTGAGATATTGAACAGCGATCCTTATGGAAACTTTATATGTTTGATCGAGATGACAGACGAGTCAGAGCTTAGCAATTTGATGGGCGAAGAGGAATATATAGAGTTCTGTAAAAAGGAGCAGGAGTAATCTATGCATAGATATATCCCCAACACTGATTCTGATAAACTTGAAATGCTTAAATCCATGGGATTTGAAAATATCGAAGACTTATTTTCTGATATCCCAAAAGGTATAAGATTTGATAGAGATCTTGATTTGAGTTCATCTTTATCTGAATTAGAAGTGACAAATTTTATGACAAAGCTTTCAAAGATGAATAAAAGCACAGATGATCTGGTATGCTTTTTAGGAGCTGGTGCTTATGATCATTATATACCATCTATTGTAAAGCATCTTGGTTTAAGATCTGAATTTTTAACAGCTTATACGCCATATCAACCTGAAATAAGCCAGGGGACGCTTCAATCTATTTTTGAGTATCAAACCCTCATCTGCAATTTGACTGGTATGGATGTTACTAATGCATCCATGTATGATGGCAATACCGCTTGTGCAGAAGCTTCTTTAATAGCTGTTGAAAATGCCAGAAGAGATGTAATACTTATTTCTAAATCAGTTCATCCTGAAATCAGGGAAGTAGTCAAAAGCTACATGAATGTAAGGGATGTTAAGGTTATAGAAGTAGATATAAAAGATGGAGTTACAGATGTAGATAGTCTATCATCGTTATTAGATAAAAATGTTGCAGGAGTTATAGTAGAGTCTCCAAATTTCTTTGGGATAATTGAAGATCTGGCTCCTATTGAAAAGATAGTTCACAGCAATAAATCCATGTTGATTCAATATGCTGATCCAATTTCTTTAAGCATACTTAAATCACCAAGGGAATGGAACGCTGATATTGCAGTTGGAGAAGCTCAGTGCCTAGGAAATGATCTTAACTTTGGAGGACCTTATTTAGGATATTTAGCTACAACATCGAAGCATGCAAGAAAAATGCCAGGCAGGATAGTTGGTCAAACAGAAGATGTAGATGGTAAAAGAGGCTTTGTTTTGACGCTTCAGGCTAGAGAGCAGCATATTAGAAGATATAAGGCAACTTCAAATATTTGCTCAAATGAGGGTGTCGTCGCTTTAATGGCAGCTATTTACATGGTTACACTTGGCAAAAAAGGAATGAAAGAAGTAGCAGAGCAGTGTTTGCAGAAATCTCATTATGCCATGAAAGAATTGACTAAAAATAATAAATACAGTTTAACCTTTGATAAACCATTCTTTAAAGAATTTGCAGTTACAGCACAAGTTTCTGCTGAAAAGGTCAATGAAGAATTGTTAAATAAAGGCTATTTAGGCGGATATTTATTAGAAAAGGATTATAAGGATTTAAAGAATTCAATCCTATTATGTGTGACTGAGAAGAGGACTAAGGAAGAGATAGATTCGCTTGTTAACATCATGGAGGTGATTTCATGAAGAATTATGATAAATTGATATTTGAAGTGTCAAAAGAAGGAAGGACTTCTTATTCACTTCCTAAATGTGATGTTCCTGAAGCTTTAATTGAAGATTTAGTTCCTTCTAATTTGCTGAGAAAAGGAGAATTAGACTTTCCTGAAGTTTCTGAAGTTGATATAGTTAGACACTATACAAATTTATCCAGCAAAAATCATGGAGTTGATACAGGTTTTTATCCACTTGGATCCTGTACTATGAAATACAATCCAAAGATAAATGAAGACATAGTGTCACTTCCAGGATTTTCGAAGATTCATCCATATCAACCGGTAGAGACTGTTCAAGGAGCTCTGGAATTGATGTGCGAATTAGAGACTGATCTATGTGAGATATCCGGTATGGAAAGGGTGTCACTTTCTCCTGCAGCTGGTGCTCACGGTGAATTGACCGGACTTTTAATCATCAAAGCATATCATGAATCCAGAAACGACCATAAGAGGAAAAAAATATTGATACCGGATTCAGCACATGGGACAAATCCTGCAAGTGCTGCTGTTGCTGGTTTTGATATAGTTGAAATAAAATCGAATACTGATGGAATAGTGGATATTGAAAATCTTAAACATGCTTTAAGCGATGAAGTGGCAGGACTTATGCTTACAAATCCTAATACATTAGGATTATTTGAAAAGACCATATGTGAAGTTGCTAAATTAGTCCACGATGCTGGAGGTCTAGTTTACTATGATGGCGCAAATATGAACGCTATTGTGGGAAAAGTTAGACCTGGGGATATGGGATTTGATGTTATGCATTTTAATTTGCATAAGACATTTTCTACCCCTCACGGTGGAGGTGGACCTGGATCTGGACCTGTTGGTGTAAGGCATGATCTCGTTAAATTTTTACCTGTTCCTATGGTTAATAAAAAGGATGATAAATTCTATTTAGATTATGATTATCCTGAATCCATAGGCAAAATAAAGGGTTTTTATGGGCACTTTGGTATAATGGTGAGAGCTCTTACTTATATTAAATCCATGGGGAAAGAAGGGCTTACAGAAGTATCCGAAGCAGCTGTTTTAAATGCTAATTATTTAATGAATAAATTAAAAGAGTGTTACAATTTACCTGTAGATACTATTTGCAAACATGAATTTGTATTAGGTGGATTAAAAGAGCCAAATGGGATTACAACTTTAGATGTAGCAAAATCTCTTTTAGACTACGGTTTTCATCCACCAACAGTGTATTTTCCTCTAATAGTAGATGAAGCTATAATGGTCGAACCTACAGAAACGGAAAGCAAAGAGACATTAGACGGTTTCATCGAAGTGATGAAGAAGATCTCTGAAGATGCTAAAAATGAGCCTGAAAAATTAAAGAATGCTCCTTACACAACACCTGTAAGAAGGCTTAATGAAGTAAAGGCTGCAAAAGATTTGATACTTAAATATAAAAAATAACTGCAAGGAGGATTTTTATGTATTTCGGTGAAGATTTAAACTTTGAAAAAGCTTTGGAAAATTCTATAGAAGCTTCCTTAAAAGAGAGAAGAGATAAGCTTTGCGAAACTTGAGACCCAAAAACAATTGAAAACCCTTGGGGGGTTAAGGAAGCTGTCTTAAAAGAAAATGTAAAGGACGTTAAAGAATTCTTTTCTCACAAAGCTAATACAATGGTAAAACTTTCAAATGGCGATGAAGTGAAGATATTAAAAGGCGATGTGAAGGAAAAAGATGATGAAGGAATTTTAATATTTAGATATCAGTTGATGGCTAAAGAATAAATTCTTTTAAAATAAAGAGGGTTAAGTTTACTACTCAACCCTCTAATTTTATATTATATTCATAAAATACGATTTTTATATTGACAAAGAAAGATAGTTAAGCAATAATTAAAATAAACGTTTTGACAGAGAGAAAAAATATCTGTAATGGATTTATGAGCAAAATTCATATTTTAGCGGAAGTGATCTTTCGTCCCTAGGCATGTTTTAGTTTTGCTTAGAGATGAAGGGTTTTTTTATTTTTAAAACATGAATTAATTCACTAAGGTGTAATTTTTCTTTAGATGTATAAACGTTTAAAGAACGTACAGACTAAAAAATAAAGGAGAGTTTTAGATGAAAAAGAAATTATTAGCTGTTATTTTTGCAGTGGCGTTATTTGCAAGTACTTTAGCTGGTTGTACCAGTGGCAGTTCATCAAATGGAAAAACTTATAAAATTGGAGCATTACAGTTTGTGCAGCATCCGGCTCTTGACAGTGCATACAAAGGATTTGTCGATCAGCTTAAAGTAAATGGCTTTGAAGAGGGTAAAAATTTAACCATTGACTTTCAAAATGCTCAAGGAGATACAGGAAATTGCTCAACCATTGCGAATAAATTTAAAAATGAGAACCTCGATATGACTTTAGGTATTGCAACACCTGCAGCTCAAGCTCTTGCTAATGCAATAACTGATAAACCTGTGATTTTTACTGCCATAACCGATCCTGTTGATGCAAAATTAGTCAATGCAATTGATAAACCGGGAACAAATTGTACAGGCACTTCTGATATGAGTTCAATTGCCGATCAATTAAAAATGCTTATGCAGGTATGCCCAAATGTAAAAAATGTAGGAATTCTATATACCTCAAGTGAGCCAAATTCAGTTATACAGGGAAATCTTGCTACACAAGAAGGTACAAAGCTTGGTCTTAATATGATTACTTATACCATTACATCATCAAATGAAATAACTCAGGTTGTCACTTCCATGGTTGGAAAGGTCGATGCTATTTATGCACCAACGGATAATGTTCTTGCAAGTGCTATGCCAACAGTTACGCTTGTTACAGAGCCAAATAAAATACCTGTTTATGCAGCAGAAGCTGGTATGGTTAAAAGCGGCGCAACAATGACATTAGGAATCGACTATTACAAGCTTGGTCAGCAAACAGGTGATATGGCTGCAAAAATCCTCAAAGGAGAAGCAGAGGCAAAGACTATGCCTGTTGAATATCAAACAGAATTTTCATACACAGTAAATGTTAAGAATGCAGCAGCAATAGGGATTACTTTTCCACAAGATATTTTAGATAAAGCAGAAAAAGTAAACCAATAAACTTAAAAGGAGAAGACTCGTTATGGATTTCGTCTCATTTGTTTCCACTTTTACCATGTCACTACCAGGTGCACTTTCTCAAGGTGTACTTTGGGGAATCATGGCACTAGGTGTGTATATTACTTATAAAATATTGGATTTTCCAGATTTAACAGTTGATGGCAGTTTTGCTCTTGGTGGAGCTGTGTCTGCTGTTTTGGTCACTCGTATAAATCCAATCTTTGCAGTCATTTTAGCTTCACTGGCAGGTATGATGGCTGGTGTTGTAACAGGTTTTCTCCATACAAAGCTTAAAATTACAGGACTTTTAGCAGGTATTTTGACTATGATAGCTTTATATTCAGTGAACCTCCATGTGATGGGTAAACCTAATGTTTCGCTTCTTCATATTAATACAGTTTTTACAAGAGTAACAAATTTTTTAAGTGCTCATAATATACAAGGTATATGGGGTTCATTGATACTTGAACTAATAATCGCATTTTTTTTAATTTTGATCATGTATTACTTTTTTGGGACAGAGCTTGGAATTGCTATAAGAGCTACTGGTGATAATCCTGATATGATTCGCGCACTTGGATCTAATACAGATTTAATGAAATTTATCGGACTCATTTTTTCTAATGGACTTGTTGGCCTTGCTGGAGGATTAGTTGCGCAAAATCAAGGATTTGCTGATATTCAGATGGGTGTGGGCACAATCGTAATCGGTCTCGCTTCTGTAATTATAGGCGATGTTATATTCGGAAGATTTAATTTTTTTATTAGATTTTTCGGTGCCGTTGCAGGGAGCATCATATACCGAATTATCATGTCCTTTATACTTTGTTTGCAAATTGGTTCATTTAGAGTCGATCCTAACGATTTAAAACTTGTTACAGCCATCATCGTTGCAGCTGCATTAGCATTACCTGTATTGAAAAATCTTTTTAAGAATAATAGAGGTACTCAGAATGCTAAAAATTAACAATATAAACTTAACCTTTAATATTGGATCCATAAATCAAAAGGAAGCTTTGAAAAATGTCAGTGTAGAATTTAAACCTGGCGATTTTACTACAATAATTGGAGGTAATGGAGCTGGAAAGTCTACTTTATTAAATGTAATCGCAGGGGTATATGTTCCAAACAGTGGAGAAATTTTAATAGATGGAAAAAATATTACGAAATTACCTGATTATAAACGAGCTGTTTATTTTGGAAGGGTTTTTCAAGACCCGTTAATGGGTACAGCTGCAAATATGCTCATCGAAGAAAACCTTTCAATGGCGTATAGGCGTGGTAAAAAGCGCAGCTTAAAATGGGGGATCTCTAGCAAGGAACGGGAATTATATGTTTCAAGGCTCACTGATTTAGGATTAGGGCTAGAAGGCAGGCTTAAGACTAAAGTTGGTTTTTTATCTGGAGGTCAACGGCAAGCTTTGACACTTGTAATGGCTTCACTTGTTCAGCCGAAAGTGCTTCTATTAGATGAACATACTGCAGCTTTAGATCCTAAGACCGCCGCAACAGTTTTAAATTTAACTGAAAGCATCATCAATAAATATAAGCTGACATCCATCATGGTTACTCACAATATGAGGGATGCAATTAATTATGGGAATAGAATTATCATGATGCATGAAGGAAGAATTATTTTAGATATTTCTGGACAGGATAAGAAAAACTTACATGTTGCTGATCTTTTAAAGATGTTTGAAAGAGCAAGTGGCGATGAATTTGCTGATGACAGTGTATTGACATCTTTGTAAATGATAAATCGGTATATTTGAAAATATATGCATAGAGTACATGATGAGGAAAAATGGATCGGAAGAACTTTTTTCTGTATTTGGAAATATAGGCAGATGGTGGGGGAACAATAAATTGAAGAAACGTCAAGAAGAAATTGATATATTGGCTATCAATGGTGACAAGGCTATTTTGGGTGAGTGCAAATGGAGAAATGAACTTGTGTCTGTGGATATTATCAAGGGTTTGATTGAAAAAGGAGATATTTTTACACAATTTAAGCAAAAGTATTATTTCTTCTTTTCAAAATCTGGATTTGATGAAAAAGCTAAAGAAATGGAAAGAGGGAATAGTGCTATAAAACTATTCAATTTTGATGAGATGATTGTTCAGTAAAGATCAAATTATTTTATGCCTTCATGGTGAGGTGTTTAAAAAAAATATGGTTCTTACTCAGATTTGGGTATAATACCTTCAACCTTATTTTATCTCTAAGTGGTGTCACCGTGACATCACTTGGGATAAATCTGTTTTCGAAAATACCCAATGTTGAGTAAGAACCAAAGTACTATATTTCACTAAATAAACTCCTATTAGTCCATTCTGAAGCCAAAATAGAATACTCATAAGTGTCTGACCATATAGGGTTTCCCAATTCATCCCTCTTAAAATAGATATTCTTTATCAAATGTCCTTCTCTCCGCATTCCCAATCTTTCCAAAAGCCTCCACGAAGATTCATTTAAAGGATTGCACATAGCTATTATTCTATAAGCATTCTGTTCATGAAAAGCCCAATTTATTAATGCTCTTGCCGCTTCTGTAGCATATCCTTTCTTTTGATATTTTGCATTGAATACGTATCCTAATTCCCACGTGTCAAAATCCTGTTTAGATAAATATATGTTTCCAATCAATTTTCCAGTATCTTTTAAGCATACTGCCCAAAAAGCTTCATTATTAGCTCGATTCACAGCTTCTCGTTTACTTGCTTCTTCTGTGAAAACCTCGTATGGTTCAAATTTTACAACTTCTTCTTGTGACAAATATTCATGTAAATCTTGAAAATCTTGAGGAGAAAATCTTCTTATCAATAAACATTCAGTTTCCATCATACACCTCGTTAAAAATATAATCTTAGTATAATCTAAAGCTAAGAAAAAATAAACAATGACTGATTATTTAGCATATGATATTATTTATTGAATAACAATAAAAATATATTGATTTTCAGTTTAAACTGATGTATACTAATTACATAAATGTTAATAAATTTTTCTAAAGTTATTATGATTAACTGGAGGGTTATTTATGCCATATGAATTCAGTCAAGATAATCTTACAAAGCAAAGCGAGTCTGTTTCAGATCAAAGCGAGTCTGTTTCAGATCAAAATGAGCCTGTTTTAGATTTTGAAGCTAAACAGCAACGAGATAAGGAAAGTGCAGAAAAAATTGTGAATTTAAAATGGTTTCAGGTGTACTGGATACTGTTTTTAGTTCTCTGTATTGTGCTGATAGAGTCGCTTTTTAAAAGTGGCGTAGCTTTGGGAACAGTGATATGGTTTACTTTAGCTGAGGTGCTTGCAATATCCTTCGCAAAATACAGTACAGGAAAATTAAATAAAAAAGCCTTGCTATTAGCCGTTCCTATTGGACTGATCAATATAGGTCATTTGCTTTTCTATTGCGTACCTATCCAAATAATTACATGGCCGGTAGCACTTGTGTTGTTTGTGGTTCAACTTACTTATCTGTCAAAACCTGAAAGAGATAGATTGTTTGATTTTAAAAATGTACAGGATGTGCTATATACAGCTTTTGTCAATGCATTTGTTTTTATCTTGTATCCATTCAAAGGATTATTCAAGTTCAAAGATGAAAGCACCAAGCGCATTGTAGTTCATGTTTTAATTGGTATTCTGATTTCCATTCCCATTGTAGGCATTTTTGTCTATTTATTTTCTATTGCTGATAACTCCTTTTCCACTTTTGTAAGTAACTTTGCAAATGGTTTGTCTTCGAGTTTGGCTGTGTTCATTGCGGATTTAATAATAGGCATAGTAATGTGTATCTTCGTGTCTGCTGCATTTGTTGGAGCTAGTGCAAGGGAATTAACACCTAAGTCTACTAAAAAAATCTTTAATGAAGTGAATAATGCAACTCTGGGAACAATTTTGTTTATGGTTGCAATAGTAGTATCCCTATATGTGGGTATACAATTCAATCATTGGTTTGGAAATGTTCCGGCGAGCTTTTTTCAAATGGATGAATATTCCATCAGCGCACGCACGGGATTTTTTGAACTCGTAGTGGCATCTGCTTTTCTACTTGCATTGATTATCACCGTTACCATGATAAGCACTAAACGAAATAACAAATTAGTGCCTTTAATCAAAGCTCCACTTCTTTTGCTGTGTGCATGCAATCTGATCGTATTGTATTCGGCTATTGAGAAGATGGCAATATATATAGACAGAAGCGGTATCACAGCCAACCGTATACTGGTGCTTTGGCTGATTGCTATCATTATAGTTTGCATGGTAGGCGTTATCATTAAAATTATGAATTTATCATTTAAAGTGTTTAACTATAGCTGCGTAGCGGTGGTAGCTCTTGTTTGTGTTTTAAGCTTTTTTAATATGGATTATTATATTGCAAAAAATCATATCTATCTAGCGGAGCATCATATGATTCAAAATCTTGAAGTGGATATGCTTTCTGGATTATCATATTCAGCAGTTAAACCGATGGTAGATTATAAAAACCGACTTGAAAATGGCGAAAGTGCTTTTGACACAACAATGATGCAGGATAAGGAAATTGTGCTTTCAATCTTGAATAGCCAATTACAGCGACATAAAATAGTTGTCGATAATTTAATTAAAGAAAGACCCATTATGGGATTTAACTTTAGTAGGCTTAATGCTCAAAATGCATTAAAAGGTTTTACACAACCATAATATGGGGATCAACATCTAAATTTAAACTTATCTTTAAGTTATAGTTTACTTGTTGATCCCTATATATGATAAAATAAAGGTAATTGATACAAAGCGGAGGGAATTTATGTACGAATTTAGAAACCTTGAAAATGTGAGCTTCGAAGACTTAGCTAATGCTCATAATTTAGCTTTTTCAGACTATATTGTGCCGAGGTATTTAACACCTGAGGAGATTGAAGCATATTTTAGAGTATCAGGAGTAGATTATAGCAAGTCCTTTGGTGCATTGTATGAGAATAAGCTTATTGGAATGTTGGTCAATTCAGTAGACACTTTCAGAGGTAAAACAGTTGCATATGATGCCATGACAGGAATTGCAAAAGAGCATCGTGGTAAAGGAATTTTTTCAGAATTATTCGAATATACAAAGACTATTTTAAAAAGCAATAATATTAACCATTATTATCTTGAAGTGATAACAACCAATGAAAGAGCTTATACAATTTACAAAAATAAAGGCGGGAAAGTCCACAGAGAGCTTTCGTATATGACTGGGAGGATGAACAGTAAATTTTTTAAGGATGGTGAGGTAAAAGTTTCGCCATTATGTGCATTTCCAGAAATAGAATTATCAAATTATGAACCTTCTTTTGGAAATCGGATAACTTCTTTACATCGAAATGTTGATGACTATCAAGTTGCACATATAGAAGCAGAAGATAGAATTGTAGCTATTGTATTTAATAAAGA
>Ga0209629_10002142_pt1 | contig 13204 bp, 10 predicted proteins | sample TergutCu122P5_FD_187286 | JGI IMG/M metagenome (GOLD analysis project Ga0209629, IMG submission 187286) | Cubitermes ugandensis P5 segment gut microbial communities from Kakamega Forest, Kenya - Cu122 P5 (SPAdes) (version 2) | ecosystem: Host-associated > Arthropoda: Insects > Digestive system... | reverse complement strand
CCGAGCAGGATGGAGGGTGGAGGCTGTGGCTTCACTCTCTCAAGGTCGCACAGCTGCTGCGCAGTGCGGCTTGTTTACACACAAATCAGTCCCGGTCATATTTGAACCACCTTGTACATGCTGAAATGATGAAGGAGAGTAAATTAATTTATTATGTAGGTGTGTTGTATGGAATGTGGCTAATCAGAACCTCAGAAGGAGGGAAGGGGTAGTTTTGGTATGTGCCAATAGGGATGGTGTGATGGTGGAGTTGGGGTAAACAAGGATAATGACAGATCCCTTCTCACGGCCCCTGAGGGTGAGAACATGAATAATTGACCCACTTGCTTTACCTAATCACGACCATGTCTACCTGAATGTAATTCTGTCACTGTACGGATGGAGGCAGCACATTCCACTGTTAATGTCAACACACTGTCAAAACCCAATACCCAGAAGACTATAATCTGATCATTACCCACCATGACAGCCTGCAACCTTATATTTTGTCATGTCCACCACATGATGCATATTCCACTGCTCTCTTTTTTTAAAATTTGATTTGTTACTGTAATGATATTTGGTGAAGAGTACAAACTAGGAAGATCTTCATATGCAGTTTTCTCAGTGAACGTGTCTTCTCTCATGAAAAAGCAAATATTCATAATTATTCCCTCTAGTGGCCAAGACAGATATTATGTAAGTCCAGGCAACAGGTCAGTTTAAATAAGTTGCTGTAAATTAAGATCCTATAGGCACCTTCATCTCATTATACCATTCATGTGACCATGTATTATTTGAATCATTAGTCCATATGTTTATATTCTGTGTTTCATTATTGCAGACACTGATAGTGACATGGATCAAAGCAAACCTTAATGTTGTTATATCCCCGGAGTTATGGGATCAGTTCCTGATGGTTCTGTCATCTCTCACACAATGGGAAGAACTGATAAGGGAGTGGGCAGTGAGTAACACAGTGTCTTTTTTAAATGCTTGCTACACAGCAGAATGGAGGCATTTAAATGTGGAAGGTTGTCTACTTTACATGCATATAGCAGGGAGCAGAATCTGAGTGTGGCTTGTCATAAAAAAATTGAGGAGGGGTGGAGTACTTTGTGTTGTAATGCACATTTTTTTGCTTTTCCAATATCATGCAGTCACACTTTCAGTTTAAAATATTATACAAAAGAGAGAAAAGTGTGCTCAAGTTTCAAATAATTTGCTAGTTTATTTTTTATTTATTATTATTTTTTTGTATTATTTATAGGCCTTGGTATTCAATTATTTTGAGATGCCCATGCATTCTTGGAGGTATGAATCCATAGTGACAGTACTAACCGTGTTGTAGGTACATTGTGAGAAATTATTTTTGTTAACATTTTCTATGTTTAAAATTGTTTAAAAGATACAGGATAAATCTAGTAAAAACACAAGTGTATATTTTAGTTCACAAATCTACATTTTTAACCAACCATCATCTGGCTGGCCACATGAAAGAAAAGACAGCCTGATGATGACTGTGTTTGGTCAAAACATGTAGCTCATATGTGAACTAAAAGACTTGGTTGTGTTTTGACCAGATTTGTCCGTGTCTTTGACTGTCTAGTAATACAGTGGAGATGAACTGTCTATAAAAAATTGTTTCACATAAAAGTTATGTCATAATGAGATCTACATTTTACTTCATGTACCAAATATTGGTTGAACCATTTTTGTTAAGTTCTATTTGATATTCATATATGGGTTATACTAGAGTGGCATAAACTATAAGAAAACTCCCCACCAACTCTTGATATAGACCCCAATACCAAGTTTTTTGTCAGTTTGTCCATTTTTTCTGGAGATATGTCAGCATACCAACATAATTACCTGTAATATGTTCCTGGCATGCACTTCATGCACACATTGCATAGCAATAATGTATTTATAAAATACAAACTCTCTTTATCTGTGTAAGCATGCTGGATTGCATTTATTTAAAACAATTTTGTGTATAATCATAAAATATTTTTTACTGTAGTAAGTGTTTTATTGTTGTTTCAGAAAACCTTGGAAACTTTGACCCGAGTATTAGCTCGTCATGTGTACAATCTCGATTTAACTGACTTGCCACTTGATAGACTGACTGAACAGAAGGCAAAGAAACGGAGAGGTGGAAAGCAGCAGGGTGCAGCTGTGGATCAACCACAGGCAAACTTCAGTAATATAGGGAGAAGGGGAAGTGAAATGTCTTCACACTGCAAGGCTTCTCAGTCCCAGTGTCCTGCCCAGCCTGAAGAAGGCTGTAGCAGTTACACCTCTCCTGGTTAGTAAATTCTAATGTCTCTTTCTTATATACACCATCAGCTTTGAGGATGTTTTATGCTGTTTATTGATATGTTTAGTTGCAGTGTGTTGATCATCCATGGCAGAGCTTAGGTTTCGTAACCACCTTCATACTAACGCTGTCAAAGGACTCATATTTGTCACCCATGTGTTAACACATCCATACAATCTTCCATTCAATGAGCCACCCAACCATTTGACCAATGGCTTGATCAACTGACGAACCAAATTCTGTGTTGCAATGTTTAAAAAGTTAATAGTTATTCATCATTTTGATCCATATGAATCCCGTTGGCATGTTTCCACCCTGTTTGTTATGGTTCATTGTTAAGCGCCTACATTGCTCTCTGAAAGAGGAAATTTCATTTTAATTTGCTTTAAATTATTAAGAGTTTCAGAGATGATAATATTGGACTTCAGTAATGAAATTTTCTTGCAGAGGATTAATATTATCTTCCTCTCTGTTCTTAGGTATTTCGAGAGTGGTTACTGTCCTTCAGTTATTCTAACCATAATTTTGTATTTGCTTATGAACCTCTTGTGTGTGCGCTTGACATAAGGCTATCTTGATTTTCTTACACTAATAATATTAGGTGAAGAATACAAATTATGAAGCATCTCATCATGAACTTTTCTTTGCCTTCCTGTTGCTGTCATCTTTCAGGGTCTAGATAGTATTCTTACACAACCTCAATCCATGTTTCTCCCATAAAGAGAACAAACTTAACATGCATATGAATAACAGGTGAAATGGTAGTACTGTGTTGTTTAATTTCCATGTTCTGTGGTAGGAGTTATGAAGATGAAGGACTGTGAACTATACCTTATCAGGAATTCCAGGATTTAATTTGCTCTTAATTTCTGAATGACCAATGTATCTTTAGTTTCATCAACTTTCTATGACTTTTGCCTTTAGATCTTAGCCGATTGTTCCAGTCTCTTATAGAGTCAAACCTTTATATCACTCCTTAATTTGACAGACATCATGAAAACTCCCCCTACCATCCTGGACCATCTTGCTGTCATCAGTGGACAGAACCCTGTACAATGCACATTCTTATCTCAGAAGAATATGAATTCTTTCATCTTCACCCAGTGGGCTGAAGACAGGTAGCATGAATGACTGAAAACGGTATTCCAAATTTAGACGCATGTCACACTCATGTTTCATGTATGAAAATTTTGTATTGTTCTCTCTAAAAATGAAATTTTCATCACCTTTGTCAGTCAGCATGCTGCTTCAAACTGGACATGCTCTTTTAAAATGATATGATCTACACTTCGGGCCCTTGCAGTGCCATTTGTATTTATAAATTGTTCCTCTTAATTTCTATGTCAATCCTGGAAGCAGTTTTATTCTTACTAAGCTGCAGTAGGATAGGTGAAGTGCATGTAGTGACTAGTGAATCTGTAAGTTAGAAGTTCTGAAATTTCTGCAAGAAAATTGGAACAGAGTAACCGCAAAGAAGTATGACAACACTGGAACATATGTGAGGGATTGCAAACATAGAAATACACGTATCTGTCCTGAAAATATTTCCAAGATATAAAAGTGTTGGATTTTTTAAGGTCAGCAGAGGCTTCAATCATTACATACTTGATGTATAAAACAACAAAGGTGATGTTGTTCATGCCTAGTGCCAGGTTACAATTGGAAGAATAATATGTAGGAAAAAGTGTGGAAAGAGATTATCTAGAACAATTCGTTTCTGTATACTGGTGAAGAGGTTACAGAGACTTTGGACAACTAAAATAGCAGTGGAGAGCACAATTAATTTCTGTATACTGGCGAAGGGGTTACAAAGTCTTTGGACAACTAAAATAGCAGTGGAGAGCAAAGACTGCCTTTGGATTCACTGGAAAACCTTGATGACCTGCTGCCACTGGTGGTGGTCGTGGTGGTGGTGGTGGCGGCGGCGGTAACAGGAATGCCCATTATATGGTGTCCATTTAAAGCTCAGTGTGTGGACGTTAGCCTCAATCAGATCTGTTTTTAAAACTTCCCGTTCTATAATGAGCTTGCATATTCCACAGCATTTAATTGCATCAGTTTTCTCACACATCTGTCAATTCATTGTGTGGTCATAAACACTGTGCAATGGTTAATCCTTGAAATAAATTACCTGTTTTGAGAAGTAAGCTGCCATTAATTTCTTAAAGCTTCTTTAACTATTTATTAAAGTATTCAATGGCATTCCTCTGAATTCTGTTATCTTTGTTTATGTATGCAGCTTGATTGTATGAATTATGAAATTGTTTGATGAAGTGTGTACTGAAGGAGCATATGTCATATATTTTTGGCATTGTTTGAATGAGGACAGTCTAACTTATTTTTGGATAGTATATTGTAAATTTCAGATCTGACAACACAATATTGAACTTGAACAACATATTGGTAGATGTTGTGAAAACTAAGATTGGTCTTCTCCTGGGCTTATCTTTTCCAGAAATAGGGTTAAGTTCATTACGTCTTCATGGGAGTCCACGGAAGCGTCAGGATAGCTCAGGTGATTCATCTCAGCATTCACATCTGCCCCGAAGTGTGAGTGAAAGCAATTTGACTTACAGTCGAAGTTCTGCTACAAGAAGGAGGACAGTCCATACCTCAAGGCGACTGAATAATACAGTTGTCATCCCAGGTACTAATGATAAGATTATGAGCAGCTATCTTATTGTAGAAACTGTTAGTTGCCTACTTTTATCACTGACTTCAGTAGTTATAATTCTTATTTTTATAGATTAACACCTAGCGGTGCAGCTTTAATTTAATTTATATATATATATATGTGTGTGTGTGTGTCTTTTTTATCTTTGTTTTCTTCCTGAATTGTTTTGATTTTTACATGAATTTATTACAGCAGTGACTTCTCACCCTTGTTTTCCTACTCATTAAATCCTTTCAGGGTGTCTTAAATAAGTACACAGGACACAAAAGAAAAGCAGAATACCTTTCAAGATATTATCCGTTTTTTAGTGTCCTGTGTAACATGACCCAACTCATAATTTCTTAACATTCCCATGCATGTAGTTATTTCTGTAGATATGAACATACATTAATTGCCTTTAATTTTTATGTTATAGTAGATTTTGTGTTACAGACAGTTGGTTTATAAATATTTCAGTATTGCCAGTATCAGTTGAGCAAGAAGTTGCCCGTCTCTTGGCCAGTCCTGAATCAAGATCCATAAATAGCCAGCCCAATAACAGACTGTCCAGGAAGTCTCGTTCTATGGATTCATTGCGAGGAGCTCGGTCAGGAACACCAATTCAGTATTTGGAATCAGAAGGACCAACTCGTTCCCCTTCTCCTGCTGCGTCAAGTGGTGTTGAAAGCAATTCTATTAAGGATTCCCCAATGCAAATTGATGTTCTTAGTGGTGGTGATGGTACAAGTCTAGATGTACCAGATGGGGGCAGCCTGGAGAGGCGTTCAGTTATGGCCGGAGGTTCAGTACGTGGATGGTTACCAGATGTTGCTGTTGTGCTTTGGCGCCGTATGCTTGGAGCATTGGGTGATGTGAATCAGCTTACAGATCCAGCCCTTCACAGTCAGGTGTTTGAGTATCTTGTGGAACTCTGTGATACACTTGCTAAGGTGAGGACTAGGTTACAGGATGACTTATTTGTTACATTGTAATTTACAATGAACTGAGATAAAATGGAAGTGCCTATAGCATAGGTGAGCAGAGTGGCTGATGGGCTAGATGTAGCCCACACACTCAGTGCTCTCTATCAGATAAACTTTAGCATTCTGTGTAAGAATTTTCTATATGGGGAAACCTGACAAATGGCCTATGTAATTTGATCACCTCCCTACTTTTAATAGTATTATGAGGTGTCTGTTTCATAATGTGATTGTTGTGCATCTGTGTCCTTATTCTATGGTCTATAGTGTTTTACATTGGGCCTGTTAGATATCGTGACCCAGTTGATGTAACAGCAGCTGTAATTTGTAAAAGTTGGAAAGTTAGCAGGAGTATTTTTATTAGACTTGTTCTGTTAATTAAATATTGATAGTAGACTGTCTTTTGTTATTAATGCTTATTTTATTGCACATAGTTTCTGTAATCATGTGATGTTGCAGATCCGTCTAAACCAGGGCGTGTCTGGTGACAATCAAGTCACTCCTCCTCCACCCGATCTCATTCCTCCTCTCAACATTATTGCACCATGGTGCTTTAAGGCAAGTAATGGGTACTTGTTTTATTCTTTGGTCACAGCAAACCCTTGCGATTTATCATAAGTCCAAACAATAGACACAAGAGACCCCAAAACCAAAGTTCTGGTTTTTGTACTCAAAACTGCAGTAGTAGGCACATTACACTTAAGATTCATTCACTTTAATACAGTGTAAAGGGCTACTTTACTTAGAAGATGTAATTTATGTTCCAAACCATCTTTTGCAAATTTTGATGAATCTGAACATATGACACACTCTTGTGTAATATAAAAGGTGACATACAAGCCATCAACCACAACTTAATTTATATCAGTTTTATTTCTTCCTACACATTTCATCTGTAGTGAAATTCCTTCAACATGCAGTTAAAAATATGTAAAGAAAGATAATTAAACACTACCTATTACAATGATTTTTTTTGGATAGCTGAGATTTCAGCTTTACAAAATTGGAGTTCTATAAGCCCAAACAAGATAAAGGACAGTGGGATGTGATTGATAAAGATAGTATGTTGTATAAATGTTCTCATGTAAGTCTAACTCTCTTTTGTTTAAGATTCATATAGCCTAAGGGAATAAGGGCATTTTTGTGTTAAGTATTCACCTGGGGGAAAGTTGCCTTGATTAAACATAGGAATTCGTAAAGTACACATGCTGTGTCTCATGCAGTATGTTCATAAATCCAAGGAGTTCAAGATAAACACAAGTGTTACTGCAGTACCTTCTACGGTGTGCCCTATTGACAGCATTGTTCTGCCAAAACACACATAGGTTATATACATTGGATTCAGCATTTGATTGATTGATTGATTGATTGATTGATAGGCTGATTGACTGACTGACCAAATGACTTGCCAAGTGTATACATTCACTCACAGAGGACATAGTTACTGTCAGTATCTGACATTTCACTAATCAGATGGCCATAACATATATGCACTTTATCTGTAAGACAGTGCTATTGAATTTTCAGTGGGTCTTTCTACTAGTGTATAAGTTAAAACACCTCTTTAGTGGCATCTCTAGGATGCATTTACCCATTCTTCTTGTTTGTTTCTGGTTTTGTTGTCTGTCTTGTCTGTTGCCACTCTTTTGAGTTCTTTAAATAATTTGTTCTTCATTTTATATGTAACATGTTCTGTGCATTAACTATGAATAAAATTTATTAACAGGACCAACAAATACGCTTGGATTATGAATGTAGTTTTATTGCATAATAATCATGGACATGTTTCGGCCACTCATACGGCCGGCCATCTTCAGAGTGGTGAGAACAAGAATACAATTACAATTATGATACGTCAAAGTCACTCCACAGTTTAAAAAACCAAGGACTATATGATTTTTAACTGTGAGGTGATTTTGACGCATTATATTTGTATTTGTATTCTTGTTCTCACCACCCTGAAGATGGCCACGTGAGTGGCCAAAATATGTCTCTGATTACTATGTAATAAAATTATATTCATAAATCCAAGTGCATTTGTTGGTCTTTTAATAAATTTGTTCTTAGTTTTCTTGTTTATCAACTCTTGCAGGCACTTACACTTCCCAGTAGTTATCAGAAAGGTAAACTGTGTGCATACAGACTTCTGTGCACTATGACTGTTACACCGCAGGATATTTCTCTGCCTCGTGATCACCTTACACAGTTTTATAAAGTTCTGCACCAAGGATTAGTTGGGACAGATCAGGTGGGTACCTCTCATTGATATGCATATTTATAAATTTAATTTTGCTTTAAACTATCTTACAGAACATTCATAAGCTAGATAGAACCTTATGAACCTCTTGGTATTTCAATAATTGATAAACACCAACATATGCACTTTTTCACATTCAAAACTGTATTAATACAGTTTTGAATGTGAAAAAGTGCATATGTTGTTATTTATCAATTATTGAATTGAAAAATGCACGGTGAAACATTGAAATTAGAAACTCTTGGTATTTGTTCAGAAATTTATGTATGTTGTCACTGAGTGACAGTCTTTGAGAGACAATAAACATAGTTTTAGTTACGCTAGTCTTGTTATCATTTGATGCTGGCCATGAAGGCCAGTTGTTTAATCCACTAACACACTCTTACTACTGTAGAACTTTGCCCTGTTCAGGTGACATGAGATACTTTAAAGGCTGTAAAATGCTACTGATGAACATTAGAATAAATTATCTGTTGTGCAGTATATAGAAATTGTACTTGCAAGAGTCTGTTATGATCTTATTCATACATCTATTTCATGCAGGTAATTTTGAAAATCAGAATGAAATATTATAGTTATGAGTTAATGAACAAATTTGTGGGTTTGGTGTAATGTTTTATTGATTCAAGGTTTGTATAAGATATTTGGTTTATAGGTAGTTCTGCTGACTATATGGTAATACCCTGTAGTACTGGAAGACATTTCTGATAATTTTTCAACCTCTGTGGTATTGGTGATTCATTATGTGGCATTTATATTGAACTTGGTCTGTTCTGGAAGATATATAGGGTGCAGTAAAGACACCTGACTGTTTTTAAATAAAAAGTACTCCTTGCAAAATTAACATCCTGACCTCCTGTTTTGTAAGTCAATTGAAGTGAATTGCGAAGTATTTTATACAGGCAGTTTGATTGAAGATCTGTGCAGAATAAAGTTGTGAAATGCTGTTTTTATAAAATATGTCTGTTAGTGTATGCTGTCAAAAATTATTGTTGTGTGAGAAATTTCTAACTTTTTAGAGGAATGTGCTTTCATCTCCATGGTAAATATGAGTGAGGCTGGTATGGGTATATTTGAGTCGCCACTGATGTAGGCCTACTTGTTACCCAGCTAGAGTCATGAATGGCATGGCTGGGGTGGCAACATATAAAACATTAACTTTCGCTAAGGAAGCATTTTCTTGTTACTTACAAATTTTATCTTTATCCTTCAGTTTAAGGTTTGCTGTTTTCAATGACTTCTATATGGATATTCACTGTTCTGTTTATTTTGCTGGAGTGGATCATGATATTGATGGTCTCCATATACCATGCTTGCAGAAGTTCTTCAAGAACATGAACAGTTTCTCATCTCTATATAACAACTTAAAGACCCGTGTGATCACATAGACACCCCTGACACAGACAAAGCTAGGAATGTGACTTTGTTTTGTCTGTTGGTCTAGGCTGTGATCAACACACTTGTTCAGTTCACTGGACCTCGGTTCTTCTCACTTTTGTTACCTGGACACACATTGCTTCTGTATGACTTTATTCATGCAGCCAATACCATTGTTTCATCATCCAGTCTGCGTGGGGTAAGTTTAAAATTTGTTGATTTTTTGTATGCATAACAGAATTCACAGAATTTTGTATTGTTAAGGACTAAGATATTGTAATTTGTCTGTTCTAACTAAAGTATGGTCATTTATGTCTTTAAGAGTAAGAGATTAGAGTTGTTTGGAAAGGCTTTATCTGTATCTGCCATGGGTCCTGTACCATCCATTTAATGTGTGATACTAAGATTACCATTTCTCTCAGCTATTGTATGTACATGGAGTTAATGATGTTAGGCTGACTGAAATCTCATCACTGTCTGGTGGTTGCAGAAGTTAGGGAAAGGTTCTGCGGTAAGTAAACGAGCAGCACAGAAGTTTGATGGGGAAACATTTAATCTCAGGAAGCTAAATGAGCTGGAGGTTAGGAATCAGTATCAGATTGAGATTATGAACAGGTGTGCGGCTTTGGAGAACTTAAGTGATGGCGAGGACAGAGCTTGGTAGGACATTAAAGAGAATAACAAAACCTCAGCTAAAAAGAGTCTATGTCTGCATGAATTGAAGCAGCATAAACTATGATATGGTGAAGAATGTTTTCATTTTTTAGGTCAGATGAAGCAGGTTATAATCCAGTGGGTACAGGATCCAAACCAAAGCTCTGTAGATAATTTCATCACTGTAAGATGTGAAGCTAGTAGGCACTGAAGGAACAATGAAGGAGTATCTGAAAGCTAAAATTGATGAACTTGAAACCAACAGTAAGATAAAAAATATCAGAGACTTGTAAAGGGGCATTAATGAATTTAAGACGGGTTACCAGCCTAGAACTAATATAGTAAAGGATGAGAAGGGTGATTTGGATGCAGACTCCTAACAGTATTGTGGCTAGGTGGAGGAACTATTTCTCCCAGCTTTTGAATGTAAATGGGGTTAATGATGTTAGGCAGACAGAAATACACACAGCAGAACCACAAGTGCCTGAGCCAAGTGCCTTTGAGGTTAGGATGTCTATTGAAGGACTAAAAATTCACAAATCACCAGATATTGATCAAATCCCAGCAGAATTGATTAAAGCAGGGGGTAGAACAATTCGCTATGAGATCCATAAAATTATTATTTCTATTTGGAATAAGGAGGAATTGCCGGAGGAGTGGAAGGAGTCGATCATTTTACATATCTATAAGAAGGGCGTTAAAACAGATTGTAGTAATTACAGGGGCATATCACTTTTGCCAACTATGTACAAAATTTTATCCAGCATCCTGCTGTCAAGGTTAACTCCATATGCAGAAGAAATTATTGCAGATCATCCATGTGGATTTCGACGCAGCAGGTCAACTACTGATCATATATTCTGCATTTGTAAAATACTTGAGAAAAAATGGGAATACAATGAAGCAGTGCATCAGCTCTTTATAGACTTCAAGAAAGGTTATGATTCAGTTAGGAGGGAGGTATTGAATAATATTCTCATTGAATTTGGTATCCCCATGAAACTGGTTAGGCTAATAAAAATGTGTGTGACTGAAACTTATAGCATAGTCCAGATAGGCAAGAATCTGTCTGAAATGTCTCCTATTAGGAACGGTTTGAAACAAGGGGGTTGTCTATCACCATTGCTTTTCACCTTGCTTTTAGAGTACGCCGTTAGGAGGTTTCATGTAAACCAGGATGGCTTGCAGTTAAATGGTACACATCAGCTTCTGGTTTATGCTGTTGATGTTAATATATTGGGAGGAAGTGTACATACTATAAAGGAAAACACAGAAGCTTTGGTAGTGGCTAGTAAAGAGATTTGACTAGAAGTAAATGCTGATAAAACTAAGTACATGGTCATGTCTCAAGATCAGAATGCAGGACGAAGCCACAGTATAAAGATTGATATTAGTTCCTTTGCAAGGGTGGAAGAGATCTAATATTTGGGAACAGCCTTAACAAATCAAAATTCTATTCAGGAAGAAATTAAGAGCAGATTGAAGTCAGGATGCTTGCTATCATTTGGTGCAGAATCTTCTGTCTTCCAGGATGCTATAAAAAAATTTAAATATTAAGATATGCAGAACTATAATTTTGCCTGTTGTTTTGTATGGGTGTGAAAATTGGTCGCTCACACTGAGGGAGGAATGTAAGCTGAGGGTGTTTGAGAATAGGGTTTTGAGGAAAATATTTTGGGCCTAAGAGGGATGAGGTGGCAGGGGAATGGCAAAAACTACAAAATGAGGAGACTAATGATCTGTACTCCTTACCAAATATAATTCAGGTGATTAAATCAAGAAGAATGAGGTGGGCAGGGCATGTAGAGGAGAGGTGCGTACAGGATTTTGTGGGAGAAACGTGAGGGAAAGAGACCATTTGTAAGACCCAGGCTTAGATGGGAGGATAATATTAAAATGGATCTTTAGGAAGTGGGATTGGGGGCATTGACTGGATTGATGTGGCTGAAGATAAGGACAGGTGGTGGACATTTGTGAATGCAGTAGTAAACCTTCGGGTTCCATAAAATTCAGCTGAGAACTTGTTAGCTTCTCAAGAAAAACTGTGCTGCATGGAGTTAGTTAGTGGCTAAGAAGATTCTGATTTCTTATTGAAAAAGGTGCAAAGTGTCCTTACCAGCTGAGTAGCTGCTGGCTTCTCAAGACATACCGTGCACAATAGAATTAGCTAGCTAGTATAGCTGGAATTAATATTTCTCTGAACTTTGTACACTTGGAATGTTGAACAAGACTATTGTGGGGATGTTATGTGAGTGGTGGGTTAAAATTCGTCTTTGCCTATTGCAGATTGTAGGGTTGAAATGTGTGACATGCAGGACTGTCATAACAGTGTGTTACAATGTCAAACCTTGTCTCTTCTCTTAACAAGCCTACAATGTAAAGAATACAGATATGTATCCTCATGATTAATGCAATTGTAGACAGGTTTCTGTGAACTGTGTCATCTGTGTTTACAGACTCCTCGTACAGAAGCAGTGTCAATACTTGGTGCCCTTCTCTGCCTGCCAAACACTTTTGCCGAAATGCCAGTTCTCCAGCCCAATAGTAGTGAGTTTACTATGATGCCATGTTCTGATGCCAAGGTGAGATAATTATGTTCCCAGAATTTCAGTCCAAAATTGCAGTGTTTCCTGCATAATTCAGAGCAGATTGAGGTCAGGGAATGCTTGCTATCATTCAGTGCAGAATCTTTTGTCTTCTAGTTTTCTATCCAAAAATATAAAGAGATACAGAACTGTAATTTTGTGTGTTGTTTTGTATGGGTCTGAAAGCTTGGTATTTCACATTGAGGGAGGAATGTACACTGAAGGTGTTTGATAGTAGGGTGCTGAGGAAGATATTTGGGCCTAAGAGGGATGTGTTAAAAAGGGGGAGTGGAAAAGACTGCATAATGAGGAGCTGTATGCTCTGTACTCCTCACCAGATATTGTTCAGGTGATCAAATCAGTTCTGTCAGTCAGTCAGTCAGTCAGTTAGTTTTCCCT
>Ga0209629_10002141_pt1 | contig 13204 bp, 13 predicted proteins | sample TergutCu122P5_FD_187286 | JGI IMG/M metagenome (GOLD analysis project Ga0209629, IMG submission 187286) | Cubitermes ugandensis P5 segment gut microbial communities from Kakamega Forest, Kenya - Cu122 P5 (SPAdes) (version 2) | ecosystem: Host-associated > Arthropoda: Insects > Digestive system... | reverse complement strand
CCCCCCACAATATCAACATAACTGTCCAAACAAATACACACAAGCCCCTACACTACCACCTATATGTGACAGCAAATTTGTCAGATCTAATTGGTAAAATCACCTGTCAATAAATGCAAACCACTATTGAACCAAAGCAATTTGTTAGGAAGCAGAAGCCTCACAAACATGTTTATTCATGTTCAATGTTTACCATGAGAAAGGGAGCCTTTAAGCAAAATGTATGTTTTTAGCATAACACGAAGGTTCTATCATCATCCTCAACATATTTCCACCTTTCTTCAGTCATCCTAAGTATACTCTTCTTTTGTATACTATTTTACATGTGTGGTGAGGGGCATCACATTACAGTGCATTCTTTCAATACACACAACAGGTAGGATGAGGCAGGTCACATGATTAAGGCATGGTGAGACAACCACAACATAAATGCTGGGAAAAAGTTTGGTGCACTCAGCTTATCTACAAGTTCAAAACACAGCCACCCTAGTACTGAGTTTACCAACTACTTGCTAGCAACCAAAGAATTCAAACTAAGAACCAATATAACAGGGCCTTCAGATACCTGATCAAATGACATGCGAGATGAAATTGCTACACACTGGCTAGCAACCAAAGGTTTAAAACAAATAACTATAAATAACATGGCCACTGAATATCAGGCTGATGTGCTAGTTACGGTAACTAACGGTAAAGAAAGTTTCATCATAACAGTACTTTTAAAACAGTCTGAAGAATACTCCAAAATCTCGTACATTCGTGACAAAAGGTGAATTGCTGTTACTGTTAGCATCAAATATGTATGATATATTTGTTTACTGCAATTGGGTTGACACCTGGTGGCAGTAGTACAGTACACCTTTACACACACACAATACATAGAACAACACAGTTGACAAAAACAATACAAAGAACAACACATTTAACTAATTGGGAAGAGTGCGGACTGTGCCTCGTCTTTGTGAGTTATACCTTCGCATATGCCTTACAGCTGAAGAAAAAGCACGGAAAAACCTCAGTCAAGGTAGCCGAAGAATGCCAGCTGGCACTATGAAAGTGATGAAGCAACCCCTGATTAGTGAAACAGATTATCATTACGCTGTTAACCAACAATAATTAACCATTAACCGAATTCTGGCTTCAAAAGCAGGAATCAAGACTGTGTGACAAAAAACTTTACTTTTGGGACTTCTCCATTAATGCTTCTACAGTGAAAATTCTGTTGCTGCATTAACACACAGAGTTGCCAGAAGATCACCATACCCTACTTCACTTCACATTTTATCATTTGGCAAGAGTAAATGCACACTGCGTCTGCATCTGTGTCATGTATATGAGGTGTTGAACAGCGAATTACATGTGTCAGTGTCAATTCATGTCAAAGTCTGGCAGCAGATTTGTGAATGCTGGATGATATAACTTTAAATTCAATGGTTTAAACCTCTCTAACTATGTCCTGCAATCCCATGCAAGTGACAGTGTTGGTACCCTCCATAATCAAGTTCTCCAGAACACCAAAGGCACACAGCATGCATATACTGGTCCAAGTGCTACACTTAGATAGGGGCATGGTGACTTTTTGGCCACAGGTACTCATTGCAGTGGTAGAACTACTAGAAAAGGTCAAAGTTGTAGACATTCATAAAATCAAAGATGAGTTCAGAAATTACAAAAATTCCACTTATATGACCACACCCCTATCTCATTACCAAATTCAAATGCCACCCTGAGGCACACTGTACTACAGTGCACTACATACTTCTGCCCTTCTAAATTCATCAGGTAATTCTATAATGTGGCAGATATAGGATGTGTTCAGAAGTAGTAGAAAATTTAAGTTTGGAACCCTGAGCTTAATGTACTCCAACAGCAACAGATACACATAATGAATACACAGCAATCTACATACAAAAATTAGAGACAACTATGAGAATACAACTCAAAAAACTGAAACGAATTAAAAGACTATGAAAATTAAAAACTCTATATGATGCTGAGACACTAATCTCACCTCCCACTGTCACAATCACCCGTAAAAGATGATGAGTGGTAGTAATCATGAGAGTGAAAATGTCCTGTCCTTTCATATCTGCAATAGGAGGATAACTGTACAGTTAAAAGACATCACCCACCATATTTGACAGCTTCACATCACAGAACAATGCAAACCCTTCGCCACATATGACAAAGCAGAGCACAGTTAGTTTGAAAAAGTTCTGATTACAAAGTAAAATGCTTGTCTGATTCGGGTTCGTGTGACCGTGCATCAATAACGTAGAAGAAGAAAGAACCAACAGATGACACAAGTATAGATGTTTATTCACAACAGGTTAACTCAACATGTTTCGGGCATCATTATGCCCATCATCAGGAGAACAGCCTGCATAAAACCGCGTGTGGTGTTAGCCTGATGTGCTGGCTGTGCAAGTGCGCTCAGCTCGTGTCCCGACTCCACACAACCGCAGCCAGCACATCCAGGCTAACACCACATGCAGTTTTATACAGTCTGTTCTCCTGACGATGGGCATAATGGTGCCTGAAACATGCTGAGTTAACCTGTTGTGAATAAACATCTATACTTGTGTCATCTGTTGGTTCTTTCTTCTCCTATGCTTGTATGATTTTGTCATCAGTTAAAAGTATTCTATCACAACACAATATCATCAACACTACTATTTTCTTTATTCTTTAGGAAACATGGGCTGCTTTCTGCCTCTTATTATATAGATTTTCACTCTGAATTTAAAGCACTTGAAAATTTAAAATATGTATTTTAGAACTTAATATAATATTGAAAACTGCTTTATTCCAATACCAACAAAAGTAATACCAATGTTTCTCCATGAAGAGGCAAGATGTATCCTATTCTGTCCTCATATCTGCAAGACAAGAATAACAGCGACGAATAGGAAGATAATCCACCACATTTAACAAGTTCTTTCATCATAACACAATGTGACGCTCCGCCACATTCAAACTGATATCTCCTGCCCACATACTGTACTCAGACAAACATGAAATATGATGGAATGGGATCAGTGAGTGAGAAATGTAACTGGAATGTTCTGGTGTAGGATACTTTCCACGAGAGCGTCAGATATATATTGTTAACATAGTGTTGAATGTCATTCACAGAGCAGCCAGGACAGCAGTGTCAACAGTAACTAGGCTACAGGTTGGGACAACCGAGCAATCACGGTTCAATTCCTGGCAGGAGCAAGATATCTTCCAATTCTTGAAAGCATCCAGCCAGCCCCAAAGTGCATGCATCCTCCTATTCAGTGGGAAGTGGGCACCGTTTCCCCAAGGGCACAGGGGCCAGGGAGTTAAGCTGACTACTCACCTCAATCAAGCACTGAGGTTAAGTGACATACCTTTATGTAAGACGCTATCACCTTGCTAAGTGATATGCATGTACCACAAATAACAATATGCATTCACTTAAAGTTGAGGCAGAATTTAGTGCAACAGCTCACAGTTAACTCTTCTAGTCATGAATTCAAAGAAAGAAAAAGAAAAGATGTTGACCCAAAAGGGGCATCATCAAAAAGGTACCTATGACATTATGTCAAAACATGCCCCATGTTCATTATAAGGAAGAGAATAATGTCATCAAAGATACCACTGAAACTTAAATAAGTGTAGTTTCTTCACTGTGTTGTGTGACACAAACTCCTCCTCATTTTGGCTCCTCCTGTATGCAGGTGTGAACTAATTCATGTGTGTATCAAAAGCACAATGATAACATCCCTCAGAAAAACCATAAAAAGTTTCTGTAAGCCCAACTTAAACCAGCCAAAGTACTGGTTTTGTTTTGGGATGCAGCATTCTTTGCATGTCAGATTCTTTGAACTTTAAAGAGCACTTAAATCAATATGTCAGCTACAACCAACAAATCTAAACAGTGTGGCAAATGATTATAAGGTGACGCAACTGAAACTACCAAAGACTGAACTTCAAAAGAGAAGGCCATAAGCAAACAGCATCACATCCCAGATGACAGCAATCTCCAGTCACCGTCATGACATAAAATGTCTCACTGTTTATGGATACTTCCTCTGGTAGACAACAAATTTTTTGTGATTTCTCCATTCACTAACACCCAGTTCTTCAGCAGTAAAGATGGGCCCTAATTGTCAATCTGATAACTAACCTTAAAAACATACATTAAATATAATTTTACAATAACCCAACAGTTAACAGCAAACTCACTGACACAGGACCAGTGGTGAGCCACTAGAAACACGTTAATAAACCTTGACGTTCTGCTCAACAACCCAAATGACTATCAGCTTCTCAAGACAGACTCTGCTCCAAGGTGTGGGTCTTAATTAGTTACCAGCAAAATTACTGTACATACACAACCACCCCTGTGTAATTCTGAATATTAGGTTCATTTCACAATTAATTTCATGCTTCATATTCTTAACTTGGAAATTAATGCTACGTATTTACAGCTTACCACACTTACCTATCCTTACGCAACTCTTCATTTGCTGAACTTCTACCAGAATGAACACTACCACGGTCTTCCGAGAAGGCACCTTGATTGTAATTTTGGTGTGTTGAATAGTATTTGGCATACCACTCTGCATATGCTGTGGGATTAGTTCGACGCAAGTTTTCATAATACTTGTAAGTGTAGTAAGGATCATAGTGGTATGAATCCATTTGCCTCCCAAAATAACCGTAGGCTGGCCATGAAAGACACAAATAATTATAAATTATAACTACAACACTTACTCTCATAACACACACACCTATTTATTGAAAAATCTCTGACTGAAAGCTGTGGTACAGTTCACAGTGAGATCAAACAAACTGCACTCAAAACATTATTTTCACTTGATATAATGAATGTCCGAAAATGTATATCTTAATATCACAATTAACAGCAGAACTCTTTTATTTTCATAACTGCACAAAACTGCAAAGCCAGAAATAATCTACTTAAAATATTCTTCTTCCTAGCTTTCAAACTGTATATTTAAGTCCCTTACCTCCATATCCATGGAAATCTCTCCGACGATATTCTTCATATTCTGATCGACTTGAGGGACGGGACCTGCAGTTTAAAAATCAATTCACGTTACAGAGTGTACCTGTTTGATGAATGTGAGAGCTATCACGAAAGACAGTCACACAGGAAAAAACTGTTCTCATTATGAAGCAGTCAAAAGGTAGAGAGATGTCTGTGTGTCAGCTGGCAATGCAGCGTACTGCCTGGCTAACATCGAGCTGTCTCTCTACAATGTTTCCAATTTCTGGTACTAATATTCCGTACAATCAGATTTCACAGTAACAAAGACTGTAATATATATGAACAGATAAACTGAATGGTTATCTGTGGAAATCATAGCTACAGGCACCATAAACTAGATCATGAACATTATATTAACCCTGTAATGTGACAGGGCTATGGCCAGTATATGAAATAAAAATTGTGAAGAACTTATACACATTATATTATCATGAAGGTTAAAACCTCTTCAGACAACACAGAAGAGCACCATAAAAACAGACAATACAATTCTGTAACCAGCTGGACTATAATGGCACAACAGTTATTAATTCTTACAACCATTTTTAATGCTACATATGAAACAACTGTGCTCACACAGCAATATCTATTATAGATAATTTTAATTATAACAAGAGATTTCCAGTTCTTTACAATCCTGCAGTCTAGCTTCTAATATACATCAGACTACAACTTTGTAACAAACCACTGTCAGCCAGTTTTGTACCTTCCACACAGCAACTCAGTAGAAACTCTCAGTTTTGGGAGTCTAGCTCAAGTAAATGTGTATTATCTAGTTACTTTTACTTAAAATCAGTGTTTCAGAGAAACTGCTAGCACCATCTGACTACAATGTACACCCACCGTTGACCACCCCGATAGTAAGGGTCATCATCATAGCCCCTATGGTAGTAGTCATCAGACCTCCTATACTCATGTCTGTCAGAATACTCTTGTCTTTGTCTTTCTCTATTTCGATCCCTTCCACCATCACGATCTTGGTCATGGTCTCGAGCACGTTCTCTGCCTGTAGTCCTAAAATGAAGCAAAAAAAAGTAGAATACAAGGTCCATTACAGAACAAAACATCTTTACATACCCCTACATTTCGTCTACTATATTGAAGGCTCATATTAAACCAAGTCTGTGTTGAAGACATCCACTGACATTTGGGTACTTACCAGATTCAACCCAAAACAGGTGTGTACATTACTGACTACTTTCTGTCACCCACATGCCTTATGTTAGTGAATGGCCAGTTACGCAAACAGAAGAAACCTGACATGACATGACACTCAGAAGCTCTTACTAAATCCAAACCAGATACGTACATTCCTTAAAAGTTTTTTATCACCCACATTCTTAGCATTAATGGATGGTTAACTTATTCCAAAAGAAAGATATTGCCTCAGAGTATTTGGAGAAACAGCTGTGGCTCATGCAAGTGCAATATGATCACATGGTCTAAAAAGTTTACAGTAGTTCTTCAGTCATATCATCCATCTTATATAATCTTCCATCCAGTTAACCATGGAAATGTAATCAGACGAAACAATTCCTTCCTTGAAGTTCTTGGTGGTGATCAGCACTGAACATGAAGATTTACAGAACATGTACCCATACTGGCTGCCACCTTTAACTTAGAAGCTAATCATCCACTCCATGTTAAAAAAGAAGTTTCTCTGAGCCTACCTAAACCCAAAGGTTGAGAATAGCTTTGCCTGTAAGGCCCCACTGAGTAGGTCTTACTATTTTACCCTAGAGACAGGGACCGACCCTCTCCCTGAAACGTAGTGTTTTACTTATTTATTATTGCTTTTAAAACACCAGATGGTGGAATTTTAATAATCTTAAATCAGTACATTTCTATTTTGTGTTTTCTCACCTGTGACTGAGTGGCAACAAAGAGGTGTGACAGTGATTCATGTTTAACGGTTGCTGCATCATTACATAATGTACCTCACACGCACAGAAGCTTCACTATAAGTATTTCTGTACACTCTTCTTCTATCATGCTTACCTATGATCTTGTCTCTCTCTAGGGACATTTTCCATTTCACGCAGTCCTCTTTCTCTATTAGCTCGGTCTCTGTAGTGGATATCATAATGATCATGGTATCGGGCTTTGTCACGATCATGATCACTAAAATAGTCCTCTGTATCTGCATCATCTTCCTGTCTATCATACCTGGCAAGACAGAAAAATAAATCAGACAATATTTATACCTGTTACACTAATATGCTTCTTTACCTGCCTACCAACCACATGCCTACCTACCCACCAACTACCAAACTACCCACCCACCCACTTACACACTGGGGCTTTTAAAGTGCAAGTTTATGTCCAACTCTGCTCTACTTTTTGGTGATGGATCAAAGCATAAACTGATTACTATGGTGCATCAGGGCAGTAACAACAGAACAGTGGTAAAAAAAAATAATAATAATAATAGAAAACTATGATAATAAATAAGCACGTCAATCTTTTGGAAGTGTAAGGAATACCCTGACCAACAAGAGCATTTCTACTGGTCAAATAAACACAGCATACCTCAACTCTCAAAACATGCAGGCAGCAACATCAAGTTTTGTGTAACGACATGTACATACAGCTGTGTAAATAAAATTAACCAGTCCTGCTACCATGCATTTCCACCCTCAGTGATAACCACTGTACAACTAGTGCTCTTCAGTTCTACTTCTTCATAAAACAAACTGGTGCAACACAACACCCACATTACTAAATAATACAGTGACACCTGGATTTCACATTTCTGAAGGGAACATTTAAAATGAATACAAAAACATGGAAAATGTAAAGCAAGGAAACAAAAATGTATGTAGCTAATAAAACTGAATGTGCTAAATTACTACAGTCAAGTCATAATGATAACATGCAAAAACAAATTCTCTTTCAGTGCAGTACAAACCCCAAAGAGCACATTAAAAAATATTAAAGGTGTTATGCAAAGATTTTCACACTAGTTTGTGTTTGGTTGAATTTACTACTACCACCTACAGGGAAAAAAGTACACTAGGCACGTGCAATGCAGCAACAGATGTCTCTACCAAGCGGTCAAGCACTAAGTTCCCAGGCAGTTGTTGTAGCTGCATGGCTCCATTCTGCTGGCACAAGCCTGTAGCCACTGAACAGTAAGCATACAGGCACATAATTGAGCAGATGGAAATTTATAACTGAAAATCATTTTTTTTTTATTTTCATGATTTCCAATTGAAAATATTTAAAACAACAGCAACAAGCCATAATTTATGCTCACCCTGATTCTATACCTGACAACTGAGTGGAAAGCTTAACCATATATTTCACAGAAAAATTTAATGTTGCCCTTATTACAGTGCCAAGGCCAACAAAAATGTGTAGACTGAAGGAAAATGCAGCATCAAGGCATGAAAAATCCAAGTGTAACTGTAACAGTGATAATGCATATGTGAATTTTTGTTCAGTAGTATACCAGTAATTTTTTTAACCAAAATTTAAATAGCAGTACAAAAATAAAAGAATTAAGAAAAGCAATGAATAAAAATTGTACTTTCATACTTTCTTTTGTGCCTGGGTCTTCGACTATCATCATGACCTCTGTATTCTTTCCTGTGATCATAGTGTCTGTCATCTCTGTAGCGACCACCACTTGAGGAATCGTCTCTGTCTCGTTCGTGCCTGGGGCTATATTTCCATTCCCACTCATCTCGGTCCCTGTATCTACTTGCACCAGGTGATTCAGCTCTGTCCTTATCACGAGAAGCGTAGAAGTCTCGACCATCTGTCTGTCTTCTTTGGTGTTGAGAATTATGTTCATTTCCCTCGTCATCCTGATGCCAACGTTCTCGATCTTTGGCCATCGTATCCCGCCGAGGACCACTGTCAAAAGTATACTCAGATTTTAATAACATTAAAAAACCTTGTCCCTAGCACAGAAACTGTGGTATAAGATATTAAGAAAAAAAAATTCTGTTTTGGTAATCCTGATTATTTTAAACTATAGGGCAGACGGTGTTTCTTCCTGCTTTTAACATGACCACTTACATCAGAAATTTATTTGTTAGGATGAAACAACAATCAGGTTTTCCACATATCCTACTGAAAACAGTGAACTTTAAAAGAGTACCATACCTAACATTTATTTCCAAAGCTTATGAACCAGGAAAACTGGTCAAAAAATTTCAAACCACATTCTCATATGTTTGAAGGTTCAAATGAGTATTTAAAATTCACTATCACCAACATACCCCCCCTTCTGCACTCCAAACTAATTATCAGATGCTCCAGTACATTAGCCACACACCCAGTGTTCTTCTATCACTCTGGTTCTAACTGTTCCATATGGCTGCAGTGATCTTACCAATCACATGGCATGATTTAACTAAAACCTTGTACCCAATTCCTTGATGTGCTGCCAAATCAGAATCTCCTACTGTATTTGTTTAAATTCTACCCAACCTAAGTCAGGCTAAGAACACAAATGCACAAACATAAATCTAACTGCAGTGTGCTACCACACAGTGAATAATTGGCCAGTTTTATTCCTTTCCATATCAGTTCCACTGCTCAGTATTACAACTAGTACAGTTTCTTTCATAAATATGTTAACATCAACTGCATTTAACCAAACTATTATCTAAGATGTCTGCTGGCACTTCTTCCTTTAGCACTCCTGTTCCCTTTGCTACATTAGGGAGCACTGCCCATTAGGATTGCAGGTTAGGAATTACTTGATGTGCAGTCAATTTGCAGATAAAGTTGTTAATACATTTGTCTATGCTAACTGTCTGTCACATTGCATGCTGTGTGAACTAGTTATTCTCCTATTTTGTAGCAACTTATTATATTTGTCCAACAAATGCACCATACATATATTAACAATATCCATTTCTTAAAGCACTCTTACATGTTTTGATATTTATACATCATCCTCAGGGAGTCCCTTAATATGTAAGCTAAAGTTACAAAACTGATAAAATGGAAACAATTATTCCTGCACAAATGTTTTAATTATATTTATTTATAGCTGTATAAAAATGTTGGTAGGGCGTCTTAGACGCCCTACCAACAGCCTTCCCCCTACAGTCAGTTCTCACTCAAGCTGTGTACCTACAAGCCGCCAGGAACTCTCATAGAGAGTGACAGTACCATATGCTGCATGTGTACAACTGTATCATCCTGAAGATGAGCACTTGAGGCCCGAAACATGTAGAGGAGATTAATATTTTATGAATAAATAACAATTGGTAACATCAACAGAAGTTCTCACATATGTTAGCAGATTAATGAGAACCCTAAAGTACAGACACCATAAATACCTTGCATCCCGAACAGTGTTCTCAGAGGGTGCCGGGGGTGTGTACACTTCTACACTGTCAGAACCAATAGTCTCACTTCGCTCTGATGGAGGCTGTGGTAAGTTGCTGACACCTGTGGCCTGTTCTGGTGTTGGACTAACGGGTTCACTCTTCACACGACTACTTGCTGACACTGTACCAAGCAAAGGAACTTGTATAAAAAACAGTATGCCTATTTCAGTTCTAACTCCACAGAACAGAGTACCATTCCCCACATTCCCAAAATCCAAAGCTTTAATAACATGTCCAAAATAACCTGCCAATGAAACCTATACTCAGCCAGATGAACCTAGCCCATATCCTATTTCCCTGTGATCCATTTTATTACCGTCTTTCCATCAAAGCCTAGGACTCCCAAGTTGCCTGTTCCCTTCTGAGTCTTTGACCAGAATATTTTTACTATTTATTTAAAATAAGTCTTCATTAGTCTAACACAAAGTGCACAAATCCTGGGTGCCAGGTCATCCAAGTAACTAAATTTTGTACAGTTGTACCTAATACATGTGGGCCCTCAATAAGTAACTTGCTTTCTGTTACCCTTTTGGTACAAAGAATTTTGAGGTGGCTACTAGACCTCTGGAAAACTTGTGTACCCCTCACACAACAGATGAAAAGTATACAGATGGACATTCTCATAAATGTACTTTTTTTTTCTTTCAGCGCAACAGCCCCCAGTGGGTCAGGGCCTTCTCATTCATGAGGTTTCAAGATCAAGCTGGTAGGACTCCTCTGGATGAGTGATTGGCCTGTTGCAGAGACCTCTACCTGACAAGAGACAGACATCCATGCCCCCCAGTGGGAATCAAACCCACAACCTCAGCAGGCGAGCAGCCTTAGACCTAAGCCTTAGACTCCACAGCCAGTGGGACCAGCCATAAATATACTTTGCTTCACACAATTTCATTCTAGGGGTTTTAAATTTCAAATGCTGTAAATTAGGGAACATCATAAATAATGCAGTAAATGTTTCACCTATTAAATTAACATGGTACACTCTTGTGAACATGTTACTAAACCTTCAACGTAACAAAAAGGTGACTCTGAACTCAAAACTCCAGAAGTGCTAGGTTACTTCATCTTTAGCAAACAAAACTCAACTCTGTGAAAGTTACGTACATGGTGATGGTGGCAATGGTAATGTTCCAGCAGCTCCCACACCATCCACTTCATCTTGTGCCACTCCTGTGACAACTCTTAGCTCCAAAGGAACTGCATCAATGGGCTGGAAAGTACCTGCTGGCAACCCCAACTGTGCAACATTTCCCTGACTTTCTGGACTACTGGACTCTCCAGGAACCATCCTCCTCAAACCAGGTGGTGGTGGAATATCATCCACTGAACCATGTGCAGGTACTGTTTCAACACTTCCAGACTCAGAGACAAAACTTCCACCACCACTTTCCTCAGTCAGCTGTCCTGGGACCATTCTGTCAAGCAACAAGTCATCTGAAGAATTTTCAGCAGTGTGCACCGAGTCCAAAACTTGCATTACGGTATTTTCAATTTCAGTAAACTGCCCTGGGACCATCCTACGCAAGCCTAGTGGTGGTGTCAAAATACCCTCATTGAAATTATCACCAGGCCTGATAACCACATTCTCTGGTTCAGAGCTGTTTGTGATGACATTCTGTTCAGTGATTTGACCAGGAACCATACGATGAAGCTCATGCAGAGGCAAAAACCCTTCATGTGAAGCACTACTGTTACCATTTCTTGAAACTCGGTACTGTGTTTCCACAATATCTGGCATTGTGGATCTAATCTCCCTCTCATTGCCAGTCAGCTGACCAGTCTCAAGATACTGGTTTCGATCTGGCCCACAGTGGGGTGCCACCTCTTGGTTTTCAGGACTTGCACTGTAACTCGATGGTTGGGTCCAATGAGATACTGTGCCTCGTAGTGCATCCTAGAACAGGAGACAAATGTTGTTTACCTTATAGAAGAGAATAACAGCTTTCACAGCAAATGAATGTATTAAAATTCTCTGGAGTGATCAGCCATATCAATATTCAACAGCTCAATCTACATGTGACTAATCACCAAGAGAATTTTAGTGTAAAAACACCTTGTCAGCACCATCATTTTTTCACAGGTTTACAAGTGCTTGGAATTTAGAAAAGAAAGGTCACTGACATGCCTATCTTTAAGATTTTACAGAAGCGATACAAAAAAAATTATCAGTAAGTGAACACTATGTATCAAGAGATTCATTAACACTTATAGTGAAGTACATTTTCGAAGAGATGATATTCACTTCTTTACTTTATGGTTGAATTAAGTAAATCCATGCCCAATCCATGAACTTACACACACTAACTTACTTGAAAAGAGTTTCTAATGTCTGCTCTAAAACCTACCTGGCCAACTGCAGGAGCATGCAGTCTCATTACAGGGGCTGTCTGCAGAACATCCACAAAGTCGGGTCTCTCCTTATTATCCGGTACAGTCTCCAGATTCACCACATCTTCCGCCATCAGAGGTGGTGTTTTCTTTTTTCTACCAATACTGCCTGAAGTTTCTGCAGTCTTGAGACTGTATGTTGGCTGCATGAGGGTGTTTATTGTGTGTGACATGATCTCTGGTAATGCTCCAAACTGAGCAACATTCACACCTGATTCAGTTGGTCCTACTGATGGAATGTGTGGATGATTGTAATTTCTCTTGTCAACTACACCAGCTGCTCCTTCTCCACTGGGTGGACTGGCTCGATATTTCTGTACATGTTTCTGGGTCAGTGAGTATGGGTTATTGTTCTTTTTCTGAGTAATTCCAGTAGTCTTTGGAGGAGGTCCAAGCGCTGCCTGTGTCGGAGTTATGTTCACATTAC
>Ga0209629_10002140_pt1 | contig 13205 bp, 15 predicted proteins | sample TergutCu122P5_FD_187286 | JGI IMG/M metagenome (GOLD analysis project Ga0209629, IMG submission 187286) | Cubitermes ugandensis P5 segment gut microbial communities from Kakamega Forest, Kenya - Cu122 P5 (SPAdes) (version 2) | ecosystem: Host-associated > Arthropoda: Insects > Digestive system... | reverse complement strand
CGCCTTATCAAGACGGTGCTCTAACCAACTGAGCTACAGACCCTCGTCTGTTTGCTACGCTTTGAACAACCGATAGGCTGTGGGTGCCTCAATACGACACGCTTCGCGTCCTTGAACGGCGTTGCGTGTGTTCTCTAGAAAGGAGGTGATCCAGCCGCAGGTTCCCCTACGGCTACCTTGTTACGACTTCACCCCAGTCACGAACCCCGCCGTGGTAAGCGCCCTCCTTGCGGTTAGGCTACCTACTTCTGGCGGAACCCGCTCCCATGGTGTGACGGGCGGTGTGTACAAGACCCGGGAACGTATTCACCGCGACATGCTGATCCGCGATTACTAGCGATTCCGACTTCATGCAGGCGAGTTGCAGCCTGCAATCCGGACTACGATCGGCTTTTCGGGATTGGCTCCACCTCGCGGCTTGGCTACCCTCTGTACCGACCATTGTATGACGTGTGAAGCCCTACCCATAAGGGCCATGAGGACTTGACGTCATCCCCACCTTCCTCCGGTTTGTCACCGGCAGTCTCGTTAAAGTGCCCAACCTAATGATGGCAATTAACGACAAGGGTTGCGCTCGTTGCGGGACTTAACCCAACATCTCACGACACGAGCTGACGACAGCCATGCAGCACCTGTGTCCAGATTCCCTTTCGGGCACAATCTCATCTCTGAAATCTCTCTGGCATGTCAAGGGTAGGTAAGGTTTTTCGCGTTGCATCGAATTAATCCACATCATCCACCGCTTGTGCGGGTCCCCGTCAATTCCTTTGAGTTTTAACCTTGCGGCCGTACTCCCCAGGCGGTCAACTTCACGCGTTAGCTCCGGTACTAAATGGTTTTACCCACCCAACACCTAGTTGACATCGTTTAGGGCGTGGACTACCAGGGTATCTAATCCTGTTTGCTACCCACGCTTTCGTGCATGAGCGTCAGTATCGGCCCAGGGGGCTGCCTTCGCCATTGGTGTTCCTCCACATCTCTACGCATTTCACTGCTACACGTGGAATTCCACCCCCCTCTGCCGTACTCTAGCCTTGCAGTCACAAACGCCATTCCCAGGTTAAGCCCGGGGATTTCACGCCTGTCTTACAAAACCGCCTGCGCACGCTTTACGCCCAGTAATTCCGATTAACGCTCGCACCCTACGTATTACCGCGGCTGCTGGCACGTAGTTAGCCGGTGCTTCTTACTCCGGTACCGTCATCCACGCGCTATGTTAGAGCACGCGATTTCTTCCCGGCCGAAAGAGCTTTACAACCCGAAGGCCTTCTTCACTCACGCGGCATGGCTGGATCAGGGTTGCCCCCATTGTCCAAAATTCCCCACTGCTGCCTCCCGTAGGAGTCTGGGCCGTGTCTCAGTCCCAGTGTGGCGGATCATCCTCTCAGACCCGCTACAGATCGTCGCCTTGGTAGGCCTTTACCCCACCAACCAGCTAATCTGATATCGGCCGCTCCCCCAGCGCAAGGTCTTGCGATCCCCTGCTTTGCTGCTCACAGTTTATGCGGTATTAGCGCAACTTTCGCTGCGTTATCCCCCACTGGAGGGTACGTTCCGATACGTTACTCACCCGTTCGCCACTCGCCGCCAGGGTTGCCCCCGCGATGCCGTTCGACTTGCATGTGTAAGGCATGCCGCCAGCGTTCAATCTGAGCCAGGATCAAACTCTTCAGTTCAATCCAACTTACTCGCAATTCACTGACAGTAGACTTTTACCTCTACCTCATCTCTCCATCCGTGCGATTGCCTCAATACCTTTACGTGACTCGCGCCACGTCGCATCAAGACACCCACACCTATCGGTTGTCCAGGTTGTTAAAGAACTCCCTCCACTCCGCCTCGCCTCAACCAAGGGCCAAAGCAGCAGAGAAACGAAATTATGACCTGCCAACAAAAAACCGTCAAGCGGTTCGAGGGAAATTTCTGCTCTCGGTTTTCAGCCCCGGCCCCGGCGCATCAATGGGGAAAGGCTTTTGGCTATTGTTCCAGCCATTCGAGCAGCGGCGCCCACTGCTCGGCATCGCGCCGGTGGCGGGCGCGCGGCGGGTCGAAAATGCTGGCGCCGGCAGCGGCGACGTTGACGTAGTTCTGGGTATTGCGCAGATAGGCGACGATGGGAATGTCGAAATGCTTGAGGAATTCCTCAAGCATGCCGGCCGCCCGGGTTCTCGGGTCGACACGCATGGCGACGATGCCGACCTTGCCGCGTTGACCGCGAATTTCGTTGCGTATTGCGTTGAGGAAATCCTCGGTCGCCGCCATGTCGAAAACGGACGGAACCAGCGGCACCAGGACTTTATCCGCGGCGCGCAGATAATCCGAGAGCTTGTAGCCCTGCAACCCGGCCGGCGCATCGACGACGACCCAGTCGGCCTCGCGCGGCAGGCCAAGGGAGATCTGGTTGCCGGCGTAATAGCCGGTGACGGGCGGCAGGGCCGGGTCGCGGAAGGCCATCCAGCGCAATGCCGACTGCTGGCGATCGAGGTCACACAGGGTCGTTTTGCACCCCTGGTTGGCGAAATAACCGGACAGGTTGGTCGCCAGCGTCGTTTTCCCCGCTCCGCCTTTGGGATTTGCCACCAGGACTGCACGCATGTCGAACTCCCTTGAATTTTTGTCAGCGCATTATATTCGGCGTGCTCAAGAACGTCATAGATGCATAGAATGCTGGCTTCCAACACTGAGTCGATCATGGTGAGCAAAATTGCGGGTGACCGCCAGGGCATTCAATCCATCGAGGTCGGGTTTCGTCTGTTGCGCGTGCTGTCGGCCACGAACCGGCCGATGATGTTGCGCGACATCGCCAAGGGAGCCGGCATGCCGGCGGCCAAAGCGCATCGTTACATGGTCAGTTTTCTGCGCATCGGCATTGTCGAGCAGGATCCCGCCAGCGGTCGCTATGATCTGGGCGCTTATGCCCTGCAACTCGGCTTGTCCGGCTTGAACAGACTGGACCCGATCCGGCTCTCTGGCCCCATCCTCGAAAGCCTGTGCGAAGAAATCGACGAGACGGTGGCCTTGGCCGTATGGGGCAGCCGTGGCGCGACCATCGTGCGCATCGTCGATTCGGGCGCGCCAGTCACCATCACGCTCCGCCACGGGGCCGTGCTGCCGTTGTCCAGATCGGCGACCGGGCGCGCCTTTTCGGCCTTCTTTCGCTCGCCGTTCCTGAAGAAATTGCTGGATGAAGAATTGCGGGAAACCGCCAAAAGCAGCAAGACCAGCATCACCGCGGTTCGTCGGCAACTGGAAAAGACCCTGGCGGACATCCGTGCCCATGGCATTTCGCGGGCGACCGGAAGTCATACACCGGGCATCAACGGATTCAGCGCGCCGGTCTATGACCACACCGGCGGTATGGTGGCCAGCATCACCGCGCTGGGTACGGCCGGAGATTTCGATGCCGAATGGGGCAGCCCGGTCGCCAAGACCATGCTGGCCGCGGCGGATGAACTATCGCGGCGCCTGGGTTTTGGCAGCATGGCGGAAACCCATGGTGCCCCCGAACGGAATCGAATTTGACGTATTTGCGGCGGTTTTCGGCTGATATGGGGGAATTTTGGGGAGTCTGATCGAGAATCTGCGAGTTAAAACAGCCCTGCATTTGTTTCCATCTCGCGCTGGCGCGAAAGAGATTTCACAGATCATGGCGAGTTACTGGACTCATCAAAACGCCTCAGCGCGTCGATCCGGCCCCGGCAGGCGTCGTACTGGGTTTTGGCGTTTCTGGCCCAGAGGGCGATGTCTCCGTCGGTGGCAAAACGCCCGACATCGGGATCGGCGGTAGTGGTGGCATGGGCATGAGCAATGTCGCGGGCGGGCGCGGACAGGGCGCTGCCAGCGGTGCGGGCGGCGTCGTGGTCGTTGAGCAGGCGCACAATGTCAGCAGTGAGACACAGACGGCCAGACGTGATCTTTCTGAGTACATCGTCCTTTTCCTTTCCCATTCGGTTGGCTTCGGTTTCCAGTTCCAGCGCGCGGGCGGCGAGGCGCTCGCCTTCCCGTTCGATGCGGATAACTTCCTCGGCGATCTGGCTCGCGGCTTCTGCGGAATCCTTGTTTTCCTGATGCCAGGCGGCCTCGATGCGGGTGATTTCGCTGTTGAGACGGTACCCTTGGATGATCCAGCCGCTGCAAAAGCTGGATACGGCGATGGAGAGGGAGATGATCAGGTTAGGACTCATTTATGGCCTCATGACACAATGCAGCACGCGCCCACGCCCGTTTCCAGACGCCGACGCAGACCTTGTTGCCGGGGGTGGCGCAATCGAAACCGCGCACGAAGCGGTAGCGCTCGTAGAAATCGCAGTGCTCCGGCCAGCGCCCGGCGCGGGCGAGCGCGAGGAGACTGGAGCGATTCCAGGTTGCACAACCGAATTGATGCACGAAATCGGCGGCCAGATCGAAGAGCGCCGGATCAGTCTCACAGTCCGGGCAGGAGCGGCGGACGCAGGCGGCATCTTCGGCCAGCGCCAGCGAGAATTCATGGATGGCCTTCTCGACGGGCAGCCGGTCGCCCGCCTGCACGCGCTCGCCGGTGCTTGGGTAATAGGTCAGGCCACCGACATCGAGGGTCGGCGGGTCGCCCTTGACCGGGATGATGGCCCGGGCCTCGGTGGCGCCGGTGGCCGGGCCGCCCTCGTGCTGGAGGGTGAAGGCGACGCCGGCGGCGGTGAGGGACGCGACCAGGCCCCAGACGATGCCGCTGGATGGTTTCCGCTCAGTCATGCCCGGCATCCGTGATTCGGCGCTGGTGGTTCTCGGCCCGGACGCGCTCCTGGCGGCGCCGGTCGATGATGTCCCAGGCGAAGCGATAGACGAGATGCGCCATCATCATCAGGGTGTAGACCAGGGTGACGACCATGACCATTTTGTCGATGTTGCCGAGGAACATATCGAGTAGCGATACCGTGACTGGCGGCGCGACCTTGGCGACGTTCATGGAGATTTCCTGTTGAGGGTCTAGGGTCATTTTTCAGCCTTTGTGTACCCCCTTCGGGTCAATGGCATCGAGCAGCGCCGAGCGGATCGCCAACGCGAGCTTTTGCCGCCAGCCCGCCGCGCCGTTCGAGAGACGCCAGAGGCGGCCCGATAGCGTCCATTCGCGCGGCGGTTCGAGGAACAGCGCCGAGCCGACGATGACGTTCACGAACAGATCGAGCGCCAGACCGAAGGCCAGCGACGGGTAGCCAAAGACCTTCATGGCCGGGGTCAGGAGGCCGGCATCGCGCACCATCTTGAGGCGCATGGCGGCGGTGTAGAAGATCCACAGCAGCCAGGGCGCGGCGATGAAAGTGAGGGCCAGTGAGAGATGATTCATGTGTCGCTCCAGTCAGTATCCCGACGGGTCGGAAAGCGCCAGGATGGCCCCCGGCCCCTTCTTTTTGCCGACCTTGCTTTTGCCGCCGTTGCCGGCATTCAGGTTGATGCGGGTGATCCAGGCCGACTTGTCGAAATTGTGCTCGACCGATTCGGCCAGATACGCCCCATCGACATCCCGCTTGATGCCGTCCAGCCGTATCCATTGCTCTGCTCCGATGTCGGCCCGCCCGCGCATCAGTTCGACTTTCCCGGACATGGTGGCCCGGTTGAGCGATTCGATGCGGCTTTTCGCGGCGGCTTCTGCCGCTGCCGGATTCGGGTAAATGTGCCGCTCGGTATAGTTCGGCCCGTCCTCGCCGTTCGGGTTGCCCTCGAGGTGGACGATCCGTCCGCCCGTCCTGTTGTTGTGCCAGGCGGCGGAAACCGAGCCGTAGGCGGGGCGATCCGGGAAGGTCATGCGGTAACTCGCCAGATCGGAACGGACGAGTTTGATTTCCGGCATGGGCCGGCCGCTGCCGGCCTTGCCCTCGCCGCGCGGGGCGACGATCAGCTTTTTGTCCTTGATCGTTGCCGTCGCGCCGTGGTCGCGGGCGATGCGCGTGATGAAGTGCATGTCCGATTCGTTCATCTGATCGGCGCGCGGCACCTTCGCCTCGACGCTGCATTGCGGCTGATAACCGTTGTTCCTGGCAATGTCGGCCACGATGGCCGAGAGGTCGGTGTTTTCCCAACTCGCGCGCTTCTGGCTCTTCATCGTTTCCGCGATGTCGAGCGGCTTGGCGCGGATGACGAGGGTTTGCGGCGGCCCGGAAACCTCGATCTCGTCGACGCGGTATTTCCCGAGAAACGACAGGTCTTCTCCGACATAGCCGAGGCGCACGTCCAGATTCACGCCCTTGGCCGGAAACGCCACCGCGCCATCGCGGTCGTCAATCGTCAGTTCACACTCGTCGGATTCGAGGCCCGGCTTGTCCGTGAGGCGTATCGAGAGCAGACGGTCACGGATCAGCGCCGTGATGTCCGCATCGTTAGCAAGAATCTGAAAATCCGGTTTCACCGTTCAACTCCACAGCTTGATGGGCTTTTCGACTGGCCGTTGCAAATCCGGCAGGACGATGATGACCCCGGCGCGGTAGGGTTGCGGCTGGGCAGAGAGGCCGGGATTCTGGTCGATGACCGCCTCGACCGTCCCATTCAGATGCCCGTATTCGGCAAAGCAAAGGGTGTCCAGCCGGTCGCCGTCAGACGTTTTGATAGTCCGCGCCATAGCGTTCGAATTCCAGGGTGAAGGTCTGTTTGCGCGTCATCCCGTCCGGGAAGAAATACTCCTGATCCTCGTCGATCTTGCCGAGATACCAGGTTCCCAAGGCTTCGCCGTAGCCGGTGGTGAGGATGAGTGGTTCCATGCGGTAGCCGATGGCGCGCAGCTTTTCCAGTTGCCCGGCGCCGGCCCTTTGCGTAAAAATCACGCCAGCCAGAGACAGGCGCTCGCTTCCCTTGGCGACCGCCTGCAAGGCGGGCCGCCGGGTCAAACGCTCCTGACTGGCGATGCTGTAATTGGTCTCGCGCTTCAGGCGGTCGTACCCGGATGTGTTCAGGTTGAAGAAATAGCTCTCGCCCGACGGCGCGGTGAGAATCAGAAGGTGCGCGTGAGCGCCGCCGGATTCCGGGATGCTGGCGGCAAAGCCTTCGTCGAGGCGATCCGGGCTGGCCGCCGTGCTCTCGATGGGGGTCAGCGACGGCAGCCCCGGCGGGTTGGTCGTCGCCTCGAACAGTTTTTGCGTCCTGTCGGCAACGCCACGAATATCGGCGAGCGAGGACGCCATGGCGCTGCCGATAGCGGCGAATGCCTGTTGCTTGATGGCGGCTGCGATCATGCCGGCGTCGCTTCTGATCTGGTCGGCCAAGGTGTCCAGCCGAACAACGGACAGGTCGACGGACGAGAGCGAGCGGGCGACAGCGGACGCATCCGCAATGCCCGCCGCGAACCGGTTCCCGGCGCTGGCAAGGGCACTCGACGCGGCGCCGATGTCGACGACGGCGGCGGCTTCACGCTCGGCAAACGAGGCGCGCAGCCGTTCGAGGTCATCTGCCGTGCGCGGTACGCCGTCATCGGCGGCGGCGACGATCCCGGACAAACGGCGGGCTTTCTCCGTTGCCGAGGCAAGGAGCGTGGCGGCGTCTTGAATGGTCATATTTTATGGCCTAGCATCCAATAGGGAGGCTGTATGAAACAGATGGTTCTTGTCTGCGCGATGATCGTTGCCACGGTTTTGGCCGGTGCCGCCCATGCCGCCACGAACTGCCGTTCCGACGGCTTGGGCGGCGCCCGTTGCGACAATGGGCGGAGCATCCGGCCCGATGGGCTGGGCGGCTGGAAAGACGACAAAAGCAACACCTCGCGGCCCGACGGCCTGGGCGGTTATCGCCACAGCGACGGCAGCACGACGCGCCCCGATGGCCTGGGGGGCTGGCGTCACAGCGACGGCAGCCGTACTCGCCCGGATGGCTTGGGCGGTTACCGGAATAGTGATGGCACGACATGCCGGCCCGACGGGCTGGGGGGATTTCGCTGTACTCCGTGACCGGGGGCGGGCACAGAGCCGAGCGGGCCGCCCCGCGTCGCCGTGCAGGGCGGTACTTCTACGGCTATTCAGCGCGGTTGCTGTAGAACAGCAATACGGCTAAGATAACCGCGTGGATCAATCGCTTGACCCACCGACGACGTTTCGCAGGCTTCGTCATAGACTCACCTCCCTTGCGGGACATGATTGCAACGAAGGCCCCCTGCACGGGGCCTTTTTTGCAGCCCCGCGTCGCTATTTTATACCGCCACCCCCTGATTCAGGCGTGCGCCGGGTCGAACAGGTCGCCGCGTGCGCTCTTCTCGGTAAATTGATCCATCAGGCGCTTCATGTGCGGCAGCAGTTCCTCGGCCAGCCGGCGCGGGTCTTTCACGTCGCCATGCACCGTTATGTCGATCTTCGGTGAGAACGTCAGGTTTTGCTGTGGTTTGGCGACGCCTGATTTCTCCGCTGCCGCCGGTTTGGGGGGATTCGCCACGGACGCCAAGGCGGACTGCTCTTCGGATTTTTTGAAGGCTTCCTCGGCGGCAATCGCGTCCTTGGCGTCCTGGTTGCCGAAAAAGGCCAGCGTCTTGGCGATTGACCGCCCGATGCTGTCGCCGAATTCGGTTCCGGCAATCAGCTTGTCGTTGATGATGGTGCCGACACCGTAGCCTGCCGCCCCGGCTGCCGTGACCAAGCCGCCGGCCGCCGCCAGCGTGCCGGCGCCGCCGGAGGCGATGGCGCCCAGGGTGGGAGCGGCCAGCGCGGCCCGTCCAGCGCCAAGCACGCCGCTGGCCGCCTTGCCGAGATTGCTCAGGATGCCCGGTTTTTTGCCGGTCGCCGGGCCGCCCAGGCCGCCGCCGTCCATGCCGGGGATCCCCAGTCCGCCACCTGGCCAGTTGGTGACGAATACCGGGGCGCCGTTGCCGCCCGTCACGGCGCCGATCATGCGGCCCAGGATGCCGCCCTTGCCCGTCGCGCCTGAAACAATACCGCCGGTTCCCGGCAGGCCGCCGGCAAGGACGCTGCGGTTGCGGAATGCCTGTAGCGCGCCGCCGGCAATGTTTCCGATTCCCTTTGCCAACTTGAAGCCACCAACACCGACGGCTGCCGTTGTGGCAGCAACGGCTGCGGTTTTCCCGAACCCGCTGCCGAGAATGGCCGAACCGACACGGGCAACCCCGCCGGCAAATTGCCCGAGTAGGTCAGTCGCTGGACGCAATGCATCGCCAAAACTGACCAATACCCCATTCCAGGCATTGCCGGCTTCGCTCCATATCTGTTTTGACGCATCTCTGCGGTCGGCAAGGTCTTTCTCGACCTTGGCTAGACCGTTGGTTGTCTGAATGGTTTTCAGGTTCTCGCGGTGCAGTTTCTGGTTTTGCAGCGCCGCCAGCGCCGCCTGCTTGGCTTGCCGGTCGGTAATGAATTCCGACAAGCCGGCCATTTGCAGGTAGCCGTCGAGCATCTTCTGCGCGGCGGCCGGGTCTTGCGTCTTGGCGATCTGGGCTTGAAGATCGGCCATTTGCTTGGCTTTTTTCGGATCGGTTCGCACCGAGGCTTCCTGTACCAGTCCAAGGAATGCCGTGACCGGATCGTAGCCTTTGGCAATATTGGCCTGCATTGACTCGGTAAAGTCGATGCCGTTGTCGTCAAATTTTTTGATCGTGTCGGCCGATGTCAGCTTGGATAGCAGGTTGGCAAGATTCACCGCCGCCTCGTCGGCGCTGCCCGCTGCCTTCATCTGCGTTTGCAGCATGTTGGAAAGTTCGACGGTAGCGTGCTCGCCGGACATGCCGAAGGCCGTCAGTTGAGGCATCAGCGAGGGGAAGTGCTTCGCCATGTCCTTGGCCTCGAAACTGCCGAGATCGCCGGCGACGGCCACCTTGCCCAGCATCGCCTCGATGCGCGTCTGATCGGTGACGCCGGCCTGGCGTAGCGCCAGAACCAGCTTGGCGGTATCCGTACTGTCGGCGTTCTGGCCAACGGCAAAGCGCGCCATGCTGCGGGCTTGTTTCGTGGCGTCGGCCACGTCCATGCCGCCCGCGACCAGGGTATTGACGGCCTCGGCCAGTTCGTTCTGACCGATGCCCGAATCCGCCGCGTCTTTGCGGATGGACGCCGACATCTGGTCTTCCTTGTCGGTGCGCGCAATGCCGCCCTTGATGGCGATGTCGCGAATGATGGCTTGGTAATCAGCCGATTTCATGACGGATGGCGTGACCATCGCGGCAGTGGCAGCGATAACACCTAGCCCTTGTTTGGCCTGCGTTTTCCCGGCAGAGATTCGAGCACGCCCTTCCTCGACGGCAGAAAGGCGTTCAAGCTCGGTGCGGTGGCGGGCGATGGCTTCCTGGTTTTTTTTGTGTTCTTCCCTGCCCTTCTTGAAAGATTCGTGCATCGCATGGGATGTTTCCAACGATGACTTCCACCTTCTTTCCAGCGCGACGGTTTCACGCTTGCTTTCATTGAATTCCGTGGTCAGGCGCTTGACATCCGCCGTCAGCGACGGGAAATACTTGGCGGCAGCCTGTGTGCGAGCCAATTGCTTGCCTAACTCGGTGGAGCGGGCGCGCGATTCCTTTAACTCATTGCCGAGCGACCTACTTTCCCGCCACACTTTCCCGTATTTGGATATATCGAGATTGCGCAGCGACATGACTGAGTTGAGGCGGGTCATTTCGCTCTCGGTATTTTTCCGCATGTCGCCTATACTTTTAGAGGCGGTTGCGACAGATTTACCAAGGGACGCACCAACCGCGCCGCCAATGAGGACGCTGACCGCCGAGGAGAATGTTGACATGATCGAATCTCTCAATGCTTTTTTGGGACAGGTTCTCGGCTACCTGATGATACTGAGCGTGATAGTTGGCCTGTTTGGCGCGGCTATCTTGATACTGAACTGGGTATTTGATCTGGAAGGCTGGCTGGTTGATCGCGCCCTGAGCGACAGTCAATGAAACAATGGCGATAAGCCGCCCCCGCTAATCCGTCAGCCACCACAGCACGTCGGTGATCGTCAGCCGGTCGATTTCCGATGGCTGAAAATGCAGTTCAGTCGCCAGCCGCCGGGCTGCCTGCTTCAGTTCCTGATCCGTCGTCTTCGGAAACCAGGCGAAAATAACTCTCCTTGACGCGGTTGTAGTCGCGTACACAAAGCCTCTCGATGTCGCCCGGGGCGCACTCGGCCAGCGCGGCGAAGAGGAAGATGTCCTGTTCCTCCGTGTCGTCTTTGCTGCGTTTGGCGGCGGCGCGCAGGTCGCCGACCGTCGGCGTTCGCAACACCAGCGTGTCCTGCTTGACGCCGTTCAACACGGTCGGGCGCGAGAGTTTCACAGTGGCCGCATCGGGGCCGATGCTCAGCCAGTCGGGGGTTTTCTTGGTCATGGGTTTCTGTTCCTTGATAAACTTCATTCAGCTTCCTCTCGTTGACATCCCAACGGGTTGAAACAGAAAGCCCCGGCTGTTGGAAGCAGTCGGGGCTTTCGCTTTTCCGGTTTTCTGATTACATCCCGATGGCCGCCCGCTCTTCCTCGGCTTCGTCGTTGCCGTTGATGACGCGGATGTTGTTGGCCGGGTCGAGTTCATAGACGACCTCGCCGTCGACTTCCAGCTTGTAGTAGCTGGGCGCGAGGTTGAATGTCGTCTCGGATTTCTCGCCGGGCTTCCACGAGCCGGAATCGACCTCATCGATCATGCCGCGAAAGGTGGCGATGGCGCCGACGACTTCGCCCTTCAGGTCTTTGAAGGCGCCGCGAAAGCTGCAATCCAGCGCCGTGTCATCGGCCAGACCGAAGAAGGCCAGCACCTCCGGCGAGATGCCGGAGAGCTTGAAGCTGCCGTCCAGCATTTCCATGCCCATGCCGATTTTCACCGGGCCGTCCATGCCGCCGGCGCGGTGTTCCTCGGTCTTGCGCTTCAACTTGGGCAGGTTGACCTCGGTGGCGACGCCGGCATACCCCTTGCCATCGACGAAGAGGTTCATGTTGACGAGTGTTTGCGGAATCATTTACTTGGCTCCTTCGTTGATGTCCAGCACTTCGGTGATCCACTGGTTGGTCACCTCGACGCGGAATTGCGGGTTTTCGGCGGGCGGCACGTCGGTGAAGCGGATGTTCCAGTACACGCGGCCCTGTTCCAGTTGATCGGCGGTGTTCAGTTCGCGGTCGGGGTAGACCTCGAAATTGACGATGGCGCCCAGGGCTTTCAGGTGGCGCATGAAGTTCTGCAAGCCTTCCGTCACGTCCTTGACGTAGGTCTTGGTGATGGAGCGGTCGACCGCCCACTTGTGGGCGTAGAGAATCGCGTCCATGACGATATCCAGCGTGCGGACGCGGGTCACGAAGGCCCATTTCTGGTCGGCGGACAGGGTGCGGTTGCCCCACAGCCGGTAGCCGCCATCGCGGATGATGGTCGTGATGTTCGAGTTGTTCAGGAGATTGGCGCGGCAGGTGTCGTCGCCGTCGAGAAACTCGACCGGGCGCGTGGTGCCGATCACGCCCAGGAATTCCTTGTTGGAGGGCGAAGCCCAGAAGCCGTATTCCTTGTCCGTGCGGCAGAACAGACCGGCGACGTAGGGCGAGGCGGGGACGGTGATTTCGGCATTGGTTTCGGTATCCCAGACCTTGACGCCCGGATCGACCAGATAGACGCGCTTCGAGCCAAATTCCCCGGCGTAGTCGTAGGCGTCGTCATCGTCAGTGTCCGGCCCGTCGATGATGGCGATGGCGCGCAGCTTGGTGGCAATGGCATCCATCGCGGTGGCCACGGCCTGAGTTTTTGAGTGGCCCGCCGCCACCAGCAGCCGGGGCTGGGCATTGAAGCGGCTTTTGCCATCGAGCAGCGCCTGGAGGCCGGTGCGGCTTCCGGCGATGGTGACGCCGCCGATGATGGCCGAAACGAGCGCCGCTTGGTCGGCAGCGTCATCGCCCGTGTCGATGACGGGCACACCGACCGCCACGATAACGGCGGACGATTGTTCGTAGATACCGCGCGCCGCCTTGCTGATGGCCGCATCGACGCCGAATTTCATGACCGCTTCCCGGTAGCTCGTGAGCAGCACCGGAACATCCGGCTCGGCCAGGCCAGTGCCGGGGGTATAGGTATCGACCAGGCCGATGATCGAGGACGAAGGAATCGCAATAGGACGCGGCCCGACATCGATCAGGGAGACGGTGACGCCGTGGAAAAACGAGGTTTGAGGCATGGTGGATACTCCAATACAGGGTTGGGATTACAGCGTCGCCGCCCGGATGAACAGGTTGTCGACATCTTCATCGGAAAGATTCGCCGCCTCGGCCACGGCGAGCAGAAGCG
>Ga0209629_10002136_pt1 | contig 13206 bp, 7 predicted proteins | sample TergutCu122P5_FD_187286 | JGI IMG/M metagenome (GOLD analysis project Ga0209629, IMG submission 187286) | Cubitermes ugandensis P5 segment gut microbial communities from Kakamega Forest, Kenya - Cu122 P5 (SPAdes) (version 2) | ecosystem: Host-associated > Arthropoda: Insects > Digestive system >... | reverse complement strand
GTGTGTGTGTGTGTGTGTGTGTGTGTGTTGCAACTGCAGTGTTTCCGTCAGTCTTCACAGTGCATGTAAAAATAGTACTACAAATGAGCATAAAAAATGTGTTAATTTTATAGCCATGAGATATGAAGTCAGTCATGAATGGTGGGTAATACATAATCTAGTGTTTCTGAGATATTTAATGTCTGCCCTACTGGGCAAGGATATTTAAATTTTAGCCATTGGTTTGTGAACAATATGAGTGTAATTTGAACAAACAAAAAAAAAAAAGATAACATTATGAAATTAATGAAATTTTGTGGAAAATAGAAGATGTTATGTAGTATGTTTTTAAAATGTAGTAAATTTCCTAAAATTCTTACACTGAATTTTTAGGGGTGTTTTCTTATGTAAACATAGGCCATTAGAAGGTTAAACTTGGGAAGGGTGGGCTAAAACTCTAGTGGAGATGCAGGAAACAAAATTGAGCAGAGCATTTTGATGGTGGTTGAAGGTTTTTATTTGTGCATGTGACAAATTCAGATGATGGCAATGTATTGAGAAGCATGCTGCCTGACATACACTCAGCTGGTATCATCTCCAAAATATTCGTGCCTGCTGACAGTGCCATATTACACAAGACCACCATCTGAGTAACCAGAACATTTTGTGACTGACAACTTCACATACCTTACTTAAAAAATTATTGTTTAATGGTAATGGTGGATTAACTGGCTTCCCATATGAGATTCTGAGCTTCTCCTGATATGGCACAATGGCAACATGGTGAGTTCATTTTGCAGCAATTTCCATTATTATATGTCACAAAAATGGGACAAGGTAAATCTGAAAACTGGCTTTTTTATTGCTGTATTTTTGTCTCCTTTATAGTGGGCCCTACTGTACTAATCTTTTGTTTCTATAATGTATGTATGTTTGCGTAGACAGAGGTGCAGAGAAATCAAGACAATGGCCATGCATAAATATGGGGGTCTAACTGAGCATGAGCCGCAGTCAGAAGACTTTCTGTACCAGTTAGGTGATGCGGCCATGAGAATTGATTTGCTTCGTGTTAAACCAAGTCACACGGTTACTCTAAGCCTTGATGCAGTAGTTGATGGAATTATGGAAGCAAATAACAGAGGTATGATTGTGTATTTAAATAGGGTGAATGAAAAATATTGCCTCCATCTCAATTACTTTTGTTTTAATAAGGATATTTTAATTAATAAAACACAAATTAATTGTTGAAATGAGCCCTTTTATTTACTGTATTTACTTCTCCACATACTGTATATTCTTGAATCTAATCCCCACCCTTTTTACAGTTTCAGAGGGCTAAATATTCAGATGCAGAGTAGAATCACGTTCGGATTAGATCGAGAGCTGGATTTTGCAAAAATGATAGAGCCACTGTACGTGCTGTAAGAACAATACAATAATTAATTATTTTATTTATTATTTATAATATTATATAATATATTATATAATATTTATAATTTATTATTCATCAGACTGGCCGTCATCACTCATAACGGAATCGTTATCTGCTACCCAGTCACTACTTCACACACGGCGTGTTAGTCGGATAACGGTTAAAGCATTGGTAGCATCCAGTATTCAATCAGTCTGCCTTGTAGGCAAGGGGCGGTTGAAGGAAAGGTGTGGATTAGAACCGCGAACTAACTTTTTTTTTCGTCTAAGAAATCAGCAGAAACTAGTGCGGATTAGATTCGAGAATATATGGTAAACACCACCATTCTGTACACACTCCCTTCAGTGATGAAAAAGTTTTTCGAAGCCATCACATAAGAACTCCATTCTTTGTTCCTTCATCCAGGTCCTGACATTCCTTTCCACCTCTTCAGTTCATTCATCTAGATGCCCTCGAAGATCTTCCTTTTTTGGTGAAGAAGTGTAAGTCGTATGGCACCAGGTCTGGACTATATGGCAGGTGTGTTAAGATGATGAAACCCAAATTCTCAGTTGCTTCTTTAGTTGGTCACGAGGTGTGAGGCATAGTGCTGTCATGTTGCAGCAGAATGTTCTTCTTATGCTTCCAAATTATTATTAATCATTGTTTCTAAGTTTTGAGTGTTGCAATGCAGCACTCTGAGTTGTTGCTATACAAATGTCCCAGTGACTCAGAATAGTTTGATCTAAGGGGTCAGCCAGGTTAGATGCTTCTTCGCATGATGACAGAAGCAGAGCCAGCTTGCAAAGCATTGTGTTTTTTTTAAATTATACAATAGACAAAGTCCAAAAAAAAGAGATTGTGTCATTGATGTCCCAACTTGTAGTGCACCATTGCTGCCATCTGTTGGTGTGTTATAAATTTGGAGGCATTACTTTTCACTCACCCTCGTAATAAACATTCTCTCACAATCGCTAGTCAGTCAGTGTAGTACATTGTTTCATATTTGGGAGTACCCTATTTGAATTGTTTCTGTAAAAGTCTCTTTAGGATTGAAGGTATTTGTGAACATAATCATATCCACACAAGTGTCAGGATACTGCTGTGTACCATTTCTTTGACATTTATATTGACTGTTTTAAACTTTTATGCACACAAATAGATAACAAACACTCTCCTGATTCAAGAAATGGCAAGTGTTGCAAGTTTGTATGGTGTTGTTTAGACATGGTGGATAGACATTTGCATCATCCTTTTCATTGCATTAATTTTATGCAAAATTCTTGTGGCAAAAGGGAGCTCTAATATAATGATTAAATCATTTTGTTGTAGCTGTATTCAGATCTGAAGTCAGTTGTCGTCATCATTTGTTTGTTTGTTGTTTGTTGTTCTCCTCCTTTTCCTCCTCCTCATCCTCTTCCTTCTTCTTCTTTCACGTGTAACTGTTATGCTTCTGGTTGAACTTCCTTCTTGAAAGTTGTGAATCACTGCAGAGCATCATTGATACATGTTATTAATACATGTGTAGTGGGTAGCATTTAAATCATAATGGGAAACTTTTGTCTATAACTAGGGGATTCTAGAAAGTCTGTGGCTAATCTACAAGGCAGGTCTTTGTCTTCTTGGCATAGTTTCTGGACTTCGTCCATTATCTTGTTCTGAAAAGAACACTACATGTCAGAAATGGATATTTTTCATGTCTTCAGATTAAGAAGTGGGGAGATGCACACTGATTTGGGTCATAGAGAAAGAACTGTTCTTACTGGCTGCACAACTTCTGTTAGTTACCTATTCCTGTATGTGTACTTAGGATCATGATGCATTGATGGGAAATAAATGGGAAATTTTCAGTGGAAGGTGTGAAGTACACATCAACACTTGAATTGAAGATGAAAAGCTAATGTTACACTGTTGGCCAACCGCATCCTCTCAGTGAGTGTCTTACACATGTGATGTAAAATAAAGTAATTCATAACTGAATCCTTTTTTCTTACATTGGAATCTAGAAAGTTTGCAATGTTGTGCATGAAAATCCTACCAGATCCTATTGGCCACTTTGCCTACTTGCAAATCTCCTTGGTGGTAAGAGGAATAACTAGGGGCAACTTAAATGTACTGGGTAATTGATTGAATTTGTCTAACATGCTTTATGAGCTGGATCCTTGTGTTTTGTATACCTGCTGTTTTTCTCAATCTTCAAAATCCTGACTTTATTCCTTGTTCAAAGGTCTTTATAATCTCCTTTGCCCCCATTTAAAGTTTCCAATGAAGATTTACTTATGGTGTCTTATATTTATTTAGTGCTTTCTTTTTCAGTCATTTCATTCATCTATTTATCTTGTTTTTATTATGTTGTAATATATGTAAACGTTTTTTGCTCTAGTTTCCACGTATTTTCCAGTAGCTGTGTCAATGTTTTGGTAATTCCAGAAAATACTTTCTTCACTGGCTCCCTTTACCACATCACACCATTTTTATGTTTCAGGTGCTGTGTTTATCTTATATAACTGTGCCCGCCTTGCTGCACTTCTCAGGCAGTTTGAAGAGAAGGTTCATTCAGGATATTATCCTCAGCTTATCCCATATGAAGAAGTGGACTTCTTACTTTTATCTAAAGAAGTGAGTTACTTACTTGACTTACTTGATCTTACAGCCATTTATGTAGTATGTGTTAACAACCAATTATATGTGCTGTTATAATGTTTTTCTTCTTTTAATTACATTTTATGAGACAGGATACTTCATGTTGTTCTATATATTTATGAATGAAGATTGATTACCACTAAACTTTGTATATTGAGTGCTACAGTTGAGTGAATAATATTTTTTGCAGTATTGTATATAGGTCCTGGGTTCAAGTGCTGGTTCAGAAGTTTCTTTCCAGGCAGGTTTCTTGTAGTTTACATCACCCACTCCACACACACATCTACAAGATTGTCTAAGTGTAGGCCAAGCTACATACTTTGTACAGATATCCTTCATTATTCTGGACATACGTTGTTCTGAGATGCAAGTCTCTGAGGCCCTGTTGAATCTTTATGTCATGTTTGTGCTGCCTGCATATGTGGTCATCTTGACTAGCCTTAGGCATAGGGAAAGGAACATCCAGCATGTTACAATTACAAGTGTGCAGTTACCTTCAAAATGCAACCCAAACTGAACATGTCATTGCTACTCAGAGTGTGATTGACTCCCTCTGATCATTTTTGGCTTTTGTTTCATTTTACAAAACATGACTGAAGTGCACGGATAGGAAGAAGCTGTACTGACAACAAAATTTTGTGTAAATAACCAGATGCTTCTAAACCACATTAGTGTATATTCAGAAGTGAATGGCTTGAAGAAGTCAGAAGAAGTGGTACGTTACTTTAAAGTGTGTACTAATAAAAAATATGTTTCCTGCAAGCCTGTGTTGATTCTGCTTGAATTTAAAGCTGAGCCCATTTATTGTACTTGCTCATTTACAGATTTCCTAAGTGTTGTAGTACTTTTGTCACCACTGTTAGGTGCATGTGTGAATTTTGGTGCTTATGTGAGGATTAAACATGTCATACTACTATTAAAATTAAAACTATATAAAGTCATAACTCTGTTGCTATATTTTATTGTGAGGTCAGTGACTGTGTTCACACAGTACAGTCATTGAGGTTGCAGGTTGTGTATGTCACATCATATTTCTACTCTGATTACCAAGCAGCATTGTGCACCAACAGGACTCCTGCTTGCAGCACAATAATGGGTGATCATTTATTGCCATCAGTGGAAATATAGTTTCTTTTGACATCACTTCCACCCAGAATCTTGTGGTATGGGGTGAAACAGGTTGGGCTTATGCCAGTGGGTTTTCACCTAAATAAGCCATTACAGTTGGGCTTATAATATTTGGTATGGCTGTGTAACAAGAATTTTATCCTGAAAATTACACACATGAAAATAGCTTGAATGTATTGCATCAGCAGCCCAAGCAAATGATAGTGTGAAGGAGCAAGATCAGGACAAGTGCCACTTCCTACCGAACAGTTAAGTGCCTGATGAACATAAAAGAGTACAGGCTGGGGAACCTTACTTATTAAACATCCCATGCATTTCACTGAATTATGTTTTGTAAAGTAGGTGTTGTAATTTTTTTCAGGTCTATATTTTTATGTAACTTGTATTGTACTGGTATATTCATGTCACCAGTTAGAGATTAATAATTAGAAGAAAATTCAACACTTTTTATAGTGTAATGTATAATATATAATAAAACAACAAGATGCAACTCTGGCAGTATTGTGTGTATTAAAAACTACAAGTATGCTCTACATGTTTCGGATGCCCTTTGCGTCCATCTTCAGAAGCACTATAAACTGTAACAGCAGCCACTGATGTTTGTCATGCTGTAATTTATAAAGTTACGTATAAACAAATGTTATATGTCATACAAGTGGTAGAGCAGTAGACTGTAGTGTGTTTATAGACATAGAACTAAGTTATAAGTTAAAGTTTTATTAATAGTATTTATGGTCTGGAAGATGCAATGACTATGAATGGCTAGAGTTACTTACAGTTGGGTTGGAATAAATCCTGTATAGATGTGAAGGTAGGTGAGCTCTGTACTATTCCATGGCCAGAATATGACTGGTCAGGTGCGTGTGTTAAGTATTGATCAATAATTAACACACGCACCTGACCAGTCACATTTTGGCCATGGAATAGTACAGTGCTCACCGACCTTCACATCTATTCAGGATTTATTCCAACCCAACGGTAAGTAACTCTAACCATTCATAGTCATTGCATCTTCCAGACCATAAATACAATTAATGAAACTTTAACTTATAACTTAGTTCTATGTCTATAAACACACTACAGTCTACTGCTCTACCACTTTTATGACCAGTAACACTTGTTTATACGTAACTTTATAAATTACAGCATGACAAACACCAGTGACTGCTACAGTTTATAGTGCTCCTGAAGATGGACGCAAAGGGCGTCTGAAACATGTAGAGCATACTTGTAGTTTTTAATAAATACAATACTGCCAGAGTTGCATCTTGTTGGTTTATTATATATTATAGACTTGTGATGCACGGAAACTCAAATATTTAAAAAAAAAAAAAGTATAATGTAGTTTTCTTGTTGTTTTGAAGTATAATATTTATTTTGCAGGAAGAATGGGACCTTGTTTTCTCATACATTTTGTCGTACCCAAGCATGCTCCAGAGCTCAGTAGAGAATGTGGAGCATGGAAAACTTGCACCTCACCTGGTGTGTAGTTTTATCATGGAAATGTGCAGCTGTTTCAGTGTGTATTACCGAAGAGTACGAATCCTCACAGTATGTATGTGCAATGACTTATTGCTTGATTGTGTTTTAATCCTCCAATCCTCTAGGCACATTATTATGAGGAGGTGCTGATAAGTCCTTAGCGCGACCAGGAAGGAAACAAGCTACAGCGACCAAACTCAGTGTTTATTCAACATACTCCCCATGAAGCTCAATACACTTCTTAGCCCATTGCTGCAACTTTTGCAAGCCACTCAAAATAAATTCAGAAGGTTGTCCATCCAACCAGGTCTCCGCGGCAGCAATGACCTCCATGTCGGACGAAAATGGTGACCTTTCAATTGTCTTTTCAGTCCAGGGAACAGGTGGTAGTCCGACGGGGCCAGATCCGGAGAATAGGGTGAGTGATCAAGGCACTGGAAGCCCAGGTAGGCCAGTTTCTTCTGGGTTGCAAGTGCCTGGTCAGCCGGGGCATTGTCATGCAAGAACAAGACCCCCTTGGTGGCCTTCCTGTGGCATTTTTCCTTCAAAATGTCCTTCATTTGCACCAGCAGAGATGAGTAATACTCCGCATTGATAGTTTGGCCCTTTGGAAGATAATCAATGAGGAGGATGCCCTCTTGATCCCAAAAAATCTAGGCGAGAACTTTTCCAGCGGGTTTTTGCACTCAAACTTTTTAGGGGCGGGGTGAGCCGCTATGCCACCACTCGATTGTTTGTTGCTTTGTCTCTGGGTCATAGTGCTATAACCAGGTTTCGTCCATGGTCACCAATCGCGACAGGAAATCATTTGGATTGTGCTGAAAGAATTCCAAAAGTTGTTCAGACGACTGGCACCATTGACGTTTTGATCCACGTTCAGGCATTTTGGGACCCACTTCACAGAGAGCTTCCACATGTCCAAATGTTCATGAATGATGGACCCAACCCACTCACGTGAGATGCCCACTTGCTCAGCTATTGATTTCGAAATCTAGCGTTCTTCCCAGATTAGCTCATGAATTTGATCTATAATCTCCAGGGTAGTCACTGTTTTGGGTCATCCAGAACAAGGCGCATCACAGGTGGAAAAATCACCACGTTTGAACTGGACCACCCAGTCTTTGACGGTGGCATACGATGGTGCATGTTCCCCTAATGTTGCTGTCAAAATGGCGTGAATTTCCTTTGGCGCCTTGCCTTGCAGGAAAAGGAACTTGATAACAGCTCGTGTCTTTATGTTGTTGAAATTGCATGCATCGCCTGCAATGCTTCCTTTCAGCCTCTGTAACTCGAAAAGACTTGCAATTCAGCACATGAACAGACCCCTCTTTCCAACGATGCTATCGATTCCGTCCTACGACATGGGGAAGTAGGTTGGGCTAAGGACTTAACAGCGCCCCCTCATATGTTGTCCCCAGTTCTGCCTTGAATTTTTAAATAGCCTTCATTTACGATGTTCTTTCAACAGAATTACTGTGTTTACTCAAGTATACTATGAGAAATTTTCCCTGCTCATTATGTAAAAATTGGAGGGGGGGTGTCACCCTAAAATTGTGCATGAAAATAAAGATGTTCTGTCTAGGTATTTTCCTGGAAACTGAAAATTATGAAGGGGAAGGAAGGATCATCTCATGAGTCCTGATCAAAAAGTATCCAGACTGAGTTCATTTCTCTCGTAACTTATGTCACATTGCAATGGATCTTTTCTGAGCCAGTCTGGACATTTTCCTGGATGTCCTCAAGCAACCAGGCCCCAGTGCAGCTATCCAGTCTGATGCAGTTATCGCAAGTACACAGTAATGTTTGTGTCATATGTTGTATTCATGATGTCTGAGATTACAGTACAACGTGTGTATCAGATTTTGCGCAAAACTTGAAACTTCCTTTTAGTTGGAGGCCTTAAGCCATGACAAAGTTACTGATTGGTTGCACTGCTATAAAGATGGGTGCACATCCACAAAAAGCGACAGGCATTCTGGATATCCTTCATAAAGTGGAAATGATGAAGTGATAGCGACTATGCATGATTTAGTGATAGCAGTTCAAATAATAACCATCAGGGAAGTAGCTGAAGGACAGGGAATTTCTTTTGGCTCATGCAAAGGAATTTTAACTAAAGGTTTCAGCAGGGAAGTTCATCACACAGCTGCTGACAGCAGAGCGTAAGGAGGACTGCCTGTCTTTAGCCTCTGATTTGTTTGAATGTGCAGAAGTAAACAAAAATTTCTTTAAAACATTGTAACTCTTTTCCCAAATTATGAACACCGTGAAAGGTAAATGATTTGGAGATGTGGATATGATGAAACGTAACATGTCCCACAACTTTTAGCAGTCCTTAGAATGGAGTTTGAGAGTTGCATCCAGCAGTGTAAGAGTCCATGGAATAAATGTACTCAAGGACAATGAGTCTACTTCGAGGGTAATCGGTCCATCATCGAAGGAATATTTAGTATTGTTACTTTCACAGCGTGAAATAACTACAAATGACCTTAGCTAGATACAGACTTGACACCAGGTTTTTAAGATTTCAGAGACATATATTGTTGACAAGATAATCATGTATACAGGGTGAGTGGAAGTACTGAGAGAAAACGTAACGGTAGCCATCCCGATGTGTTTAAAGATAAGATACAAGGATTACATCTGTCAAACACATTTTATTTATTTTAGTTGTTTGAGTTTACATGGGCGACATTTTGCGACAATTCACAACTTAATTCTGCCACACCGTACTACGGAAAGTGCCTGGTGCCACAATAGTGCAGTGTTTCAATGCGTGTACATACATTCTTACAACTACAACAGATGTTTCATAGTGCCACCATCTTTTATATAGTGTGAAGCCTCACCAGTATCTACCGTACAACAAGAACATCAACGTCTCCCAAGCCTGAATAACGTAATACTCATTAACCAACAAAAGTACAATCACATTTGTCTATTAATCAAGATTTACCAATTGATCAACCGCTGATTTTTAGTCCATATTTATACCTACTTTCCAGAAATTTGACATAGACTGCATAGTCCGCAATAACTCGACTCAGCAGAACCCACCGTGCTACCAGACACTCACCACCACACTAACATGTTAAACCATCTACATCCTGGAAAAATTCCGCTCAACACGTCTACCACCACCCCAACATTGAGCCAAATAAGGCATACTGCTTCTAGAACACAAAACAACTACTGAGTCAACCCGAGATCCAACGGTTTGACCTTAGTGCCTGTAACATACTTATTTGTCTTATTAGAATGGCTGTATACAGTTGCTTCGTTCAGTGTTTTTGCACATCCGATAACTAATCCTACTTTTAACTTGTATTTTAATATACCATCGCAACTGGAAAATCCTCTCTGTGTACACATATCCAATGGTTTATTTTATCAAGTTTTACTTCACATATATTGTAAGCAACTGGGATCCCAACTTTCATTTTATGAGTCAATTAATGTAAGGTCTGTATTCTTAAATTAGGGCCTGATGATGACCTAAACGAGGTCGAAACATGTCGCCCATGTAAACTCAAACAACTAAAATAAATAAGATGTGTTTTACAGATGTAATCCTTGTATTTTACTCAGAGAAAAGCTTAACCCAGTGCCACTGTGTCCACTGCAAATTCTTGGAATCAGACATGGGCCTCTGTGATGAGAGGCAGCAAAATGTTGGGTGTGCATACTAAGGCAAGAAAGGAGTAACAAAAAAGATCTGTCTCTTTCTTTTTATTTTATTACGTGAAACCTTGTGATTTGATCTATAGATCACAGAAAGCTTCACATTTCAGTTAATTGAAGCACGGACATGAGGGCTTGAAACTAATGTCAGTAAATTGGCCAATGTAATCTTGATTACAGAAGCACAGTCAGTCAGTTTGATCGATATTGCACATTATATAAAAGCCTGCACATTTGCTGACAAGCCCAGAGAAGCTAACTCTTGTTGCACAGGTAGAATCACAAACAAGAATATTCACACAACTTCAGTGATTCTGATCATATTTGCAGAATCAAAACCCCACAATTGAATTATATGTATCATGTGAAATGCAGAACCTTTATCTGCAAGATTAAAGAAGCTAGATGTCAGATGTGATACATACACCTTGTGCACAGAAGCAAGCATTGGTGTGCATAGTATGCAAGTACTGCTTGTCATTCCATGACAGTTGATACATAACATCATGGCAAGTGCTGCTGGAATTCCGTTCTAAAAGTGTACCGTTTTCAAATATTATGAACATTAATGGGTCAGCTGGCTAAAACTAGAATGATCTTGTGTTTTATTTTTCATCGTATTTATTTTATTGTTTCATTTTCTGGTGTAATTTTGTGTCAGGGGCTTGTAACAAAAGGGCCTGCTGCAGTGTACGTTAAAAAGAGGGGTAATGTAAGCATGCTGTTTTTGTGTTGTAGGAGTCCAGAAGCCACTTGTTGCCTGTGATGTTTGCACGCCTGTATCTCTTGCAAGGCATTCAGCAAGTGTTGCATAATGCCTTAAATTTGCTGGGTATAAAGCCTGTTATGCATATGTGACAACTTGGAGGAAGCCCACCAACTTCAAGGAGCAGAAACTGAGGATTAATAGTAACACTTCCTTGTGATTGTTGTACTTAAAATAAAACGTTATGATAATCTGATCTGTATTCATTCGTTCCTGGTTTCAAATTTAAGCATGGAGACCAGCCAATCTGGCAGTTGAGATGGCCCCCATCTCTTTATGTACTAAAAAATGTCTGCAATTTGCAACACAAGACTCACCCAACATAAACAGGGAATACATTGATGCACTGATGGAAAAATCTCACACATAGTGTCAGATGATAACCAAGAATTAGACGAGTAACAAATTTCTAATAATGTGAATCAAATGAACAGTAATCAAATACTAACAGTTCTCTGTCAAAATACACATAACGCAAACACAAGGGTGACAGTGCCCCTCTAGACCTCAGCATAGTGCAGTGCAGGGAGTATAGGAAGGCTCCAGACTCTGTAAACACAAAATAAAATACTTGCATGGTGTTGCTGGGAATACAACCAAAGAAATGAAGACGTCCAGATACAACTCAAACATGCACAGCACCAGTTACACAAATCACACAAACGAAACCATAATTTAGTATCCCCAGTCTGAGACATTAATTTAGAATGAATTGTTAAGTCGGTGCTGCACATGGAATGTCTTGCTAAGGTAATGGCAGGTAGTATGAAAGAGTAGATTGGGGTGGGAGAAGGTAAGGAAACAGCACTATAGTCAAGATTGTGGGTGTCCACAGGGCACAGCGTTTCATGGTTATTTTCATTGCCAGATGGGAAAAGTGTCTGAAATTACAGGTCATGCCTGTTGCAGTCATTATTGTCCAATCATCCTTTCATTGACCACTCTGTAATCTTAGCAACTGAAAGGCTTATTGAATCGACCAAGAATAAACCAATAGAATGCAGGCTTATTTTTTATTCATGGAACTTTTGTCACCAGACATAAACCCAGGTGACACTTTACTGGGATATTCCTCAGTGATATACTGTTGATAGTTTGAAAGAGGCAATACAGCACAAGATATTTTGTCTCCACACAAAGTCTGCAAGCTGTGCTACAGAATTTCTTTGGTCAAGTTTGACACTTCATCTCACACCTAAGAGGACACTTTGAATATTTTCAACATTGAGTATTTTTTTAAAATTTGTGGTTCAATGAAATGGTGGGATGAATAAGAAAGTTTCCATGCACATTATGTGGAACCATACAAAAATTGCTGTTGTGACAGATACCAACCTTCTGATTGTATCCCTACATTGACATAGTGGTGGGGCTTGCATGGTCAAAGGGTCCTGATTGCTATGCCAGTGGTAGCATAGCTGCTGGTAGAGCCCCCCATGCCAGACAGGTCATGACCCAGACAAAAAAGTTGAATTTACTAAAAGCAGCAATGAATGACTCAACGTACCATGTTAAGAGAGGACTAATGATGACTGGTTGTTAAGGTAGGAGGTGGTTTGAAATGAGGAGATGGATTAGCACCTAACCTTTTTAATATAGCATTGGAGTATGTAACAAGACAGCTGCCAGTAGAAGTCAAATCCACAATATTTTAGAAATCATTGCAGTTAATGGGATATGCAGATGACATAAATGTTATGGGATGAATGAAAAGAGCTGTTACTAAAGTATACAAAGAGCTGAAAGAGAGAGCTAAAAAAATAGGACTCAACATCAGAGTAAAAAAAACAAAAGCAATGGTTCAAAATAGGAGAACAAGAAGAATGAGCAAAATATTGACAATTAAAGATTGAAGTTGTTATGGACTTTAAATAATTGGGGGCTGTAATTGATAGTTCTTACTATCAATTACAGCCCCCAATTATTTAAAGCTCATAACATGCAGTAAGAACGGAACATGGTAACACGGATTGGTTTGAAGTGAGAAAAGGGGTTAGACAAGGATGCATTCTATCCCTGTACTTATTCAACTTGTATAGTGAATACATTATGAGAAGAGTGGGATTAGAGGATGAAAAGGGCATAAGAATTGGAGGGAGAAACATCAACAACCTAC
>Ga0209629_10002135_pt1 | contig 13206 bp, 9 predicted proteins | sample TergutCu122P5_FD_187286 | JGI IMG/M metagenome (GOLD analysis project Ga0209629, IMG submission 187286) | Cubitermes ugandensis P5 segment gut microbial communities from Kakamega Forest, Kenya - Cu122 P5 (SPAdes) (version 2) | ecosystem: Host-associated > Arthropoda: Insects > Digestive system >... | reverse complement strand
CTCCCACTTCCTGAAGATTCATCTTAATATTATCCTCCCATCTGCGTCTGGGTCTCCCCAATGGTCTCTTTCCCTCAGGTTTCCCCACCAGAACCCTGTGCACCCCTCTCCCCTCCACTATACGTGCCACATGCCCTGCCCATCTCATTCTTCTCGATATTACCACCCACACAATATTCGGTAAGGAGCACAGATCATTAAGCTCTTCATTATGTAATTTTCTCCATTCCCTTGTTACCACGTCCTTCTTAGGGCCAAACACTCTCCTCAACACCCTATTAATATATTATAATTTTATAATCCTACAGGACCACCGTTACATATGTGGTTCATCGTTGACCAAAACATCATTATTCGGTGCATACCTGTATTAGCAGAGATTACTAAAGCTATAGAAGACTTGTCTGCATCCCCTGACTTGTCACACGCTATTAAAAACTCCCTCAATGGGAGTATCCCTGCACTGACACAGGCATGCCACAATTAGGAAGTCAATACATGGACACTAAACGTTACTAAACAGTGTGTAACAAGCCAGCTGACACAGAGATAACTGTTTTATGACTTTAATGATTTTTCACTAGTATTAATTGTTCTCCCTGAAGATGGCCATGCTGCAGGGCCGAAATATGTAGGAGAGTGGAAAAAATTGGTTGCCACAGATTTATTTTATTACGTGTACTGTCTTGGCTTTTGAATCGATTATAGGCTATTCCCCAAATTCAAAGGCCACAGTTTAGGACAGTCACTTTCATAATATACCTAAAAGTGTTAGAACACAATAAGTATCCCTGCAGTGGGTCAAGTTTCACATGAGAGGTTTGGAACTTCACAGAGTAATCCAGAACTTCAACATCATCAGACTATCCTCTAAAAGAAGGGTGGGTATAAACTCCTGCTAGAGTCTGTAGAAAAATCTTAGGACAGAGTAGGCAGTGTTAGGTTAGGTTAGGTTAGGTTAGGCTAGGCTAGGCTAAGTATGACACATTTAGGTTAGGATGTGTGTATATATAGTGGACATAAAGATAGTGCCACAGTTTGTGTGCAAATGTTGTTAGGTTAGACTGGACACATTCAAGTAATGGTTTCTGAGTGAACAATGGACATGAAGCTATGACAGTTTGTGTAAAAATGTAATGGGTTGGGAGACAGTTTAATGCCAAATCGAAATTCACTTTCATTCAGTGTCATGAGCAAAAGCTTGTACCATAAATAATATCACACTTACAAAGCTTTCATAGTAGAATGTTCCAACAGACTTCATATCCATCTGAAACAGGAGAATAATTCAATCAGCATTTTCCAATTTATATTCGTTCTCATTACAACATGCTTCTGCTCATGTAAGAAGTTCTGATCTGCCACACATTTTCTATTCTGCTCCAGTTTCCCACTTTAAAAAAAATGTACCTGCCAGGTCCCTCATAAATACATATGGGAATCTACCAAACTTTGACTGTGTAACTTCACTAAAACTATATAACCATAGCAATAAATGACTGTCAAAACCCAATGGCAGTTGGCATACTTGTGTTACATGATCTGTGAATGTTCCTGTTGCTATAATGGCATGAAATGTCTGTCATACATTTCTGCTGTTGATGTGTAATGTATCAGTTCTTTTCCTTTAAATGCTGGTGATGATTTGGATTTGCAGGAATGCTTCATTCTGACAGTCAAATTAGTTCTGTGCTTCCCTTAATGCAATGATCAAATAAATAATATGATAAAACAACTTTCAATTAGTTAACATACCAGGTGAAAGAGTATGCTATGATAAAATGGTGTTAATTTTGTGAAATGGGTGTTAGTTAATGTATGCAAACAGGGAAAAACACAACACATTGTAGGTTACAAAAGGAGGCTTCAATTCATGTAACATTCTTCCAATTTCTCATGCTGGAAAATAATGTCACACACAAGAGTAATTAACTGATAAGTATCTGGAAGGATGTACAGCCTTTATTTTTCTAGATTGAGGTAATGTTTAATAAATTACACAGTCCTATATTGGATAATTACACAGCAATGTCACACATATACAAAATCTTCAATGTGAACCTGGCATGTATACCAATTAAAAGATGCAGCTCTTTTTTGTGTTACAGACAGATTAAAAAATAAACACAAATTCTCTCTCACTTACCCACCATAAAAATGGAAAATCCACGTGTTAAGTATGCTACTATATGCACGGTTTCTTTACATAAAGAGGTAACGGAAGCCGAGAGATATCACTCATTTATCTATATGGCTTAACATTTTCAGTTAAATTTTAAACCACCCCATACATTACAGGGTAAGTGGGTGCTAGGGGGTTTGTAATGACTACTGTGCAGCAAAGCAATATTGAGGAAGTTCACTCATAAAAACAGTCAACAAGAAGGAGTCGAACAAATTCAAATCCATCACCATAGGCTTTGTCTCCCAAACATTCTCTGCCAGCAGAAACACGTGAATGTCTGAAGCATTACATGCATTCTGGTTTGCAGTCAGTCTCATCTCTCCCAAACATTTAAAAAAAAAATGGGAGGGGCAGAAAAAAAAAGCCACAAAAGATTAATATTTTTACAAGGTACTGTAAGAGTACTGTAAACTGGATAGTTAGGAATGGGTTTAAAATGTTGAAGAAGTTGCCAGAATGTTGTGACAAAGGTCTTGCCTGCCTGCCTGCCATGTGAATCTGAAAACCAATTTCATATCATGCCAAACACACGCTCACTGGAACATTAAAAAGCACTTGGCTCTTGTAAAAGGATGGTTAAGCACACCAGCACTGCAGCCCTCGCACAACATGCTAACAACTTGAATCCACTACTTACTGGTTTGATTCTACTCATTACAAATTAATATTCAACTACTGTATGTCATATTTTCAAATATGAAGCTGTATATAAAAAGTTTATTGTGCAATGTATGTAACTCAAGGAGCATAAAGCACAATCACATGACACTGAAGCACTATCAACCTTCACTCACAAACTACATTAAGAGAGAAAAAGTTCATAAACTGTCAGCAAAATGAGTGAGCAAACTTTGTAAACACAAAAGCTACCAGTGAATTCTTTATACAGTCATGGACCCGCTCATTTAACCAAACTTTGTTTTCTGATGTACCAAATAAGGAAGAAAAACAAAAAAGACTGGTGAAACAAGATGTTTAGTACTCCACGTATAGCAATATACTGTCAATTTCCGGCAGTATGAAAAATGTACGTTGTGGATAAACATCACTTGTTTAAACTTCATGGTTACACCGTGCATCAATAATATTCAACACTTTAATTTCCAACTGATGCACACAACGTTAAAAAACACACAGTTATTAACACATTTTCCTTATTTTAAAATGTTGCAATAACTCCATGTTTTTGAACGTTGTGTGCATCAGTTGGAAATTGAAGTGCTGAATGATCACCTGTTATACTTGAACTTACACCCAATTTTTGTGAATGAATGATACTAAGGAACCCAGATTTAGCAATGACAGCAAAAAGTTTTACAACAACAAAAAAAAAAATTCAAATCAAAACAGGGTCACCTAAAAAACCACATTTTAAGTAAATATGTCAATGAGTTTTTTTCACACAATAATTCTGAATGCAATGAACCTGTTTAAAAAATACTGACAGCCATGTGACCCTGCATTACGCTGTAACCACTACAACTACATGGGAAATCAAAGTGACATGCAAAGCATTATGGTACCAGTAGTATGTCATCACTAGGGTCACGGGCGCGTTTCTTCCCCACTTCCACGCCGCCAACGGTTGCCACGGAAACGGGCTATTAGTAGCAAGCAGCCAAGCATCGGGTAGGCCCGAGTGGGAAGAAAATGAGCACAACAAATCAGAAAAAAATAAAACTCTTAGAAAGGCAACCATTAATAATTAAAGGTAATAATAATAAAAATATGGACCAGCAAAGATATGGTATGCTATGCAACCACATCACAAGAAAGGCACTGGGTAACAGTAGGTCACGCATGAGTGGGCACTGACTGCACCGAACGGTAGAAGAGTGTCTTGGTGAAACTGACCAACGTGTCGGTACATAAACAAATACAGCAGAAGAGGTGTGGAACATGCAGGCAGCTCTTTGATGTTACTGAAACAGAACTGGCTGAGGAAGACAAAACAAGCACGAGGGCGGGCATTCTCATGGCAACAACCAGCATGTCAGTTCATGTGCAGCAACAAAGAAGAAGTAATTCTGCCCCATGACCTTTGGCTTCATAAATTCAGGTGACTTCCACATGCTTGGAAATCACAATTTGAAACATTAAGTATGCTCAATGCGAGTCATTCATATCTCCTTCTTAAAGTATTTATCAGCTTAATATTTCCCCATGCTGAAAAAAGTAAATTCACATGTGGAGCTGTTACAGAAGCAACCACGAGTGATTTCAATGCCTGTGCTCTCGTGCCTTCAGTTTCCTCTTAATAGCGGGGAATACAAGAGATGGTGATTTTGATGATGCCCATAACCTACAGCACAGTATACATAATATGTAGCAGCATGCACACCTGTAAAGCAAGGAAACACGACAACAATGACAACAACAATCTTTAACAATCAAAGCACCTTTGCCAACTGTTCAGCACTCAAGCATATACTTCCATTACAGCGTGAAGGGTCTAGCTATGGCAGTGAAAAAGACAGGAATATAGGTTCCGGAAAAAGGAAAAGATCATAGGGAACAATAATTCATATGAAAAATTGGGAGAATAGTGGAATTTTATCAACAAGTCAACATATCGCACTGATTGTGGGCTCAGCAGTCCTCTTACTGGCACAGTTGTATCTTGTCACGTGTGGAGGCATCAGTCAAACAAGAAACTGAGCGAACAAAGACTTTTAACAAAAACCATGCTAGTTAAAATGCAATGCAATTATCCCCATTGCAACAGATGATGCCTCCACACAGAATTCTGAAAGATAAAAAAAGTTACAAGTAACACGTTCACCTTCCACACTGTAAAGATGTACCCACTAATACTAAATAAGAGAGTTAGTCTCACCCATATGCACAGTGGTTCACACTGTTGCAGCTGTTAAGTGTAGACGACAGAGTATGTATGTTGCAGCTGCTCCGTCGCTAACAAGCCCTACGCTTCAGCAACATAATAGTGTGCTGCATGACAACAGACTACCTGTAACCTTACCTAGAATCACCACCAAGAAACAGCCTCATGGAATCACCGTGATCCTACACTTACATCTAACCACCACCACCACCACCACCACCACCACCACCACCACACAGTTTGTGCCTTCATAAGCAGACTAGTCTGTGTGTACTACCAGAGAAAGGGTGCTGAGAATTTCTCTTTAAAATCATGTGGTTCAACTCCACTGTAAATGAATCTCAACAATGAGATATGAGTTACTTTAATGTTGAATCTGCTGTCTGGCCAATAATTGTCTAAGAGGGTGGCATTGATGCAATATAGCTGGGCAAAGAGAGCATTCAGTAACTACAACTGCTAAAGCTAGAGGGGTGGGCAAGAGATAGAAACAAGACACAGAAAGAGATAAAAGACAGCTGGGCTACCAAGCCGAGGCGAGGGTGTGGGGGTGGAGGCACAGAGGAGAGAGAGTGTGCATTGCAGGGGCACAACACACCCCAAGCCTTGTCACATGGCGGGCTGGACGGCAGACAATGTTTGCAGCGCAGGGCTTGTCAGCACTGAGTAGACATAGAGGGAAGCGTGTGCAACATTCAACAAGTACAGGGTGAAATGGTCCCCTTCTAGTTTGTTTTCCAACGTAAATTTCATCTCCAAAAGATAAAGTGACCTTCCAGAAACACAAATCTGTGAAGAATTTTCTCTGGTACATAAATTTTATTACCATTATAGGCTGAATCCATTTCACCCTAAGAAAGCACAGTGATAGGAATGAAAATGATTGGGCCATGGCACACAAGATGGCACCACATAAAAATACACCCAGTTGTCAGCTGGAAAAAGAGAGAAAGACAGATTGAGACAGAGGAAAACCATAGTGATTTTCTAGAGCTACTATACAAATAAAAAGAGTAAACAAAACAAAATCCAACACAAAAACTGCATTCTACTTAAAAAAGTGAAACTAATAAGGCACAAGAAAACACGTGACAGCTAGCCGAGAGCAGAAGAGCTCGGGGGCTCCGTGAATTGCCTACCGGGCTGGCCCGAGACTGTGCGGCCTTGATATGGGCTTGGAGGTGCAGAGGGGGGTGGAAATAGCGGCAAGGGTCGCGGTTGCATCGCCCCTTCACTGCGTCCATGCAGACCGTGACAGTGCCGTCTTCGTTGGCCGTCACGGTGTCGGGGGGATGCGCAAAGCGGCACTCACTTTCAGCACGTTTGCACGCCCCGCGTTGGTACTCGCGACAGACCTATAGCAGAGACGAATGAAGCAAGGCTACAGCTACAGCCAGGGGTTGGGGTGGAGAGGAACGGGTTCAAAACACTGTCTACTGGCACATGGGTAATGGGAAGCTGACTTGCACTACATGTTGTTTGGTTTAGGTGCAGGACTTAAGTGACAAATCAGGACTCACATTATAACTGCAAGATCTCTGGGAACTTGCATACATATTCACAAATCTTCAGGTAACCATGGCATAAGTCTGTTGAAGCAACAGCACTGTAAATATGAATTATCACTCAAAATTAGGTGACAATATTAAGTTTATTATTATTATTATTATTATTATTATTAATGCTGGTAAAATAGGTTCCTGAAGCTAAATGAAGTCTTATAATGTTTCTCAAATAAAACAGAAGTAGTTTATACTTTCTCACTCACATAACATCATCAAATGAATTTTAAATAAATTTTAATTAATTTATGACCATGCACTTATGATTCATTATTGTTTCTTATACAGAAATTTGAGTTCATGATTTATCCTGTAGGTTATGGCTGCCTTCAAGTGTTATGACACTGCTTGTTGTGACCTTTGACAGTAATTGTACTGTACTTGGAGTTAGATGGTTTCAGCTGCATAATTCATTAAACCAAACTGTAATTTCTTCTTGTATGTTCTTATGGGTGTGAGTAAAACTTCAGCCTGTTCGGATTTTATCAGTTTTAAATAATTCATGACCATTCAATGATGATTCTCATAATGAATCATTAGATGAATTTTGATATATTCATTACATATGTGTGTTAGATGTATTACTTATATGAGTACTGTACAATACTGGTAACATCGACATAAAAAGTGCATCTTACAGGGTTAAATGACTATTATAAATTAGGTACACAACATGATTACTGTCCAAGGAAGATACTGCAGCTTGTTAATACGAAAAATTTTCAAATAACTTTTAGTGGCTGTTAAGGTTAGGGACAATGTCTTACTCATGACAGTGGAAGTTTTCACTACTAGCAAAAGGCATCAGAGGACAGAGAAATAAACATTATACAATGTAGATTACCAGGGGCAAGCGGACAAGTGCAACTGCCAAAACCCAGTGAAAGAGAGCAATGACAGAAAGTGAAAGACTGAGCCAAGGTTCACACAAGGAACTACAGTAGAATGCCCATGGCAATTGCCACCACCTTAACACAATGGCCTGCATGGCATCATGCTATTGTGACTGACTCACACCCAAGTGCAGCACTGTTAGCATTCAACTCGACAAGTCTGTTACATCTACAAACACTATTGGTGTTAATATGAACTATACATTCACAGGATACTGATTACAGTGTGTTATATACCCTTCAGTATGTAACTACATCTATGTAAGCTTCTACAAATACATCTGAAAGATAAAAAACATCCTCCCATGATCTTACAAGTGTACAGGTTACTGTAAGTAACAAGTGTAGAGGTTACTGTAAGTAACAGAACTCCAACATAATCTTCAGCGGCTCTCATGCAATGTAAGAAAACATACACACACAAATTAATACACAAGTTAATAAAATTCGATGCCAGAAATTAAAATGAGATGAACTGAAAACACAGTATGCCACAGTATGACTGGATGGCTGCTGTCTGCTATATAAAAAAAAAAACCAAAACCAAACAAATGTTTTTACCCATCAGATTGTAGGACAGCCTACTTTTGTGGGCACAGATGACACACACACACACACACACACACACACACACACACACACACACACACACACACACACACATCCATTGCATTCAACATATATATATATATATAGATATACTTGACATAGCAGTAACAGAAGTATAAAACAAAACATATGTAAATAAAACTTGGGTAATACTAACAAGCAACACAAAAGAATATGCAAAGTATTCTACTAACAATGTCCTGGAAAAAAAAAATGAAGTGAATTACTACAAACATTTAGGAAAAAGCCACGAACAGAAAGTATAATAATGCCAAAGTCCAATTTACTACAGTTTAAATAATATTATGGCATAAAGAAGTAACATAACACATAAAGAATAATGATATGTGTGCATTTTACATTTCCCTATCATATTCTAATCAGTCTACATGTACCAAAAGAATCCCTCTTCTTCCTGTTATTTCAACCACCACCCTCTCTATAAGCTACCCTAGTCTGCTGGTGATGCTTAAATTTCACCCCTCCTCCTTTGTGCTGGCACTATCACAAGATCTTGATGATGAGGCACGTTCAGACAACTTCAAGACGTCACTTACCTCAAGCCTGTCGGAGCGAGCCATCTTCTGCTGCGCGACAACTGTTTGAGGCACCACACTGAGAGGTGAGCCCACAGACGTTGGGTCAGGCCCCAAGATAGCAGGCATCACAGGTCCTGGTGTGAAGTAGGGGCTGAAAGTGCTACCCACCTGAGGCATCGCAGTCAGGTACGGGTTCGTTGCCTGCCGAGTACACAGAGGGGGGCAGAAACAAAGAGATTAACAATGTCGTTAGTTACTGCCCAACAGTAAGGAAACAGGCACAATGGCATCATTGGCATGTACACATATTCTACGTGAGCTGAGAACAACATACTGAAAGGGAACTTTGCCAATTATGTTTGGCCAAATTCCACTTTCTGCTTCTAAAGACAAGTGTAAAATGAGAAACAGCCTTCTAAAATTTTCACACATTAGAAGTACTGGCACCCAATTTGTTTACTCTGGTTTGCAAAAATGATGAAACAAAATAAATAATTCTATACTGTATACACCAAAAACAAATTTACATTTACTTATCTATGTCTGGGGAAACATGTTTCAAGGCTAACTACTGCATCATCATCCTCCATGTCAACAGTTATAGTACATGGTCAGTTGTATCTGACATGTAAAATACCTTGGTACCATTCTAATTTTTAGTGTAATCTAAAAGGCAATAACCCACAAGTGAATAAAGCAAGCCTGCGGGAAGTAGTTACAATAAAAACAATTAGCAAAGAAACATACCAAAAACATTTGGGTGTAACTTGAAGACAGGAAACCTTCGAGTAGAGTATCTCAAAATAAAATGGACGTATCGAAAATTAAACAAGATGGATTCCAATACAATCATGTACCAGTGTAATGAACACTGTTTTAAATCAAACATACACGTATACTGGACACAGGCAACAGTTGGTATTACTGAATAATGCAGTGTTGTACAACCATGATGGTTTGCAGACAGCGTATGGTGCATCACACCATAAATGTACTGGACATGTAGATTACCCACAATGGTATAAACTGCACCAAAATACTCACAAAGTAATTTGATACTGCAATAGTATGACTGAAGGTGCAATCACTGTAACTACAGTGTTGGAGTAAACTGGGCTAAATTTTAACCTCACATTGCAGCAAGTGTAAACAGACACTACAAAAAAGTTTTCTGCATTCAAAGTGTTACATAATAATGTGTAACTGTTAGACACTGTGAAATCAACCATGTACCTGAATAAATGACACTGAGGATGATGCAGAGCTGGCATCCAAATGCGTTTGTCAATAAACATGATATAAATAAGTGTAAATGCTAATTTCAGGTTTTCACTGTGTATTCTTACAGTCAATCACTTTTATTAGCTGCCTAATGCACTCAATTATATAAAACTTAGATGTTAAAATCTACGTTGTATAAATTTTGCGCACACACACCGCAGGTTCAAAATTATGCTGTCAAACACTGACCAAGCACACGAAAAATATCTGTGAGACACCACGAGTAATTTCAGTCAAGCACAGCTCAGTACTCCCTGATGATGGATCACACACGATCCGAAATATGTTGGAGTGATTTTTAACTGTCTTTTAAAATTTATACAACGTAGATTTTAACCTCTAAGTTTTATATAATTGAGTGCATTAGTCGGCTAATAAAAGTCACTGAAGTGTAAATGCTGTTCATAAATACAACATAGAACCCTACTAACAACATGGTATTCATAGTGTACAAGAAATCAGTTCCCGATTACTGAATCAGCTTTTATAAGCAACAACTACGGTACAGCCTGCGTTGGGCCGCACAACAAAAATTCAACTGCACAAAATCTGGTCGATCATTTATCATTTATTTACGATCCATCTGCTAAACGTGTTAAAACTTGGACAAGTTAAACAAAGCATAAGATAGAATAGAAAAACATATTCACAAACATATTACAAACCTGATTTGTGTTTGACCATGCATCATCAATATAGGTATCCATGTATAGAAGAACCAACTAGATGCAACAATAACAATTTATTGATCTACAAGATCAGCTCAACATGTTTCGGGCAATCTTTTGCCCATCTTCAGGAACGTGAGACTGAGATTTTTAAAGCATATGGTATCCTGTTGTTGTGGGAGGCAGGGGTTTGAAGAGCGGCAATGTGGCACTACGTGTACTGGGCGAAGGAAGTTGTTTGAGTGTCAAACAACTTCCTTCATACTGTACACGTAGTGCCACGTTGCCACTCTCCGAACCCCTACCTACCACAACAACAGGATACCATATGCTGTAAAAATCTCAGTCTTACGCTCCTGAAGACGGGCAAAAGATTGCCCGAAACATGTTGAGCTGATCTTGTAGATCAATAAATTGTTAATGTTGCATCTAGTTGGTTCTTCTATATTACTTTACCTATATTACAAGCAATATGATAAGCTGCAATCAACAAAACATACGAGAATCGTCGTTCAACTAGACAAATGTGAGCACTTATCCAAATAAACCAATTTAGTTGCAAAATAGTCATTTTTACAATAAAATATAAATCATATTTTCATCTTTCTTATTTGTGTTATTAATGATTGATTCTATTGTCTTCTTCAAAAGAAACTCATTTAAAGAACAAAAAGGATGATCTGGCAAAAACAAATTTGATCTTTGTTTAAAATCCCCATAACTTTCCAATTGCTTTATTGTACTTGGCAACTTGTTGCACAACCTAATTCCCGTATTTATCACACTCCTCTTAAAGAGCATGTATTACAACTTAGAACTCGGAACACACATTTCCTTCTCATATTATATTAATACAAGTTTAAATCCCGTCTTAAGTATTTTTTTAACAACACCTCAAAGATATATAACGCGGTCACTGGTTTTACACACCTTAAAATTCATAACTGACACATCAGACAAGGGCACAAAAGCATGCCGATTCGACTCTGTTCACTGCAAGCCAGGGGACTTGCATTTTACTGACGAACATTAGAAGTAATTTCAAAACTATTCAATATCAAGTTACAGCGAAACACTCGCTGTTCCACGTAGTAATGACACAATGAGCTACAACAGATCATACAGAAAGTACTGTGCACATATGACTGCCCTGAAGATGGTAGAGCTCGACGGGTGAAATATTGAAATCAAATTTAAACATGCACCATCAAGGGTCCACGTGTTCTGAACATCCGTTCTGAAATACAGGGATAAATATGTATTCGGTTTAAAAAGTATTTTCTCCACCTTGTGAAACTTCAATGCTTGGAAGGCAGCCAGTGTCAATGGCCTCGTCGTAACAGGGATCATGCGTGTTACATTTTTAGTAATGAATACAGTGTTATTCAAAATGATTATCGGAGGTTTTAACAACTTGTCATACACAATACACTTGAGATAAGAGCATATAGTTGCACCGATGGATCAAGAAATTCTCAGTTTTCTTTTATGATGTGCGGTGTGCAGCAGTTATGTATTTCTCCGCTTGGAGCGCAGTTTACTAAGATGGCGGTTAATGGCGAACCGGTGACATGCTACAAACAGTTTGGAAGGAACTCGATTTTTGTGTTGATGTTTGTAGAATCACAAAGGGTGCACATATAGAGCACCTGTAAGGTATGTCTCAAAAACTTGTAGTGTTGTTCTATTAAATAAAAAAAAAAACATACTCCTATCTCAAGTGTATTGTGTATGACAAGTTGTTAAAACCCATACAATCATTTTGAATAGCCCTGTATATCTACCAATGCTCCTTTCATTGTATCATCTACTTCCTCCTATGCTATTTGGCTTTCATAGTTTTCGGTCATAAATCATACAATACTCGGCGTTAAAAATTTTCTAGGCACTATGCGCAAATTGCATCTGAATTTTGACTGTCATTCTCACTAACTTCCACCACTAAAGTAAATAAATATTGGCTGCAACCAAGGCATAAGAGGGAGTGGAGATACAGTTCCACTCATCCGTAACCTCGACATCAGATGGAAGTAAATAATGGTCTTCACGCCCCAGTTGCCTTACCCAAAGGGAAAGAGCCCCTTGTAACCATTTAACGAAAGGCTGGATGGGGCCCCAGAGCCAGTCAGGACGGTTTGGAGTAGAGAAACCCCCTTTTCCCTGATGGGGCGTCTAATCACGATTTCCTCAGTTGTCCAGCTCGTAGCCGCAATACTGACTTTCACTAGTTATTATATAATTAGCATGCCAGACTTCCATCATTATGTAAATTCCTTCTCTCAATGTTTAGCAGAATGTACTTATACTACTGTTTCGTTTCATTGTCAGTTTTAAGAGACGAACTTCACCACATGCACCGCTTGCAACATGTACACTGCTATCTGAGTAGCCAGTAAGGACAAAGCTAATAATTACGAGGGTTGGAACTTTAATAGTGGCAACTATTTATTTACAACTGATACAAAATAGATACATGTTTCGAAGTTTTACTGTCCTTCAATGTAGTCACCAGCATTGTGTACAACCCGTTGCCAGCGATGTGGAAGTCGTAGGATACCTTTAGCAGCGCCTGTTGTGTTGATAGTTCGAATGGAGCGGTCTACCGCCTGAAGAATCTCTGGAACAGT
>Ga0209629_10002134_pt1 | contig 13213 bp, 6 predicted proteins | sample TergutCu122P5_FD_187286 | JGI IMG/M metagenome (GOLD analysis project Ga0209629, IMG submission 187286) | Cubitermes ugandensis P5 segment gut microbial communities from Kakamega Forest, Kenya - Cu122 P5 (SPAdes) (version 2) | ecosystem: Host-associated > Arthropoda: Insects > Digestive system >... | reverse complement strand
CTTCCATGTTAAAAAATTAAATTTATTGACATACGATTGTAATTATAGCTTGAAAATTCGGTGCAAAATTAGTGTATTTTTTTACTATTAACAAATAATTTGAAAATAAAATGATAATGTGAATAATAATGAAAAATAATATATATGTGCACGTAAAGTATATAATTAAACAATAATATACACTATAATCATATTATGTCACTTATAACAGTATATTTGCCATATATTCCTCACCCCCTACCCCTCTCTGTCCTCACCCCCTGCCTCTCTCCAGCATGGAGAGGGGAGAAGGGGGAGTGGATTGCTTCACTCCGTTTGCAATGACGGGGTAAAAAAGTAGCAAAATGATAGTTTGAGAAGTGCGATTTATATACGAACATGGTACGACTTTGGTACGGCTTTGGTACGACCGATGTCATGTAAAGGGTAAAGGGGCAAAAATGGGTGAAAACAGATAGTTCAAGTTGCAAAATGATAGATTCCTCTATAAATCCCCAAAATCCTCAATGCGGGGTTTGAGGATATTGGGGAAATGTCTTTGAGTTATGATGTCCCCTTTTTTGTTTTCAATAAACTTCTCGCAGCTTCAATTAAGGTATCTTTTCCTTTTTTGACATCTTGTTCCTGAAGGTCAACGTGAATATTTGGAGCAATTCCAAATTCGGTCTGTTGCATGCGGGCATCAAACATGGGACAGGCAGAGAATCGTACAAACCATCCGTTGGGAATTTCCGAATTAAAAGGCAAACCGCTTCCTCCGCCGGTTTCGTCGCCTAAGATAGTTACATTCGGGCAATAACGCATCGCATTGACAAAATCGTTCGTAGCGCTGAAGCAACTGCGGTTGGTCAGTACAACAACAGGCTTTTGATAACGTAAACGGGTGGAAGGTATATTATAACGAGGCAAGGGCGACGAGAAATCGTTGTGTCCTTTCCCTGTCTTGTGTTGAATATACCCCACCAAAGTTTTATCATTTACAAAACGAGCCGCCAGACTTTCTGCATTGGTTAACAGTCCGCCGCCGTTATCGCGAACATCAATAATGATTCCGTCGCAAATCGAAAATTTGTTTATAATGTAATCTATATTTCCATCCCCCAGAGCAGAAGAAAAATCACCGTAATACAAATAGCCAATATTATCATCCAAAATTTTGTAGCGAATGCCGCCGGAAATAGCATAATGAGACCCCAAATAATTATCTAATAAATCTAAATTGAAATTTCTGGGGTAATCTTCAAACCACTTCCAATAGCGTCCAACATCAAAGGGAGTGCTTAAATTCACATGCCCGTCTTTCAGTTCCTGAAGCATCTGGTTTAACAGCATGAATAAAGATTCGCTGTTCATCGAGTTGTCGATTCGCCGGGAATATGCCGTATGAATGCTGTCCCAATTGATTCCTTTATATTCAAAAAAGCAATAATGTTCGTCCAATATTGTCCACAACGATTCAAAATTTCCGCGAGGATCGTTGGGATATTCTTCAATTTTCACGCAGGAAGAAAAGTAAAAGGTGAAGGCAGAGGCAAAGGCAAAGGCAAAAGCGAAGACAAAGGGTATAAGCTTTGCCCTCTGCCTCTGCCTCTGCCTTTCCCCCTTGTACCTATTCAAAAACATAGCGGTAATTATTCTTTTTTTGTTTTCCCGAAACGACAAAGAAGTTATGGGAAAGACCAATGTAGTAAGTATTTGTAATCAATTGTGTATCCAGATTGTTTATCCTTGTCTCGTAAAACGAAAACCGGTAAGAAAGGAGCAAGGTAAACTTATTGAAAGGAATTTCCGCCGTCAGCATATTACTTACGGAAAAATAGTTTTGAAACGAAGCCGGATGCACTAAATGCTTACTATCGCCCAGCGAAATTTCATAATACGATTCGCCATACTGAGGTGAATACATTATTCCGATAAATGGAAGACTGAACTGGTCTTTGAAATGAACCGGCTGGGAATGAATCCGTAAATTGTAATCGGTTATTCCGGACAGGCTTAGATTTGCATGCGCTTTTCCTGTCGCCGGATTATTTTCATTCCGTGTATTGTAAACGAAACCCAGTAGTCCACCGACTTGCGGACCCACAAAAAATTGCCATTTATTTGCCGGTTTGAAACGATAAAACAATCCGTATTCATATTCAATAACTCCCGTGTAATAGGAAGCGGTGCCGGAATTGTTTTTAGTCCACGAATAATCTGCGTTGAAAAGATGTTGAACAGCAACATTTCCGCTCATCAGTCCCGTATTTTTCATCTGTTCGTAATACAATCCGACATTTTCGCCTGTGTATTTCAATGGCGACAGGTAGGAATCGTAAACGCTGCTTGTTCCAAATCCTAACATCGTAGCTTCGTAAGTCAGCGGGATCGGAGCGTCTTGAGAGAAGCAGGGAAAAGGTAAAAGGTAAAGGGTAATTAAGGCTGTCATGGCGGGCTTGACCCGCCATCCCCTGAAAATCATCAGGAGATTGCGGGTCTTCGCTACGCTACGCCCGCAATGACACAGATTGTACCTTTCACCTTGTACCTCTTTAAAACAGCCGTTGTTGTCCTGTAATTTCATCGATCAATTCTGTTAACGGTTTATCTTCTTCTTCCGGCTCAATATCGATATCCGGTTGAGGCGGATTTTCTTCTTCAGGTTCGGGAAAACGGGTAGGCTCGATTTCCCTGATGTCGGCTACTTCGTAAGTCGTAATCCGCTTCCCTTTGGCTTTGAAACTTTTTACGCCAATAAAATCTTCTACATCAATAATCAAAGGTTCGCGAAAATTGTCCTTTCCTCCGAAAGTTACTTCAAAGCGGGGAAATACGGTATCGCTCAGCAAAATCAGGCGGGAAGCGGAATTATCGCCGAGAAAACTCTGTTTCTTATTATTTGCTTCCAACGGAAAACGTTTGATATAGGGAAAACCCTGTTGCTCTTCATCGTACAGCGCCGCCGACCAGATTTTATTTTCTCTGAATTTCTCAATGATTTTAATTCCATCCTGATAATGATTACCCGAATCGAAAGATGTTGTATAAAATTCACCGTTATCCTGTATGACTAAAATCAAATCGTCGGCAAAAAATTCGCCTAAGAAGTTGCCTCGTCCGTCGTAGTTGATTCGTAAAACATCGGAATCGAACCATACCTGCCGACCTCCCAATGTCGAACCGCCTTTCTGCTTCAGCGAAATCCTGTGTATTTCCGCTTTGGTCAGGGTGATTCCTCTTGCCGCGCGTCCTTTGATTTGTATGCTGCTGAAATCTTTATCGAATTTCAACAGTTTTTGGCGGGGCTTGGGCTTCAGGATGATGTTCACGGTTTCGGCTTCGCCATTCGCATTCGCCGAGAAATACAGGATGCGGCTGCCGGCTTTTCCCGTAGTCAAATCGTATTCTTTGTCCCTCGTGATTCCCGTCACAGGAAAACGTTTAATAAAATTAGTTCCGAGCTTGCCTTCTCTGTAAATCACATTGTAAATGGTGCGATTATCATTTCGTTTGAAAACATGAAGGTAAAGCACATTTTTTCCGACAAACATCTTCTCGCTGATTTTGACAATCTTGTATTTACCGTCTTTATAAAAGATAATCACGTCGTCGATATCCGAACAATTGCAGATATATTCGTCTTTTTTCAAGCCATAGCCGATAAATCCTTCTTCACGGTTGATATACAGTTTCTCGTTTGCTTCCACCACTTTTGCCGCTTCGATGGTATCGAAACTGCGGATTTCAGTTTTACGTGGATAATCTTTTCCGTATTTTTCCTTGAGTTTAAGAAACCAATCGATAGCGTAATCGATAATATGTTTGATGTGATTTTCTATTTCTTTGATTTGCGATCTGTAAGAAGCAATCTGGGTGTCGGCTTTGTCTTTGTTGAATTTAAGAATACGTCCCATCTTGATTTCGAGCAGGCGGAGCAAATCGTCGCGGGTGATTTCACGTACCAACTTGTCATGGCGGGCTTGACCCGCCGGCTCATTAATCAGGGGATCCCGCGTCAAGCGCGGGATGACATTCCTTTCAGGGGATTGCGGGTCTTCGCTTCGCTTCGCCCGCAATGACATACCAAAATATTCTTCTAACCGTTTCTCGATATGATTCAAAGCCGAATCCATGTCTTTTGCATTCTCAAATTCTTTGTCCTTATAAATGCGTTCTTCGATGAATATTTTTTCCAAAGAAGCAAAATGAAGACTTTCGAGAAGTTCCTGCCGTTGGATTTCCAATTCCAATTTCAGCAATCGAACGGTATTGTCGGTTACATCTTTCAGCACATCGGAAACCGTCAGGAAATGCGGCTTATTGTCTTTGATTACGCAGCAGTTAGGCGAAATGCTGATTTCACAATCGGTGAAAGCATACAGTGCGTCGATGGTTTTATCGGACGAAACGCCGGGCGCTAAATGAACGAGTATTTCGGCATTTTTGGCAGTCATATCATCCACTTTACGGATTTTAATCTTGCCTTTTTCATTGGCTCGCAAAATGGATTCCGTCAGCGTTGAAGTCGTTTTCCCGTAGGGAACTTCCGTAACCGATAATGTTTTATTGTCAACTTTGTTGATTTTAGCGCGAACTTTTACCGAACCGCCGCGTTCGCCGTCGTTGTAGCGGGAAACATCAACATATCCGCCGGTTTGAAAATCGGGATACAGAACAAACGGTTCTTCTTTGAGATAAGCAACCGATGCGTCTAATAATTCATTGAAATTGTGCGGAAGCACTTTCGACGAAAGACCGACTGCGATTCCTTCCACTCCCTGCATAAGCAGCAAAGGAAATTTTACGGGCAAGGTAACCGGTTCTTTATTGCGTCCGTCGTAGGAAAGTTTCCATTCGGTGGTTTTCGGATTAAACACCACTTCTAAAGCGAACTTCGACAAACGGGCTTCGATGTATCGCGGCGCTGCTGCTCCATCGCCCGTCAGAATATTTCCCCAATTCCCCTGACAATCGATTAACAAATCTTTTTGTCCCAACTGAACCAGCGCTTCGCCGATGGAAGCGTCTCCGTGGGGATGAAACTTCATGGTTTCACCGACAATATTAGCCACTTTGTTATAGCGACCATCTTCCAAGCGACGCATGGTGTGAAGAATCCGGCGTTGCACCGGCTTCAATCCATCGTTGATATGGGGAACCGCGCGTTCCAGAATAACGTAAGAAGCGTAGTCCAAGAACCAGTTCTGATACATGCCGGAAAGCATACTTCGCGTTCCATCCGTATTTACGGGAACTTTATAGTCGGAATGTTCTTTTTCGAGATTGCTGTTGTCTATATCTTCGTCAAAATATTCGGGCGCCATTTAGATGTTTTTTACTTCGAGCCACAAAAGTAAGGGAATATTTTGAGAAAATCAATAGATTTTATCGATAGACCCAAAAAATACCTGTCTTAAAATTTCGCAATAGATTTTCTCTATGTTTCGCAACTTCATGCTAATAGTTTTGTTCCCTTGTATCCGCTCCCCACAACAGTTTGTTTCTTAAAGTTTCGTAAAAACTTTGAGGATAGCGTTTCACAAGTTTGATAGTAAAACCGGCTTTCCGGATAATAAATTCGCTGCCAGATTTGTAAATTTCCGAACGACCGTCTAAGGCAACCAAAAAATTATTATTCCGGCTTTCAACTTTCAAACGAATGCAATAATCTTCAGGAATCACTAATGGACGAACATTTAAGGAATGAGGAGCTACGGGGCTTAACACAAAATTATTCGCTTGCGGAACAATTATCGGTCCATTGACGCTCATCGAATAAGCGGTGGAACCGGTAGGAGTAGCAACCAGCAAACCATCTCCCAGGTAATTGGTTAAATACTCCTCATTTAAATAAGTATGAATGGTTATCATGGAAGAAGTATCCCGTTTGAGTATAGCGATTTCATTCAGCGCATAATTACAGGTATCCCGAAAAGGAGGATTGCTTTCCAGTTCAATTACGCTACGCTCTTCAACCGTATATTCCCCGCGTGAAATTTCATCCAGGGTTACTTCAATATCTTTGGTATTGATATCAGCCAGAAAGCCCAGCCGTCCCATATTAATCCCAAGTATAGGAATGTTTTGCCTGCCCACCCAAGCGGCTGTGCGTAGAAAAGTGCCGTCGCCGCCCAAACTGATTACTAAATCCAACGCCAACGGCTTCGATTCTATTATTCCGGCGCCGGCAGGTATCGAAGCCGAATGCTGAGTGAGATAGCCGTAAAATCGACGTTCTACATAAATTTCCGTATCCAGGGCTTGCAATTTATCAAAAAGCGCCCGAATACATTTCCGGTTTTCAACTTGATAATCGTTTCCGAATAGACCTATCTTCATACATTACGAGAATAAATTCACTAAAATCTATTTTATTTGTACCGTTTTTGCAGTACGAATAGCATGCAAATTTAGTTATTTATTTGTAAACTTTCCTAAATGGGCAAAATTTTATAAGTAAAAGAATTACCGATAACAATACACCCAGTAATAATAAGCATTGAGTTCGTTCTTTACGGCTTGAACGTATTCTATCCGTATATTCACTTGCTTTTTCCCTTTTGTATATTGCCCGGGTATTTCATATTCGCTTTCAAACCATCCGTCGAAACTGCGAGTGTCTTTTGCTATTTGGTCGGAGTAACTAAGAATATGCCAATATTGCGGAATCTTTTTCCCGTCAACATATACATTGGCAGTTTGAATACCGTTTTTATACCGGTTTATCTTATTGCGCAATCTTACTCCTTTGTTTTGAGGGTCAATCTTTACATTGAAAGAAATGGATTTATTAAAAGCACGACCGTCATCCGTTCCTTGCAAGAAATTATCCGCGCTTTCATAACCGTCGTAACAATCGGTCAGCGTATCCAAACGGGTTTGCCCTACAATCTTAAAGCGGTGTTGTTTTTCGCTGGCGATATTTCCGACGTTCACACTATCAGTCAGATGCAATACAGGTAAACTGTTTGCTTTATAATACCATATCATAAATTCGGTTTGCACCACTGTGTCGGGAGATGCTATTCTGGCACGGGCATTATTTTCTCTATACTTGCAGAAAGTATTTTCAAATCGTATCTCAATATCTTTGTAGAAAATATAAGGCTCATTCAAATGAATTCTATATGAACCTTTAACGCCATTTTCCAAAGCGCCCCACAAAGGTTTTTGAAATTTGCCTCCCGCCCAGCCTTGATTCAAATCGTCTTCCGTACCATCGCCATGAATCTGGGGTGTATTGCTACCGTCGATATAAGTAAATTCATCGCCGTCTTCCCAATAATTACCGGAGAACATATTCAGCGCTTCTACGTGCCCGTAGCCGGTTTCTTTAAATGCAACTTCATAAGGTTTGTCATACACTTTAGGGCTGTCAATTATTTTCGGTCCCGAATAGCAGGAATCTTTCGTCAGCTTTGCCATGAAATATCCGGTTTGATTTTTCGGATAGCATACTATCGAGGAAGGTTTCACGCCAATAGTGTAATGCAGCGCTTCAATGTTTGTGTTTGATTTATTCACAATTTCAATGCTTGCCTTTTCAAAGTAGGGCATAGGGAAATAACAATAAAAACTGTGTTCGTCGGAGTTATATCCAAACAATAAATTTTTTAAGGATTTATTTGAGTATTGGTCTTTCCATCCGCCTCCGCCAAAAAAATAGCTTATCGGTACATCCACAGCAGGCGTTGATAAATCATCCCAGCGCATACGAATATAAGTATTATAAAACGTTTCTTCCGTAAACGGTTCCATTTTTAGAACAATGGAAGCTATGGACGCTTCACCTTTTTCGTTATAAATAACCGCTTGACTGCCTGCTTTTATTGATATCGTATTTTCAAAAGTTTTATTTCCCAAAGTCGAGCCGGGGTTATCGCCTAAATTTAACCATTGAGTAGCGACTTTTTCTTTGTAAGCGTCTTGTGTATTGGGTTCCCACGACTTAACATCAGCGCCGGCAGGATAAGTCAGAAAATCGTATTGATACCAATTACATCCGTTGTTCCAATTTTCTTTTAACAATCTTTCAATACAGGTATCTGAAAGCGCAACCTTTAATCTTTTATTAAATGAAAACGGATAATATGAAATGGCAAACTGATTGCGATCCTTAAATGTAAATGGAGTATTAATATGGTCGTAATTACCCTCAAAAAAATCAGCTACAGGCGCATTAATTCTTGGTTCTTTTTCATCATCGAAATAATATTTGATATGAATGGTTTTGCTCATTGAACCAAATCCCCATCTGCCACCCCAAATATTCATCTGCTGACGATACAAACATCCGGGGCCGTAAGCGTCAAAAATAACAAGATCGCCTTTGTCATCCACATATTTAGTGAATGTACTTTGGAATAATCCAAAGCCATTGCCGCCGGAAGCATCGTAAGAAATGTAACGATTTTTCTTTATGCCGTAAGGATACAGCAAGGGCAACCTTTCAATTTTATACATTTGTTCAAATCCGGTCGTTATTTGCGGAGACAGACAATCATTGACTTGTTGAGCCGGCAACGAAAGAATAGAGGTTGCAAAAATACAAATCATTAAAACTACTGTTTTCATTCCCTTTTTTATTTTAGATTTATTAATTGTTTCCATAACTGTATATTTTTAGAAAATATGAATTTAACTCGTTTTTTAAAGAACGTACATGTTCTATTTTGATGTTTACTTTATCCTTACCTTTTGTATATTTAGCCGGAATCTCGTATTCACTTTCAAACCATCCGTCGAAAGAGCGATTGCGTCTTGCTTTTTGTTCGGAGTAAGTGAGTATGTACCATGGCTGCGGCAATTTTTTCCCGTTTACATAAACATTTGCAACCTGAATGCCGTTGTCTGTTCTGTATATTCTGTTACGAATACGAATTCCCTTATTATCACCGCCAATATTTACATTGAAAGAAATGTATTTGTTATAAGCCCTGCCATCATCTTTCATTTGCATATAATCGTCAACAGTTTCATAACTGTCAAAACAGGATTCTGTCTCGCCATGAAAAGTTTGTCCCTGAATGACAAAATTGTGAGCCTGTTCGCTTGCTGCATTACCTACATCGATACTATCGCGTAATGACAATACCGACCCTCCCTGAGCTTTATAATACCAAATCATAAATTCGCTTTGTATCATTGAATCCGGCGTGCCAAATCTTCTGCGAGGAGCTTCGCCAGGGTATTTACCGGCATTGTTTTCGAAGCGGATATTGATATTATCATAAAATATGTAAGGTTCATTCATGTGGATTCTGTAAGAACCTTTCACTCCGCTTTGTAAAGAGCCCCACAAGGGTTGTTGAAACAAGCCTCCTTCCCAACCCTGATTAAATTCATCTTCCGTACCTGAACCATGTATTTGCGGGGTATTGCTGCCGTCAATATAAGTAAACTCATCTCCATCTTCGTTATAGTTAGCCGAAAACATGTTAATGGCTTCTACATGCCCGTGTCCGTTTTCAAGAAAAGCATCTTGATACGGTTTAATAAATCCTTTTCTTGTTTGACCGCCCGGAGTAGAATCACAGGTAACCTTAGCCATAAAATAAGCGGTTTGGTTCTGCGGGTAATCTATTACTGAAGCGGGTTTTGTACTGATTTTATAATCAAATTTATCAATATTTACAGAAGAATTATTGGTAATTTCAATTTTTGCATTTTTAAAATACGGCATGGGAAAATAGCAATAAGCGGTTCCCTCCTCTGCATTAAAACCATACAATAATGTTTTTAATGTTTTCTTTGAAAACCGGTCTTTCCATCCGCCGCCGCCAAAAAAATAGCTGATGGGCATGTCAACTGCAGGTTTCTTTAAATCATCAAAGGAAATACGAATATTTGTGTGATAAAAAGTAGCGGAATCAAAAGGCGTTATTTTTAGATTAATTGAAGCTATAGAAGCCTTTTCGTTCTTATTAAAGATTACGGAAGAAGAGCCGGCAGGAATTGAAATTTGTTTTTCTTCCACAATATTACCCACTGTCGTTTTGGGGTCTTGTCCTAAATTTAGCCATTGCTGACGGGTAATTTCTTCATAAGGGTCTGCAACATTTGTCCATGATTTTACTTTGCTATCTTGAGGAAAGGTGAGATAGTCAAATTGATACCAGTTACAGTTACGGTCGTTATTTTCGCTCAGCAGTCTTTTAATAACCGTATCGGATAAAGCGATTTTTAAACGCTTGTTGAAAGCGAATGGATAATATACATCGCCGAATTGATGAATTTCTCTGAATCCGAAAGGCTTTTTAACCGGTGCATATTCGCCTTTAAAAAAATCAAGCACCGGAGCATCCACACGAGGAACTGTTTCATCATCAAAATAATATTTGATACGAATGGTACTGCTAATCTTTCCAATACCGTTATCTGTCCAGATATTCATCTGCTGGCGATATAAACATCCCGGACCATAAGCGTCAAATATTACTATATCGCCATTTTCATCTACATATTTTGTAAATGTATTGATCAACAGACCAAAACCATTGCCACCGGAAGCGTCATAAGAGATCATACGATTTTTTTTCGTACCGTAAGGATACAGCAGCGGCAATCTTTCAATCTTCGCCATTTGCTCAAATCCGGTCGTAGGGACATTCGACATTTTCTGGCTTTTCTGAGCGACACAGGGCGATATACCTGCGGAAATAAATAGTAACAATAATGTTACGTTTAAAAAAGTTCTCTTTTTCATATTTTCAATATTAAAATTATTAAGTAAAACATATATATTTTTCAAGTAATTTCATTTCGTTTTATTGGCGCTAAAATAACATTACAGGTCCTATTAAACCCATCGACAGGATGGATTGATCTTTTACCCATCCCTGTGCGATTTCGTTGTCTTTTAATGACTTCATATAATTACCCATCGTCACGACAATGTTAATCTCCAACTGATTGATATTGTTGTTCAAAAGGTTTTTCAATGAATAAATATGCCTTCCGAACCATCTCACGCCGGCATCTTTCCCGTTGACTTTCACATCGCTAAGCCCTTGTTGTACCAATCCTAAATCAAGCCAAGCGGCGTTACCCTTAAATGAGTTTCTATAAATAACCTTTCCTGTGAAATTTACAAATTCGGTATCTTTTAAATCTTTCAATTCCGGCATTTTTATTTTCCTGACAGCGCCATTGTTTATGGGAATAAATTCAACTTCCCATGTATCGAGCATTTGAATTTTATTCTGAGGTTTTGGAACTTCCTTAAAAGCCTCCGCTTTTATTTTTTTGCTATTCTCAAAAACAATCAATTTCGAATCGGAAGGATATAATGTAAAATCCCAACTGTCTTTATTCTCCAATTGAAAGCGTTCGCCTGTCGCTGCATCCCACAGATAAGGTATTCTCCCTGATAATAAAGATTTATTGGGGATTATGGTTACCTCATAACTTTGGGAATTATTAGAATTAGCGACAAATATCAGATCTAAATCGTTGTTTGAATATCTGACTTGTTGAATACAGGAATTAACCCCGTCGACCGTTACGTAAGGTTTTAGATCATATTGGCGCTGCAGGTTCTTAAACCAATCGATGTAATTACTTTCCGGTCTGTTTAGAAAAATGAATTGATTTTTGTAAGAAACTATTTCATCCATAACTTTTTTCAAGGCTTTGTCTTTTGCTTCACGATCCCTATACCCCACCCCTTTGGAAGGGATTGTATCGATACAAAAAATTCTTCCACCGGATTTTATAAACTCCAATAATTGATTTGCGGTGACTTCATCCATTATTCCCAAGCTTAATAAAAAAATGGCGTGGTATTTTTTATTTCCATACTTCATGGCGCCATTTTGCATGGTCGAAGCATTGATAATTTTTTCGGAAACAAAATCGCAGGCATTACCGTTATGATGAATGGATTCCCAAAGCTGGGCAATGTATTTTAATTTGACCATGTTTTGCATCGGGTCGTCCTGCATCATATATCTTGAAGTAATATCCAACCAGTCGCCCAATTTTGCCCATGCATCGTATTCGCAAGGCAATAGAGCAATGTCCGAATAAAAATCAGTCTGTTGAAACAGAGCGGAAATACGCGCTTTGTATTCATTCAAGTATTTGAAATATTGCCAATAGGTATTTCGTTCATTCATAAAGTTACCGTATTGAATCCAGGCTGGGAAGGGGGCATCGGGGGGCGAGTAGTTGAATCCGTGATATACGGAATGTGTAACGCCGGTGGTTAAACTTTGGTCGCTAACCGATTTCAACAATTGCAAGGTGGTATTGAACACAACCCGGACATTGGTACATTCTTCGCAGCTTACCAAACGTTTGCCCTGTAGATGCGCCGCAGAAGTGACGTACTTATTCATCGGGTCGTAAGAACGTCCCCAACCGGTAATTGCTTCTTGCAGTTCTGTTCCGCTGTGAGGGCGTACCCAAGTTTCACATTCCGGAATATCGAAAGCCAAAGCGCCATCTACAATATGATAGCCTCTGCCGTAAGGCTGTACTCTTGCTTGCATTCCGTTTTTTGCACACCAGTTTTCAAATGACAAGCAAAAGCGTTCGTAGAAAAGTTCTGCTTGAGTGATTTTGAAATCCAATCGTATTCTTTCTATCGTATCGCGAAAACTATCCGTAAAAGATACACCATAATCATAATCGGCTACTGAACCCATACCTCCTGTTTTAAACATAGTAAAAGGCAAATAGGGTTGAATATCATAACCTCTTCTCCGTTTAAATTCTTCCGCCATATCTGTAGTCCAGTTAGCGCCTTCTACTTCCAAACTATCGGTAAAAAATGCTCTCAATCTGCCTTTTAGCGGACCGATTTTTTGTTGAATAGTATCAGTTATATGATTGAGATACTTATCCACAGCATCTTTATTAAAATGATTAAGCACAGGTCCTGTAGCTCCCGGAACGCCCCACAGGACTTTCTGAAATCCCCGCGTTATCACTTGTGCATAAACCGCCCAATGACCAAGGGGAATGGACGCTTTGATATATCCGTTTTTTATCTGTCCGGATAAATCTATCACTTGGTCTAAGGAATTCATGGGGTCGGGAACCAAATAAACTTTTTGAACTTCCGGTTCTCTTAGCGTATAAGAGCTTACGATTGACGGATCGGCTATTTTAATTATATCAAACAAAGAGGCTTCATACTCAAACAAGCCTTCTAATTTTTTAACTGCGATTGTTATTATTTCTGCTCGTTCTTCGCCTTGCAAAAATTCCGCTCCAAAGGGCCATCCGC
>Ga0209629_10002132_pt1 | contig 13213 bp, 8 predicted proteins | sample TergutCu122P5_FD_187286 | JGI IMG/M metagenome (GOLD analysis project Ga0209629, IMG submission 187286) | Cubitermes ugandensis P5 segment gut microbial communities from Kakamega Forest, Kenya - Cu122 P5 (SPAdes) (version 2) | ecosystem: Host-associated > Arthropoda: Insects > Digestive system >... | reverse complement strand
GCGTGTGTGCGTGCGTGTGCGTGCGTGCGCGTGTGTGTGTGAGAGAGAGGGGGGGGGAAGAGGGGGAGTGTTAATTGTCGAAAAGGGCGTTAGAAATGTTGGCGCTGTATGTTTTACAACGCACCATACAAAATTCTTCCTAAGGTAGAAAAGTAAGAACCCTGACGTTCTCACAGCTGTGCTGCTGACTATTCAAGTCTTCTGGCATATTACCCTTTGTCGGTGAGGTATACATTGCACTACATTCGAAGAACTGTCATGCTTCCTTATTCAAGGCCAGGCAGTCAACTCTTCTTGGACTTCTTCTCCTTCGAGATCCAGACATTTCGTTCATTTTGAAAGCAGCCAGCCTTTTATCCCATCCGATTACTATGCCTACACACTTTTCAAGTTTGGCTGTTTTCCAGACAGTCAGGCTGTGTAAGTATTTAGGTAAAATATTGTGAACCTAATTACATGACGTGTAACTTACGGAAAAGTGGATTTAGTTACAGGTACTGCAATTTTCACATGCAAAGTATTAGGAAATAAACAGAGTTTTACCAAACTAGTGCTGATATTAGTAACGGGTCTGACACATCTTCGGGACATATCCCGTTCAAATCTCGGCCAGGAAAGCGGTTATCTTTCTTGAGTTAAGCTCCAAAAAGAATTTCCCCTTCAGACAGACTTCGTGCTCAGTTCGGGTAGAGATTAGAAAATCACTTCCAGGCCATCTGACTTACACAGCCGAACGACAGACTAGCTAGAGAAAAAGAGAGAGACTTGTGAAAAAGGACTGAAGCAGTCTGGCATGGCAGGTTCATCTCCCAGCACTTCCATTTTAAGGCTATTTCCCATTTTCTTGTATTCAAAAGCTTCGAAGTACGTGTGGGTGATTGGACAGACGCGCACGAGGGTGAGTGGGAACTGTAGGAGCGAGTGGGGAAAGAGGAGGACCAATTTAAAATTTCCATTTCCCTTGCTATATGCTTTCCCAATAGAAGTGTGAGCATAAAATGGTGAACAATTTCCAAACATATACAGAAGAAAGAGGGTGAAGCGGTTGACCAGAGAAAGATGTTGAGTGCAAGAAAAGGTTTTTATAACCGGCCTTTGTTTCTGGTCCATATTCAATGACACCGGTGAACATTAACCGCCCGTTAATGCTGAAAGCAACTTTTCTTTAAGTAATTAAATGTCCTCCACACAAATTGAATTAAATAAACAAAGACTGAAATCCTTGATTTCAAACTTTCGCCGTGTTCTGAAAGTTGTATGCTTTCTTTTCGGTAATTCCCGGCGTCTGAATTTTATATGCCGACGTTTCGGAACACTCTGTTCCATCTTCATAGGCAGGTAGGTGCGTGTAGAATGAACTAGGCTGGGGACATGTTTGGGTTATTATACGGGAAAAGGTTTGGCTAGGAAATGGCCTGAGTCTGTCACCCTCCTTCCTAATGGCTCAGGACATTTCCGAGCCAAACCTTTTCCCGTATAATAACCCAAACATGTCCCCAGCCTAGTTCATTCTACACGCACCTACCTGCCTATGAAGATGGAACAGAGTGTTCCGAAACGTCGGCATATAAAATTCAGACGCAGAGGAATTACCCAAAAGAAAGCATACAACATTGAAAACCTTGTTACGCTGTATCCGTCTATCACTGCATTATGTCCGCGTGTGTTAGAAACTAACGTGAAGAATTCCGATGAAATTTTGCATTCACGTCCTAAAGTGAAAGAAGTCCGGTGAAAGAAATTACGAATCACGTTGATCCAGTAGAATTCACACTTTACGTTAAGCTCAAACCGAAAGAGTCAATAAAACAGTCGTACTGTAAGGCTTAACATAAACTCTGAAACTGTATAAATCATCCTCTTTCAGTGACCTATCAGGTAATAGCCTTTACTGTTAATAAGAATACTTTTAGATGTACAAACTTTACATTTTACATGACGTGTAGGTGTCTGCTATACAAAATTCGAAAGTCGTGTCATCCGTTTTCTGGTCCGGTTGGTAGACCACTGGCTTGTGGTTCGACAGAGATATCTATGCTGACTGCATTCGCAGGGCTTCGCAAGCTCATAATACATAATTAGCACGTCGCAAAATCGCGATAATTAGAACATGGTCAAAGGAAACACTGATGTATGTACGAGTATATATCGGTTTCAAAACGTTTTTCTACGTTGTCTGACACCTAGACTCCATTGCTTCCTATCTTTCCACTGGCCTTCAGTTAGGTTTCTTTCGTTCATGGCCTTCTTTATTACTTCCATCCAGTTTTTCTTAGGTCTTCCTCGTGCTCTCTTTTGTTTCGGCATCCACTGCAATGCTATTTTGGGCAGTCTTTCTTCTGCCATTCTTTGAACATGGCCATACCATGTGAGCTGGTTCTGCTCTATCTCTTTTATAATTGGGAAACACACAGATAAGCCTGCAAATGTCATAATTCGGCAATGAATTCTATTGTTCCGTTACACAGTTTACTACGATCAAATTTTGAGTTGGCCAGCTATTCCTGCACACTTCTGGGTAATATTTTACTAGCTTAACTACTATTTCCGTTGGTGTAACAATCAACCAACCCACACTTTACGAACAGTTTTATTGCATGGCAGCTAGTTTCAACCCTGAACTCTGGTCATCATCAGAACACTAAAAAAGAATATGAATGTATACAGAAATCGAATTGGCGCAGCTGGTTGAGGCGCTGCGTTACAAGCCGCAAGGTCGCGGGTTCGATTCCCGACGGTGTTACTGGAAATTTTCATTGACATAATCCTTCCGGCCGCAATATGGTCCTGGGGTTGACTCAGCCTTTAACAAAAATGAGTACCAGGAATATAAACTGGGGGGTAAAGGCGGCCGGTGCGTAGGGCAGACAAACTTACCACCTTCATGAGCCGATTGTCTTGAAATCTGGGAGCCTCAATCTCCTGGCACCCTCAGGGCCCGTCCAGGTCTGTAGTGGGATTGCTTTACCTTTACCTTTACCTTACAAAAACTGAATAAAACAAGTTAAAGAAATCCCCCTATTACAAGTATTTCTAACTTTTGTTGGTTGTGACTAAAAATATTGATAGATAACAGGCTTAACTACTGATTACGCCTGTTAATACATGTTACTACAGTGCGGTTTATCGTGCCATTCATGACACTTGCTCTTGGATGGCAAATCATTACATGAAACTTCTGTATATACCGTCCAAACTAGAATTATTATGTTTTACTGTTAACATTTCATTTATTTTTAACTATGGTTTTACGATTGTCACTTTATATTTGTAAACTGGTTCAGATACCCTAGTAATTTAATTATAATTTTTAGTGTACTCATTGGCGTGGGGGACACCTGGTGGCGGGAGTTGGAACGTTCTAATCACTGGTCCTCCAAGTTGAGGGTTTGACGTGCCGCTGGCAACGGCACTCTGTAAAAACCTTCCTGTTGAGAATACTCAACGATAGTTGGGCAGACCAAATTCCACAAGGGTTGCAGTGCCCATTGAAGAAGAAGAACAACAACAACAAGAAGAACAAGAACAAGAACAAGAACAAGAACAAGAACAAGAAGAAGAAGAGTACTCATTCTTTGTATTATACCTCCCTGAAGACGGCCATATGTTTGGCCGCTACATGAAGGTCACTGTATATGTCAATCAATTTGAATATACTTATGTGCATTTTGTTGGTACTGCTGCCACTATATATGATACGTTCTTAGTTACCTTAACGATTACTATTTCCTTCTTTTTTTTCCCATTCTTTCTTGCCTTTCTAGCCCTCTTCTTATTGCTGACTACGGTACCATTGACTGTCCCAATAATCGTGGACCGTACTGTACACAAGAAGCACATCAAATTCAATGGGCCCCAGAGGATATTGAAAACCGGAGGGGAAATAGCACAATATCAAAACAGTATCCCAAATGAACCCTTTCAGACCGCCAGTGTTGGTCAGTTTGTTACATTTTGAACTAAAACTATATTACTTATAGAGGCGCTTAAAATACAAAGAGTGTTTCTGTGCTGGGTCTAATAACATACAAACATATATTTCCAGTGACTTCGTATAAGGAGATCACATTTACGTAAACGAAATAACGTGTTCATCATAGTCTGTACGCACAGAATAACAAGCGTCTCCTATTTTCATGTCCCTACCCAGTGCTACAGCCAACGTGAGTTTACAGCCCTTAATTGGTTCCTAGACTTTAGAGCTTAAGGCCAATGATAATTTTTCCATACGATACAACAGTAATAATATTAGTCTGTCGCAACGTAACCCACTTTCAACACTCTTAGTCGGAAAAACGCAAAGATACTTATTTTAATTAAATTGAATAGCTTACAAAAAATATTCATGATCGTAAGAGATAAGAACTTAAAGCAATTATGTAGAAATTTTTAAAATGATTCTTAAAAAAATAAAATTCATTAGTAGAATTGAGTGTTACACACCAACTAATGCACTTTCAATACATGTATATTAGTATAATATATTATATAATATATGCATATTAGTCTAAAATCTTAACTTTAAAACACTTAAGAACACTCCGACATGTTTCGATCTTAATAGATCATCATCAGGGAGTTCGTCGGTGTCTCGTTAAAGTCACTGAATTTTAAAAAGTCACTGAGTTTAAAATTCTTAAAAGTCAATCGTGGTGATGCGGCAGCATGTTAGGTTTGCAGTGCCGACTGAAGAAGAAGAAGGGGTACAAAAATGTTCTCGAAATCTAGGCGCTACTTCGCAATTTCATGAGCCAGAACAGTTACATTTACCGAATTCCATATTGAGAACCCACAAATCTTGAGTGACCTGTGAACTCCTTGTTATAATGGGCTTTATGCTTTAAAGTGATACATATTTTGAATGTAAGGCAAAAATTATTCCGAATAAACCAGGCGACACTACAAAATTTAGTCGCCTAGGCTACCAGGCGCCAGGGAATTGTGCAGTACCGTCTTAGGAAAGTAAACTTTACGTGTATAATATGGGTTGAGTATGGGATTACAGAGTTCGTGGAGAATTTTTGTGGAGAAACCTGTATAAACCCTTTGCTTAGAATACTGAAAGTAAGGGAAGGCGGTAAGTAATAGCTCAAGCAGGTTAATTTGCAGGAATGACAACTGATAGGGCAAAGACTTCAGTAAGGATAACCATCTTTAGCAGCCAAAAGATGTATACATACACTTCTGAAAAAGACGCAGTCCTAACTTTTACGCCACGTTTATTCCACATTATTGGCGGGACAGAGAAAAACTCCCGAAACATTTCAGTCTCGATATTAAACCTCTCTCCTCCCAGTAACATGCAAGACGGTTGGGAAGCCCACACACTAAATACGTATCAAAAAAAGGCTGCAACGCAATTCTGCAAGACCTATAACAAATACGCAACATCATTCAAAAAGTGGCAGCACAAATGGCCACAGCAAAACACAGTCATAATTTTGCATTAGTTATGCACATGTTTGGTTGGCTAACAAACTCCATCTAGTCAATTCCTTCAAGACTGTGGAACAGGTCAAGGCAATTTAATAAATCAATGTCTCGGTGCACCGCTGGGTATCATCTGACACATGTCAATTTTCATCGCTCCAAAACAGAAATAACTTTTATTCGTTTTATGTTTTCGATGCGTGTAGCAGACATGACACCGTCTGCAACGGGACCTCGTCTCCTCGCACAAAAATCTCTGACAGTAATAAAGGTATGGAAGAATATAAATTTTACGGCAAGAATAAATATTCCTCTTCGTGACTCTCTGATCTTTAAAAGTGAGAGCCATTCAAATATTCATAGTAGCTGGCTCTAGTAATGGCAGCAGACCATAAAGGGGAGAACAGGATCACATAGTGGCAGAAGAGGGAATGGTACATATGGCGCATTGGCTACGGTGACGCGCTGAAATTAACAATAAAACCTGACCCTAGATGATATATACTCTTTTATTCGTATCACACGAACCAAGACGTCCAAGTGTGACCCATCCGAATTTCATGAGGTGGCTAACCCAATGCATGGAACAGCTAGTGAAAAAAAACTATGACTTTATTCTGTGAAAATTATTTTCTGGCTTGGCGGAAGAAGGTTTAATTCAGCATCATGGTTTGCAGGCTTATGAACATGTGGAAACAAGAGCTCCACGTAGTCTTAACTCCGGTAGTATATGTAGGTAAATAGTCAGCTTCAAGATAAGGCCGTTTTACCCCCGGGAACGTTCCGCGTATTTTATGAAGACTGAGGGTTCATTACCGCGCTCAAAATAGCCTGCCAATTTAAGCGATGTCGAGCGACGTGCATGCATTTAACACCCGATTTAAAAAAGCTACATTTTATTAATCGGCGGGCTAATATCGCCTACCCACACATAAGTCTTCCAAGCAGTCTTCTCATACAATTTTTCCACTAATTGTTTTTGTACATTTATGTCCCCTATTCTTGCTATATCCGTCCCAATTCCCCTCACCAATTTATTTACCACAACTAACTCCATGCAAGAGGTAATTCTTGAGAAGCTAACAGGTTCTCAGGTAGTCAAGAAATTCCCCCAATTTTATGGAACCCAAAGGTTCATTACCGCCCCTCACAACAGTCCGTCACCTGTCCCTATTCTGAATCACATCAGTCCATTCAAAGCACCCCCCCCCCCATTAAACTTAATGAAGATCTATTTTAATAATATCCTCCCACATACGCCTGAGTCTTCCAAGTGGTCTCTTTTCCTCACGTTTCCCCACAAAAACCCTGTTTGCACCTCTTCTTACCCCTATACGTGCCACATGCACCGCCCATCCTCGTAACGTAGTTTTCTCCAGTTTTTTGCTATTGCCCATTAATCTCAAATATTCTTATCAGTAAGTGGAATAAATCAGTCCGCCTATTCACTATGTTGCGCGGTAAATGACACAGGAATCGTGGTTCGATTTCCAACAGAGGTTAAGTGAGTTTTCTTTAACAACCAAACAGGCTTTTCGATTCAGTGGGAATTACAGTGGCCGGAACGTGAAGCTGGCTACACATCCCCACCTACTGCCGAAGGTAACACTGCGTGTAACCATGCCTTCACGATCCCACGTGATGCACGAAATAATGTCACCCTAACAACAGTAAGAGCTTACCATTGTTACTCCTGTTCTACTCGGCATTTCCTTCTCAAACACCGTTAAGACATTGTTCTTCCCCTCAGTCAGAGATAAAGTTTCAAATCAATAAAAAGTAACAACTCACAAGACGTAGTAATGTGTTGGTATTAGTGAGTCAGTGAAGTTATGTATTCGGCTGAACATTCGAAATTGTTCGTCCTGCATAGGCTGCGAGACTAAATGTTCTCTCAGGTTCCGGCCTGAAGAAGGAAGCAAGTTACTCCGAAACCTTGGTAATATTTCAAAATTTCGATTTGATGCTACGCCAAAAAAAAAGAGAGCATTGAAATCAGCATGGAAAATATTAATTAATATATGACAGATCAGCTGCTGAAATTCTGACATGTACATATGATACAGCGTCACAACATACGTCAGCTGAAGTATGTCGCCCTCTTCAGGGGAAGTTAAATTTAATATTGCAGCTACAGCTGTTCCACGCTGCTAACAAAAGAGTTCAGGAAACCGGCGAGTATACCGTGTTTTTGGAGGGTTCCTGCTAGCCATGTTGTGTATGAGTCTTTAATAACACTATGACAGCAAACACTACATAACCCTGTTATCGAATTACGACAGGCCCGGAAGAGAAGAACCACAACCGCAACAAGGTAGAAAATTACACTTCTCTCCAAACAAGAGTGACAGAGAAAGCAAATAAAATTAAATAAAGCCGGTCTGACCTCTAGAGACACGCATGCACGAATATGTTTCAGAGTTTCTTATGCGCTTGCGCAAAGAAGTTGCCTAAAGCGATTGTCAGCCACGTCATGTCAGTACGTCCCTCAATCTGTCCTTCTGTCCGCATGCAACAGCTCGACCCGCACCTGACGGGCTTACGTAAAATTTCAGGATTTTTATTAAACTTTGTCGACACATTTTTTGGTTAAAATCAAAGACAACAGACAATTTACATGAAGAACTGTATAGACCTCACACGTGTATCTATTTTATATTTTTTCACCGTGCACTGTAATACAATTGTAAAATACAAACCAACAAACACTCTTTTACCGACAAGACTGCTTATACTGCTGCATTTAAAACACCCCATACAATACCTGTATATACAACCGTCTTCCTGATGATAGACCCTCGGGTTCGAAACAATGAAGAAGACATCAAAAAATTGAAAATTAAAATACTAATTTTAAAAAGATGCAGTGTATTGGTTTGTATTGTACTCGTATATATATGTATCAGATCAAGATATATAGAACTATAATATTTCCCGTTGTTCTGTATGAGTGTGAAACTTGGTCGCTTACATTGAGGGAGGAACGTAGGATGAGGGTGTTTGAGAATAGGGTGTTGAGGAGAGTATTTGGGCCTAAGAGGGACGAGGTAACAAGGGAATGGAGAAAATTACATAATGAAGAGCTCACAAGTTACTTTGATGTTAAGTACAGACATTAACATTACAGAAACCACATATTCCTGCCAGTTTTAATATGAATTTGGTACTCAATAAGTGTGTAACAACTGTCAAAGTTTCAAACTTCACTTGGCATTATCTCCGTAACCATTCAACTTTGGATATGGGTGTTTTGGGTTATATCGGTATAGTTTAACATAAGGAACACCCTCCCGAAGATTCGTCCGTTCCTCCTGTGACACCCTGTATATTGTTATAGAATAAAGGAAGTATGCATTAAGTTGGCACTTGAAAAACGTCTATGAAGACCTATGTACATTTATGAGAGTCATTTATGTGTGTATCTCGCTTAATTATTCTTAAAATATGAATTATTTTAGACAAAAATTATACAGAAAAGCACAACACACATTTTATGTCCAGTTCATTCCCCCCTGGCAAAGTCGTGCCGGTTATAAAGTAATATGGAAAAATATGGTATAGCCAGACAAAGCACAGACAGCGATATAATATGACGCATGCGTATTTCGTGCTGGCTCACTACGGCTACAGACACACACTCATCATATGTAATACTTCACGCTCTAACACGGAAAAAAATGGTTACACGACAGGGCCTGAATATTACATTTATACAACATTGCCTGTCTTGTTAAATTATAATTCAGGGGAATTACAGCATCAGCCGTTTTGTGTGATGTTTCCCTAAAATCAGTAAAATTCGCACATACTAACTATAGCAGTAACACAACGAGCTGGTTGTTTAGAGAAGACGCTCTAGGTTTGCACTAAAATATTTTCTGTTAAAATCTCAGCCAAATTATCGACTGTAATGTTATACTTATTTCGGGGTTCTCCCCAAGTATCTCGTAAATATACTGCATGATAATACCGTGAGATTGGCCATTATACCTCCTCCAAAGTAAGTGCATTCCTAACATTCCTGAACAACCTCCTGTGCCAATGGACTTGCAGTTTATACAGCAATGTCTAATTACCTGAGAGTCAATCTGTAATCGCGATGTTTAATTATAATTGTATTTTAGCTCTTACCGAACTATTCGAGTCTTCATACCGGATGTGATATGATATAATATAATATAATATACCAGCAAATTGGACTTAAATTTGAGGAAGAAACTAATAAAATGCTACACTTGGAGCATGGCTTTGTATGGTGCTGAAACTTGGACGCTTCGAGCGGCAGATTAAAAATACCTGGAAAGTTTTGAAATGTGGTGCTGGAGAAGGATGGAAAAGATCAGTTGGACCGATCATGTGAGAAATGAAGAAGTGTTACTTAGAGTCAATGAGCAGAGGAATATCTATACACGAAATAAGAAAAAGGAAGGCTAACTGGATTGGACACATCTTACGTAGGAACTGCCTTCAAAAACAAGTTATCGAAGGAATGATAAAAGAGGAGATGGAAGTGGCAAGAAGACGAGGAAGAAGACGTAAGGAGCTGCTGGATGACCTTAAGGACAGGAGAGGGTACTCTCATTTGAAGGAGCAATTTCTAGATCGCGCTATGTGGAGGCATCGTTTTGGAGGAGGCTTTGGACCTGTCGTCAGACAGAATACTGAATGAATGAATGAATAATACAATACAATACAATATAATATAATAAACTCATTAAGGCTCATTTGGTTTGAGATTATGTTTTACAAAATTTAACAAAATCGGCTAATCGTAAAAGGACAGGAGACGGTCACATAAACATGTACCCCATAAACACCTATTGGTTTTACCTGAAATATCTCCGTATTTAACTCAGCAAAAGTTGCTTATCCATTTATATAAAGAATGTGTTCTCATGATACAAGCAGAACCAAAATTAAATTTAACTGCACCTTCCATATAAAATCCAATACAAGCCCAAGAACTGTTCTACAGTCCTCTTCTCAGCACACGTGTATTCTGTCTCAACAACTAAATCCGCAGAAGAGAGTTCTTATTCAGAAGTTAAAACTCATAAACTTCAGCTATTCAAGAAATTTCCAACATCCGACAGAATTCGAATATGCATTACCTTATTTACAACACCCAGACATCTGTCCGTATACTGAGACACATGTCTCCACTCTATGCCATCCCACCCTGTTTCTTTAACAGCCATTTTAATGTTATCTTCCTATCTACTCTGAGGTCTTCCAAGCAGTCTCCTTCCTTCGGGCTTCCCCACCAAAAACGTGTATGCACCTTTCTTTTCCCCTATACTTCTCCCACCCATCTCAACCTGTCTTGCCCTAATAATATCTGGTGAAGTGGACGAATCAAGAAGCTCCTCATAATGCAATTTTTTCCAGCCCCCTGTTACGGTTTCTCACTCAGGCCCACACAACCTATTCTCAGCAGCCAGCACCCTATTCTGTAACGGCTTCAGACCATGTTCTCATCTCAGTACGACAGACCAGTACACGTATGCTGACGTCTAATCATGTAGAAAAAGAATTGCGAAGTAAGGGAAATTTGTTCTGTGTAAGTCAGTCGCAGTAACATATCTCACAGACTCACACGACATACGAGCGTTCAGACACGTTCACATTCCGCAGCCAGAAGCTCCTAAGAAGCACCACAGGTCTATATAAAACAGCATGTTCTAAATCACATGTTTTATGATAAATAAAAATCTAGTTAAATGCTTTTACTACTCCTATGCCATAACTACAGTGGCTGTGTGCGTGTTATGATAAAAATTTTAATTAGGAATGTAGCATATACCAGAATGTAAAGTGCTAAAAAAGTTAATGTCAGACGCAATTACGTAGGCTAAATGCTGAGCACTCAGACCAAGAGCGACGTATGTCAAAAACCTTATAACATTCCTACGATCATTCAATCAATCAATCATTCACTCCATGCAGCAGAGTCCTTCTTGAGAAGCAAACCGGTTCTAAGCTATTCAAGAAATTCCTCGCATTTTATGGAACCCAAAAGTTCATTACCGCGTTTAGAACTGCCCGCCTCCTGTCCCTATCCCGAGCCAGATTAATCCAGTCCATTCCCCCATCCCCTCTTCCTGAAGATCCATCTTAATATTATCTTCCCATCTACACCTGGGTCTTCCAAGTGGTCTCTTTCCCACGGGTTTTCCCACCAATACCCTGTATGCACCTCTCCTCTCTCCCATACGTGCTACATGCCCCGTCCATCTCATTTTTCTCTATTTGATCACCCGAATAATATCTGGTGAGAAGTACAAATCATTAACCTGCTCATTCTGTAGTTTTCTCCACTCCACTGTTACCCCGTCCCTCTCAGACCAAAACATTTCTACCATACGGACTATCCTCTTCTTTACAGGCAGCAGTCCACATTACGCGCATGTACCACTTGCTTCTCACAGAGTACAATCTACAAGCACACAGAACAATCCATCCCACGTGTCCTGGCCACACAATAACAATAATACAAACAAAGTGACAGGACAGCTCACGACGCAATTCACTGTATATAGGATTACTATGAAGAGAAATGTAGTGAGGTTTCAGGTTGTAACAGGGTGACTGACTACAAAGATTATTTTCTTTTGAGACGTGACGCCGTGTAGTTGGGTAGACATATACAAACGTTTCGGATGAAAGCTGCAAATATATAATAATCGACAGGACTTCATGCTCCACTAAAAGGAAAATTCATGCAGGGAACTATGTGTCTGGACCAGTTCTAAGGCGACCGGTCATGTAGGTCTAAAACAAGCAAATTGTTCATAATTCCCGCATTAAAGGTATGTTGAAACAGCCTGTACTAATAGGACTCAGTGAAATTTAACATTTTGTAGATAATATTACATGACCCAGGAAGTCATTAAATTACTGATTAATTAAAGGACTAACTAATTGAACTAACTCACTCACTTTTCTGAATATTCGAACTTCGCTGAACAATATATACACCTACCATACCACAAGACGTTACATCGCAGTAAGCAGACATCTTCTACGAAACTCCCGTGTTTATAACCCCCCCAATCAAATAACTGTTTTTATCTAATCCCAAGTTTCACAAGCGGGGTACGAAGCCACTCGCTTGACCCTGTGCTGAACCAGGGAAATCAGTCCACACCGTCGACCAAAGCTTCACTGAGATCCATTTTACTATTATTACATCTGTTGCCAGGCTTTCCAAGCTGTCTCTTCCCATGAGGTTATCACACCAAATTGTGTATTATATGCATTTATCGTTTCTTTGTGCTGCTAGTATCAAACATCGCACTATCCTTCATTCCATCACTCTAAAATCACTGTGGATAGGTAAAGAAGGTTAATATGTAACAAATAAGAAATAAAATAGACTATATGAAAGTTGTAAAGGAAGCTGACAAAATACGTATTTTAAAACTTAATGTTTTTCTGACCGTGCATCATGAATTGACTATATATTGATTACCAACTTGATGCACTAATTATTATTTATTCATAAAATAATATGCTCCTCTACATGTTTCGAGCCTCAAGTGCTCGTCTTCAGGAGGATACAGTTGTACACATGCAGCATATGGTACTGTCACTTTCTATGAGAGTTCCTGGTGGTCTGTCGGTACACAGCTTGAGTGAGAACACAGCTTGAGTTCTCCGACAGGCCACCAGGAACTCTCATAGAGAGTGACAGTACCATATGATGCACGTGTACAACTCTATCCTCCTGAAGATGAGCACTTGAGGCTCGAAACATGTAGAGGAGAATATTATTTTATGAATA
>Ga0209629_10002131_pt1 | contig 13215 bp, 4 predicted proteins | sample TergutCu122P5_FD_187286 | JGI IMG/M metagenome (GOLD analysis project Ga0209629, IMG submission 187286) | Cubitermes ugandensis P5 segment gut microbial communities from Kakamega Forest, Kenya - Cu122 P5 (SPAdes) (version 2) | ecosystem: Host-associated > Arthropoda: Insects > Digestive system >... | reverse complement strand
CCCCCCCCCACCGGGATTTGATCTCCGGACCGTTCAGTCCATACCGAGTCGCTATACCGCCTGAGCTATCCCAGCTCCCCAGGAGTTGCAGTAGTGATAGTAACCACAATTATTCTTTATAAATATTTAAGTATTTATGGAGGTTTTTGTAAACAGCTGGGAAGTGTGATGACGTAGGCTCTGTAGAGATTAGGGTACAGGTTAGTTACTGGGGAATGGTGGTTCGATTACCGGCGACCGTTGAAATGAAGTGTGTGTTAAAGGAAACAATGGCTGCTTATGAACTTTACGAATGGATTTATTAAAGACTTGTATTATAAAAATGAGTAGTACCATTTTTGAGAACACTTTATTTGAAGAAACATATGGACGAAGGTTGTACACTTACGCTAATAAATAATTAACAAGATCAAGGTAGAGGTATAGTGAAGTTGACCCTGTCCACATCGTGAGGGCACATAGGGGGAGAAGAAGTACAACTACACTTATTCTTAACCTCGGCACTGGGTGGTTAAATTCATGCTTCAGCCGCTTTAGCTGCTGTTAATAACCCCATATTCATTGTGTTTTAGGCTGGGTCTTTCCAGAAACGGTATGGACTTTTTGGAGAAGAGAAAATTCTCTTGACCCTATTGGGATTCTAACCCGCGACTGTCCAGCCCGGACGCTACTCTGGTTACGCTACTCAAGTCTATTCTGAAAAGAGAAACCTGCAGAACTGCCAAATAAATCATATTTCTTTCGTCGATGCTGTGATTTATATATTCCGTAATCTTTTCATGGAATTTAGACCACTCGCTATCGATCTACATATTCATGCTTTTCGCGATCCTACATTAGCATTCATCGTAAGGCAAGGCAAAAACCGAGTGCGATGCTGTTTCTCACATTAGCATAATGATGTGTCATAACTCGGGTTGCTGTCATGTTGGCATCCATGGAGGAGGAGGATTGTGGCGCTCGAAGCCATCCCTGACGTCACGACGCCCAGACCAACATGGCCGCCCGACTTGGGAACACGCCCCCTTGCTTCATGTCTTCCTGCTCCATACATTTCTATTGCTCACGGGTGCGTACTCACACAGATACGGTTTCCACGCACTCAAAAATGTAATGCCAGTATAACAAGCAATCACAAGCGCATTTTTCCTCGTCTAACATACATCCTTCGTGTATGCGCTGCAAGTAACATCTTGTTATATCTTGTATAGAGGCAGTGGAAAATTCAACAAAAGGTCATTCTTTCTTACGCGCAAGATTGTTACTGTTTACAAATTCAGCATAGATAAATCCGGTAAAGTTTTTTCTCTTGTTTAATAAAGCACCACGCCATGAAGGCTTATTGGGAAGCAGAGGAATAGCTTTAGGTTTTCTTCACGTGGGAACTAGATGGAAGTGAGTGGTCAAGTTTCCGCCTCAGTTGCTGTACCAAGAGTGGAATGGTTCCCGGTACCTGTTGAGTAGGAGGCTGTTTGGGCGTCAGAGGCGGTCTAGACCCTCTGCCGGGAATCGAACTTCTACTTGTCGGCCCGTCAAACCCGTGGCATGACCGCTGTAGATGCCGAGCAATCTGTAGGGTTTATTTCTGTGGTCTGCACATAACACAGTGGTATTGTTCACTTCCGAAACGCATTTCACTTTTCTGGCTATGTTCTTCGCCTGAGTAATCCATCTTTGGAGACAATTCGAGTGGCTAAGGAGACAGCTTGTTCAGAAAAAAACATATCGCCAAAATGTACAGTTCATTCAAGGAGAGGTCAATACACACGTGTTGGGTGAAGAAGGCTACTTTATTTCTTATGTAGAATAGTATATTTTGCTTTGTCTGTTACTGATTGAAGAACGCAGCCCCAAGATGCTTGAGAATAAGGTTCTGAGAATGATATTTACGCTTAAGAGGTACTGGACTAGATTGCATAAGAAACCTCGTGGTTTGTACACCTCACCAAATATTATTAGGGTGTCAAGTTAAAAAGAATTAGATGGGCGGAGCATGTGGCACGTATGGGGAGAGTAGAGGTGTATACTGCGTTTTGATGGGGAAGATGAAGTGTGAGAGACCACTTGCAAGACCTGTTAGTAGATGGGAGGATAATATTGAAATGGATCTTTAAGAAATATGTTGAGACATGTACTGTGTTGATCTGGCTTAGAATAGGGATAAATAGTGGCTGTTGTGAACACGGTCATGAACTTCCGGGTTACAAAAATGCAGGGAATTTATTGAATAGGCGAGAAAGTATTAGCTTCCTCCGAAGGACTGTACTCTATAGAGTTAGTTGTAGATATTCCTAATCGCAATGGAATAGTGTATATATATATATATATATATATATGTGTGTGTGTGTGTGTGTGTGTGTGTGTGTGTGTGTGTGTGCACGTATGGCCGCAAGAATTAAATGCGCAAGCGCTACACTACTATCAGCTACTTCGTTGTTTGTTAACCACGTCCAACACCAAGCGATCTCTGCGCAGAAATGCGACTATAAATGTAAAAGATATCTGATTACACAACCGTACCTTTTGAAACTCCCAGTTTCTTGGCTTCCTGAGCGACTGTCAGCTTGTGAAGAATAATGTACACTTGTCAAAACTAAGTTTCGTTCGTATCACGACCAATTTATGCCCCGTGAATAAGATTCTGGTAGGTCTACCTAATGTATACACGGTAAACCTTCGAAGTCTTTACTGAAATCTTCGTTTTCGTGGGATGTTACGCAGCATTCATTGGTAGTTATTTACCGATGTTTCGGGGCAATCTATCGTTCCCATCTTCCAGGTAAAGATCTCATTTACACCGCGGCGGAAGCTTGAAATCACGCAAGGTCTTTGTTACTATTTGCACATTTAGACTTTAAGTGAGAGCTGGCTGGGCCTACGTAGTTTATACATCAACTTGTACACAAAATATCTTTAGTATTTGCACATTTATGCCGAAGTAACTAATTTCGTGGATAATACTTTTTCAAGAGTTGCTCATCTAATAAACACATTCTTCCCCCTTCCTTTTTTTCGGAACCCGAAATTTATTAACATGTTCCCGAGAACATATTACTCATTCCTACTCTGAGCCATACTAGTCAAATATAACTCAAATCCTAAGTCCATATTCCTTTGCTAGCCACGACCTCAGCTGACGACGGGATGAACTTTTTGTGTACGTTCTAATTCATTCCGTCGTTGGTCAGCCTCTATCCTCACCTTTGAAACTCGGGTTGTGTCGCTACCCTCAGGCCAATCTCGACTGTAACCGCGGACACCCTGCTTTTTACGTCAATAACAGACCAAGCTCGATCGTAACCATGGAAAAATTGGCCGTGTCAGCACTCAGAAACCAGTCTGCACAGTAAGAAGGCGAACGACATATGTGATGTGCACCACATCTGTAGGGGGAAGACCCATTATAATATCAAATTCTTTGTTGAAGCGTAAGTCTTTCAAGTGCTCTCTTACATCCTTCCTCCTCCTCCTCATCTTCCTCCTCCTCCTCTTCCTCCTCCTCCTCTTCCTCCTCCTCCTCTTCCTCCTCCTTCTCCCCACCAACAATCCGAAACAGTGTATCTGTGCTCCTCCGTTAGGAAAGAAGCAAGTTTCACTCCCACACAGGATAACATTCAGTGTTGTAGACATGTTTTTCTGAACTTCATTCTTTGCCTTAGACTAGACAGCACGAATACAGAAACTCCTCAGCTGACTGATAACCGAGCTAATTAAATTAAATAAGCTCTAGAGCGTGTGAAGCAATGCACCAGTATGACGACCCAACAAGGCACGTTTTTGCAGGTTACCGACCAGTTACCTTTCCCAATTTTTTTGTGTTTAACATTATGTATTTCTAAAACGTCTATTATCATGGTAAAACAGTAGTCTAAGGATGATTATACTATAGAAGCACACACCTGTCAATCTGGAAAGTGAAGGTTTTCTCAGTGGGAATTAATCGAGAGCCTGCTTGTGTGTAATCTGCAATTACAGAAACCGGGGCTGAACACTGGTTTGGCTACCTGCAGCCTACCCGAGTCTTTCGCTTCCAGCTTCGGTTCTTAATCAAATAAAAGAAAGTTGTTTTTCAGAAATCTGTTGCTTCCCGGTCTGTATAACAGGGTAATGAACACAGACCCTACACTGCCATTCTTCGTAAAAAGATTGGAACAGTTTTAGTCCTTAGTGGTGAACACAGAATTTCGACATGCGTCATTTTTAACAGGATATTCTGAATGCGCTCAGCTGTTTCGAATAGCCTGAATTAAGACGCAAACAACTTCTGTTACTCTTGGGTACTGTCGCTTCTCAAATTCGGAAGCGGAGCTAGTGTCGCTTCCACCTCAAAAGTTCGTGCGGCCGCCATATTGTTATTATTACTATTATTATTACCTTTTTAGTCTTTTATTAGCTTTATTATCGTTTTGTAGTGTATATTTAATATTTTTGTGTTTTGGGTGTTCATGCTGGCTTAATAATAGGCACTTGTGCTGTTATACCTGCACGTTAATAATATCCATTGAATAATAATAACAATTATAATAGTTATTGTTGTTATTATTATTTCCAATCGTAGAAAATTTGAAGGACATTGCCAACTATAAAAGACACCTGCTGTAGCTTTTAAAAAGTCTTTTTTCTCAGCACAGAGTGTTTGTTTGGTTCAAGTAAGGCTTGCCGTAACCATCGAATATTTGTCTAAGTGTCATTTACTGATACGTCTTTGTACTGGAGATAGACTGTGTTCTCTGTGATGTAGGAACGAAATTTTTATATACTTAACTGTACATGCAAAGGGACAAATTTTGTACGTAATAAGTTGTTGATTAATTATTACTTTCAATTTCTAAATTCAAATGCGACAAGGCTGCACAATATTACATGTAAAAGCATGGGTTTGAGATTAACGCGCGCTTGTGACGTAATCAGCATCAGGCCTTTGTCCGCGTAAGCGTGGCTTCGGTCAAGCCGCGTCAGTGTGCCGCGTGACTTATTGTACACCGGTACTCCGCGCTCGCTTAGACGTGTAATCAAGTATTAACAGCTATTAAGTGATTATAAAGGGGTTGAAACCAGTCTGCACTCATCATCAAACCGTGCCACAACAACACGTAAACTGTGCTCTGCAAACAGCAGACTCAATCTCTGTAATATATTACAAACAGTGTTCAGCATTAAGTGTGCTAGTAACCTTTGTGATTGCTAACAAGCATTCAACATTCAGTAGTCAACAGACTCTTGTGTTACTATTTAGACAGTGTATTTTCCGTTTTAATGTTAACTGCATGAGACAGTTAGTAATTTGCCTGGGACAATGTACAGTTGATGTGAGACTGAACTACAATGTATATTCTTCAATACTGCAAGAGGCAGTTCTAACTAATGCCAAGTGTATATTGTGATTCCAAGAATTAGACATGTTCATTAAGGTGATAAGAGTAGTAAGTCATTTGCATCACACAGGGTAATGAGTAACCGACATTAGTCAACAGTGAATTTAATAAGGTGTTTAAGTGTTGTTAAATATAACTGACTAACCAAATTAATAAAAATAATCCTTATTACCGGCATTTACTGATGAACAAAAACCCTGTCCATAGCTGTATGTAACCCTGATCCAGAGGCAGGCGCGTACACATAACTTAGTTCAGAAGTGTTCAAAATGTCTAAATATCTAGGAGTCGGAGCCAAATTCTACAACAGTGTCATGAAGCAAGTTTCATGCTGAACACCCATAAATACTCGTATTAGGCGTAACTCTTTGTAATTTAGTCGCCACGGCGATCTGGCGCCCGGGAACTGTGCACTTCGGATTTATATTAATTTCGGGCTTCAAGGGCCGGTCTATGTGAGGTTTGTTGTGGTAAAGTGCACTGGGACAGGTTTTTCTCCGAGTACTTCGGCCTTTTCTTGTTAATGCCATTCCGAAAATTGTCCGTACTCATCTTCCAGACAATCGAGGAGCACGAAGAAGGAAAAGTAATTTCGTTTTTTTTTAATCTTCAGAAAGTTCGTTTCTAAGGGCGCCCAAAACTGCTGAGTTTCAATGTGTGAAGATGTGACCACCCGTGCGCAGTGCACGTAATTGCGATAGTCAGTCGGACCGCCCAGAGTGATAAAAACATGTGCCAAGCCGGACTTACACAGAATGGGCTCATCTTTCATTGTATAGGATGGCCCGTATATCACATCCAGCACTTCACCATATAAACCATCATCAGAATGACGATAATGACGGTGCTCTTAAAATTACTCGAATATTTCGTTGTAGCTCAGTCAGTATAGTGTTTGGTTGCGGTGAATGGATTCCATGAAGAGGCAAGAACTTTTCCCTTTACCCCCACGTCTAGATAAGTAGTGGGTCCGTCCTTTGCCCCATCCAATTGTTATCAGTGTCCATTTTCCAGGGAGTCATCTGACCGGAAGATAGAGTTGATCACTCACCTTCAACTAGTGCCGGCTTTTGGAATGCCTGGAGAACTTCGTAGCATGTTGATCAAGGGGTTTACAGCATTTCCATTAGGCAATTTCCTTGTACATGCCATGAAGACATGTAGAGGACCTGAAGATATATCTCCTCTCATTCTTCATCTCGGCAGTAGAGAGAACCCATGGTACCCATCGAATAGGAAAATCGGTGGGCCCCAGAGCCGGGTCTGGACGTTTTGGAGAGAAGTCTCGCTTCTGCTGGGAATCGAATTCCGGATGGTTCGATCCCTAGCTTAGTCAGTGTATCGACAAGGCTGTGGATAGGTATAGTCAGTTAATTACAGTTACGTTTAACACGACATTGACTTCTTTAAAAGTGCGTAAAATTTGGAAACCTAACGCAGGTCTGTAATGGGTCGATACACTAAGATAACCCGCCAATAATGTGCGTTGTTTTGTTCTGCGAGGCGGTCGGTAGCATCTCGCTGGCCGATGTTGCCCGCGGGCCGATAATTGAGAGGCGTACCGTACGTATGGCTTATCCACTCATTCTTCTCTTTTTTCTTGTAGCTTGAGCATTTACCGTGCCCTGCGTCTCTTATTGCTGTAGGTATAGACTGTGCAGCACAAGGGCATAAGGCACATCTTTAAAACCACATCTTAAACATTTTATTTCCCGTCCTTACGAGCATTATGTGTTTTTTGGAACACAGTTTTAGCGTCCATGCGTTAATATTGCGACTGTCGTAATTTCATTTTTAGTTGTGTTTTTCTCCTTTAGCTCCGCAATGTCGACACAGTAAACGTATGCACCATCAATATAATTCCAGTACTGAAGACACAATTACAGTCCTTCTTAACCTCTGCACTGGACGGAAATGTGTGGTCAACTCATGCCCAGGTCGCTTTACCCCGGTAAAAGATTCTCACTGTCACTCAGTAGGAGCCTTGTTGGGCTCCACAGCCAAACTGATCGCTGCGGAGACTTGACCTGCAACCGATTTTTCTTTTGTCCTGCCCGTGGCGTGGTCACGGAACCAACTGAGCTATTCCGACCCCTCTATTTCGTAATGACCTCTGAACAGTCTCTTGAAATTCGCGTAATTAACAAACCTTATCATTAAAGGATTCGCACCAAACTTCACAACCCAAGTGGGCTGCTTTCGACGAAATTTCTTTAAGCATCTTCTGAGAAATGGGAATTTTTAAGAGGGTTGGACACGAATTTGATCAACTCCAGCGTGGAATGCTAGATTTTTGTCATACCAGTTTGTTCATAGTCCGGATCGCTGCGCCATAGGCGTCAGGCTCTCTGTTTCGGTTACGCCTTGCTTTGTCCCTTCCTTCCGGTTAGCCAGAAAACACGAAACTGAATCATTGGGTTGTTGAGCTTTCGTAGCGTGTCGATGTGGCAACCGTAATGAGGCGCGCGTTTCTGCGTCAGATGAAGAGTACGCACAAAATAAATATGATTGCCGATGATGTGTCCGTCGTTCCAGGGTATGAACCTGCGACACATACCAGAAAGTCAGACACCTTGTTACCGCAGTGCCTAGCTAACACGTGACCTAAGGAAAGGCATGCTTTGGACTTTCCCTTAATGCACTAGCTCAATGCAGTAGAATTCTTATAAAGTTGACGGTCGCTGAGCTGGTGAAGAATTCCCGCACTTTTTTGCTAAAGGGCAGTCATACTGACATATGGTTTCAGCCCTCACTCCATTTCTAAAATTTATTTTACTGTCGTCTCGAAATCCACGGGTATGTCATGGTCCTGTCCCCTCCTCTTCTCGATTAAGATTTGGCTTTGCTTATCTCTGTCATTTATGCCAAACTCCCTACCAATCTGAATCAGTTCGGTGTACACATATTAGTAATAATACAAACAGTAATTTGATGTTTCTTGAAAATTTTCAATCGTAGTGACTGTTCGAGGCCAAAGAATTTGTAAATATGACAGAAACCGGAATGCGAGATCATAAACGTCACTGATAAATGATTAAGCTGAAGTTATTTAGCGCCGTTTCTTAATGTTTTGGCACTGAGAGATGAAAAATTAATCGGCGTATTTGCACCTCATGCGATCCCCCCCTCCACCGCCAGAACCTATGGTGTCAGTGAATCTCAAGTACTGGCCCGTTGTAACATCGACTTAGTATTTATCCAAGCACTCTAATTGTCTGTGTTGTGTTTCTGTCAGTATGCACCTCTTTTCCTTACACCCTACTAACAGAGGCTATTTTACCCCTTTTGTTTACATTTCTCATTATGCCCCGACTTGTCACTGGTTACAATTTTAGTTTTTCTATGTTTATTTACTGTCGACTGTGAATTATTTAATAATGTATGGAGGAGAGTCCTGGAGAACCTAACAGTTCCTCAGCTAGTCACGAAATTTTGAGCGTTTCATGGGGGTTTTTATCACCGCTATCGGTAGAACCCCGGCACATATCCCTGTGCGGGCCCAGATCAATCGAGTCCACGCTCTACCACTCTTATTTCTTGAAGAATCTTTTAAGATTATCCTCCTGTCTTCTCCCAGGTCTTCCAAGCAGTTTCTTTTCTTCAGGTTTCCCCAACGAAACGCAATACTCATTTCTTCTTTCCCACATATTGCTTCACTTCAAAGAATACTTTACACCAAACACACACAGTTCTCCCCTGGTTCTCTGTACTTCTCTATTCTGAGGCAAATTTGTCGCTCCGAGAAGGTGCGTACAGGATTTTGGAGATGAAACCTGAGGGAAAGAGACCACTTGGAAGACCTAGGTATAGATGAGAGGATGGTATTAAAAGAAATAGGATGAGGACACGGACTGGATTCATCTGTCTCAGGATAGGGAATAGTCGTGGGCTTTTGTGAATGCAGTAATGAACCGTCGGGTTCCAAAACAATGCAGGGGATTTCTTGAACAGATGAGGACCTGTTAGCTTCTCAAGAAGGATCCTGTTCCGTGGAAGCAGTTAGTTTTAGTTAGTTCGTGTTCGCCTTAAAACCCTGGCGACTATTTTTTGTACAGTTGCGCCTAATGTTTGTGGGTCCTCCGAGTGCAATTTGCTTCAAGTCGGTCTTCGGGAACCTAGAATGTCGAGATGGCTTCTGGATATTTAAAAAATCTGTGCACACATGCTTTAACGTTTGTTGATTGGCTTTGTTTTATAGTAAACTCTCAGACAGGGAAGAGTAGCTCCGGCCTCTTGAAGAATACTTCCTTCTGGGACATGGAACTTGTTGTGAGGCAAAAAGTTACGAGTGTTTTGGATTAACCAGTTCTTCCATCTCTAGATGGAGGTGTTACGCCAATATGACAGTGTCTTGTGTCCGTAGAAAAGAAGGGCTGTATATTATTATCATTATTGAAATTCTTACGATGAAAATTTCTGGTGTGATTAAGGAAAAGTTTATAGCGAGTAATAGGTGCATGTTGTAGCATTGGCAGTAATCTCACCTCACGTGTTTAGGCTTTACTGTTGTTTATCGCAGCCATACTGGATGCAGTTGTAGCAGTGTTCAGCTGCTAAACTTAAATACTCGTACATTAAGCAAAGCTTGGGGCACGCGGTGGCGCAATTGGATGAGGCACTGCCCTGCAAGCCGGAATGTCGATGGTGCCATTTGAATTTTTCATTAACGTAATTCTGGGGTCGACTCAGGAATATTTCCAAAAGGGGGTAAGGGGGGATAAATGCTGCCGGTGGTCAGGGCTGACGTTACCACCTTCGTGTGCCCATCCTCCTGGAACCCTCAGGGCCTTTCCAGGCCTGTACGAGCATTGTTTTACATTTAGCTGGTCGAAAATGCATCTTCAGCAAAACACGAGGGTATTTTTGATTTACGTTCTTTACGCCTCGTTGGTTCAGTAGTTTTGTCTATGGGGCTTTTTAGAGAGAACGTAGCACCAGCACAGTGTGAATATAAAGGAGGGTAACTGTTGCCTTCGACGGCTCTGAACTTCGCTCTCTACTGAAGTATGACGTTCTGAAGTCTGGTAGCAATTCATAAACCTCTCATAATGTTACGCCTTTCTTTGACTGTGCTTTGTCTGAGAAATCGGTGTTAAAGATTCGGCTATGGGCTGGCTGTCTCGTTTTCCATTTCCCGACAGTGGAAAGCAGATCTTCTTTTGAGCCCACCCTGTCTCCTATTCAGTGAGTAAAGGGGACTCTTTCCCCGAGAGTAAAGTGGCCGAAGCATAAAGCTGACCACTTATCTGCATCTAGTGCCAAAGTGAAGGATGAGTAACGTTGTACCTCCACTTGTCATTAGGCCTTCTTGGCTTGCGCAGGGACAATTTTATGTTTTCCTTCACAGTCACAGTCACAGAGTGTGACTTAAAATTGCATGTCGCCCTGTGCAGTTGTCAGCATCATCTCCGAAGATGTAAGTGTAGGTATTGTACGGTGAATGGACCGGTGGGGAGGATGCAGTTTGTATTGTAATACAGCAGGTAGAGGACTAATTCTACGACTGCCATGAGTCAGATACTTTAAAATCTTCATTTTCAAGAGTTACAAAAGAAGCTTCCAGCTTTCCAGAATAAAAGGAACGTGGGTCGTGATGCTGTAATTAGGGGAACAGTTACAACTCTAGAATAAATAATGTTGCCTCTTTGTGGAATATTCTGTAGAAAGTTTCTTATTAAGACTTGTCTTCAGACATATTTGTTTTATTGCATGATTGTTGATTTTGATACCACCTCTGTGCTGCCAATAAAATTTGCGGCAGAGTTACGGATTATGCGGAATTACAAATACGAAGAACTTCCACTTTTTTGTCGTAGAAACATCTCTGCTTTCTCTTCGTACATTATTTTCTTCTTCCGAAACTAAGATCTTTGGTTCATGCCTCAGGTAGCCCTAAGTGATATAAACTTATGTAACCCTTTAAAACAATACTGTAAACACCACCAGCTTTCACATTTAGAGAGTCTCTGTTTTCCCCATATAGTACAAATGTATTTCGTGTTTGCTATAAGGCATACACTTAATTTTTAAATAAGGTATGGATGATTTGCCTACTTTAATATATTAAAATATAGGTAATAAATCGCATTCAATGTAGTTTAAACAAAAGTTTCTTACTAAATAACTATGATATATTGTTACCTTTCACGTTTATTTTGTTTTGCTGTCTCAATGTCCAACACCAACCCTATGGACATAATAGCAGGCACGACACCAGCAAGCCGATAGTATCCGTAAATGTTTAACACGACAGGCAATGTAGGTGTAACGTAACATAGAGGTGCGATTGTGCAACCATTGTTGCAGCGGAAAAGCAATAAGAATCGCATATTCTGAGTGCGTGTTTGCAGCCTTAGCTATCTAGCATGAAATGTGTATACGGCTCTACAATATTTTTCCACATTATCTCATATACGTCAAGATTTTCGAAAATAATTTATCGAACACAAAAGGTGTGTTTTGATTTTCTCTACAACTTTTGTTTGATACATTTCTCATTTTCAGGAGAAATGAGCGAGATATGATTAAACATGTATATTGGTCTTCATGTAAAGTGTCCGCTATTCTTGTGGGATTTTAATGAAATTTAAATTTTCTCGACAGAGTTTTGAGAAATCCTCAAATATCAAATTTCATAAAATTCCGTTCAGTGGGAGCCGAGTTGTTCCATGCGGGCAGATAGACGGACATGACGAAGCTAATAGTCGCTTTTAGCAATGTTGTCAACGTGCGTAAAAGTAGATTGTCGTGTAAAAGCGATGATACTAGTAAATAATTCCGTAGAGCAGAAACATCTCAAGTATCTACTTGGCGCTCACCTGGCCGGAAATCCCCCGTCTTTTATGCCACCCGAATCTCAATTGCCGCTCTTTAGTCTAGTCCAAGCCTTCAGATCTAATTTCTCTGAGGAAGAGTTTGATATTCTTCTTCCGCTAAGGCCAACGTCTCCATTTTTTCTCTCTTTAAAGTTTTTCCTTGCCAACATCTACTGTGAAGAAAGAAGCAAGATGAGGCTCCGAAATTGTCGTCACAACCTACCGGACTATACGACTTCTTAATCCACAAGAGCGTAACCTACATTTTGATTGCCGTAAAAAGCGTCTAAAAAAATGTGTTGCCTCTTTATGTTTCTTGAATATCGTCTTTTCTCATTCGACGCTGGATAAAGTCTACACTTGTCGCACCTTCGGCATAAAATCAGCATCCTCGATTAGAGGAATGCAAGAAGAAGCGTAACAGATTAACATCATGCATGTCATTTGTATCATTTTCGAAAGAACCAGAAACTATTCCACGACCATTTCCATTTGCAATTTGATATTCTTTAACAATCTGCCATTGGACACTTTAGTAATCTGTGCCATTAAAAGCGTCGTTAAATAAGCCTAAGAAACTGAAGAAATAGTAGACAGTATCTCCTCAAGATTCTTGATCCTCTTTCCATCTTGTTCGACAGTATACGAAATGCCTGTTACAGTGGAAGCCCGGGTTTGACCCCATTTCAGGCCATGTGGAATTTGTGGTGGACAAAGTGACAATGGGACGGTTTATTTTCTGAATACTTCCGTTTTCCCCTAAGAGTGTCATTCAATTAATGCTTCGTGGTCATTCATTCACCCACTAACGACTCTGTATAACTTTATCAATTGACAGGTTTGTTAAATAACACACCCAAGTATTCAAATTATACAAACTCTGCAATTGAACCATGGTATTTAAATAGTCCTTCTGGAAATGTGTTCATTTGAAAAAGAACTTTGAACGAGTACACCGGAAGCTCATAATTTACATTTGCGTGATCTCATGCTGATTCAAATACCATTTTCGTCCCCCCCCCCCC
>Ga0209629_10002130_pt1 | contig 13215 bp, 10 predicted proteins | sample TergutCu122P5_FD_187286 | JGI IMG/M metagenome (GOLD analysis project Ga0209629, IMG submission 187286) | Cubitermes ugandensis P5 segment gut microbial communities from Kakamega Forest, Kenya - Cu122 P5 (SPAdes) (version 2) | ecosystem: Host-associated > Arthropoda: Insects > Digestive system... | reverse complement strand
TAATCTATGGGCTATTACAAAGCTTGTTCTTCCTTTCATTAAATTTACCATAGCTTCTTGGATCAAATGCTCTGTCCTGGTATCTACACTGCTCGTTGCTTCATCTAGAATCAATATAGTTGGATTTGCTAAAATTGCCCTTGCAATCGTTAAAAGTTGTTTTTGTCCTTGGGATATATTTGAAGCTTCTTCATTTAATACTGTGTCATACCCTTCAGGAAGTGTCCTTATAAACCTATCAGCATAAGCAGTCTTTGATGCCATGATGATCTCATCATCAGTAGCCTCAAGCCTTCCATATCTTAAATTTTCTTTAATTGTATCGTTAAACAGCCATGTATCTTGAAGAACCATTCCAAATGTCCTTCTCAAATCTCCTCTCTTGAAATCCCTTATATCCACATCATCGATGGTAATCCTTCCCGAATTAACATCGTAGAACCTCATGATCAAGTTTACAATAGTGGTTTTACCTGCCCCAGTAGGTCCAACTATGGCAATAGTCTCTCCTTCTTTTACATCCATCTGCATATCTTGAATCAATATATTATCTTTACTATATCCAAAGTTGACATCTTCAAATTTAACTTCTCCAGTGAGGTTCTTTACAACCTTCTTGTAAGTGTCATAATCTACAAGCTGACAAGTCTGCTTCTTTAATTCAGTACTATCTATGACTTTTAAAACATCCTCATCGGTTAAAGCTGATCTTTCTTTTACAGTAACTTCACCTTTTTTCAGCATCGCTTCAGCATACTTTTTATAAGTATCGTCAGTGACGACTTCTAGAGCTTCTCCATTTACTATTTCATTAAAAGGCAATAATCGTTTAGCAACAAAATCTGGTACCATGGCTTTCGCAGGTACTTCCTCTTCTTCACCAAGAAGTTCAAATACCCTTTCAGCTGATGCTATAGTTAATTGTATTATATTCGCTATATTCGAAGTTTGTGCAATTGGCATGGTGAATTGCTTTGAATAAGTTATTAATGCCTGAATACCCCCGAGTGTCAAAGAACCTGTTGCTACCTTTATACCACCTATTATACAAACTGCAACATAATTCAAATTACCAACAAAATTTATTATAGGCATCAAAATCCCTGAGAAAAATTGCGCTTTCCAAGCGGATTTATAAAGCTCTCCACTTATATCATAATATTTTTCACGAGAAATCTTTTCCCTTCCAAAAGCCTTTATTATTGTATGACCTGTATACATCTCTTCAATGTGGCCGTTTAAATCTCCCAAGCTATTTTGTTGCCTTGTAAAGTACTTTTGAGAAGCCTTTGCTGTAAAGGAAACAATTATGAGTGCCACAGGAACGACTAATACTGTTACTAAAGTTAAAAGAGGACTTATAGTGAGCATCATTATTAAAAAACCAATTATCTGTGTTATGGATGTTATAACTTGAGTCGCACTCTGCTGTAATGTCATACTAATATTATCTATGTCATTGGTCATGCGGCTTAATATATCACCACGAGGTCTTGAATCAAAAAACTTAAGTGGTAACCTATTTAGTTTTGCATCTACCTCTTTCCTCAAATTATATATTAGGTTTTGGGTTACCCCAGTCATTATATACTGTTGAAAATAATTAAGAAGTGAACTGATTAAATAAAGTCCAATTAGGATCAATAAAATCATACCGATGTAATTAAAGTCAATTGAAACATCAGGTGCTGCGGGATTGCTTAAATGAGTTATTTTACCTGAAATACCTTCTACAAGTTTATCTGTTGCTTTAGCCAGTATTTTTGGACCTATTATCGTAAAAATTGTACTCCCAATAGCCAATATAAATACAAATATTATCTGAGGAAGTTTTGGTCTTAAAAACGCAAGTAATTTTTTAAGAGTTCCTTTAAAATCTTTAGCTTTTTCAACAGGTCTTCCGGCAAAGCCCATAGGACCGCCACCGTGTCGTCTTACTCTTGGTCTATCTTGTTTATTCTCACTCATGCTATCTCCTCCTCTGACAATTGTGAAAGCACAAGCTCTTTATAAGTCGGACAATTTTTAATAAGCTCCTTGTGCGTTCCAATTCCAACCATCTCTCCATCTTCTAAAACAATTATTCTATCAGCATCCATAACTGTGCTTACCCTTTGCGCAACGATGACTAATATCGCATCTTTTACTTTATCTTTAAGAGCTGCTCTTAATTTAGCATCAGTTTTAAAGTCTAAAGCAGAAAAACTATCATCGAAAATATAAATATCAGGTCTTCTTACAAGAGCTCTTGCAATGGAAAGACGTTGCTTTTGACCACCTGATATATTAGTTCCGCCCTGTGAAATATAATCATTAAATTTATCTTCTTTTTCATCGATAAAGTCCATAGCTTGTGCAATTTCAGCTGATTCTTTAACTTCTTCATCTGAAGCATTTTCTTTTCCATATCTTATATTTTCAGAGATGCTTCCTGAGAAGAGCATTGCCTTTTGAGGAACAAAACCAATTTCATTTCTCAAATCCTCTTGAGAAATATCTTTTATATTAATTCCATCTATATCAATGCTTCCACTTTGAATATCGTAAAATCTCGGTATCAAGTTTACAAGAGTTGTCTTACCCGATCCAGTGGATCCTATTATAGCTGTTGTTTCACCTGATTTAGCTTTAAAAGAAATATTCTTTAAAGCAGGTTTCTCGGCTCCAGGATAGCTAAATACCACATCTTTAAATTCTAAAGTGACATTTTCATTTTTTGTTTCAGGCAATTTTAAAACATTATCTTTATCTTCAATTTTTGGTTCTATAGCTAAAACTTCATTAATTCTTGTCGCAGAAACCTGAGCCCTTGGAACCATTATAAACATCATAGTGAGCATCATAAACGACATCATTATCTGTATCATATATTGCACAAAAGCCATCATATCCCCAATCTGTATTGTACCAGCGTCGATAGCATGAGCTCCAGTCCAAATAATAGAAAGTGGTGTTACATTCATAGCTATGAGCATTATAGGACCTACAAACGCCATTATTCTAAATATCTTCAGTGCATTTTTAAAATAATCTGTATTAGCCTTATTAAATCTTTCGGCTTCATATTCATCTCTGTTAAAAGCCCTTATAACTCTAATTCCAATTAGTTTTTCCCTCAATACTTGATTGATTTTATCTAAGAATTTCTGCATCTTTTGGAAATATGGAATTGCAACCGATGCAAAAGTTACAATTATTACGAGAAGTATTGGCACTATAACTATTATTAACCAAGATAAACTTCTTGCTTTACTAACTGCCATGATTATTCCTCCCACAGCCATCATAGGAGCAGTAATCATCATCCTGAAAAACATCATGACAACCATTTGTACTTGCGTTATATCATTTGTATTTCTTGTTATTAAAGATGCAGTCCCTACTCTATCAAATTCTCCTAAAGAAAAAGTCTCAACGTGGGAAAACAACTTTCTACCAACGTCCCTACCAAAGCCCATAGCTGTTTTAGAGGATAAAAAGCTCACAATAAGAGTACAGGTCATGCTTCCTATTGCTATAAGCAACATAAATCCTCCCGCTCGTATAATGTAATTTTGTTGATATTTACTAGTATCTATTCCAAGTGCACTGTATTCATTTTTAATATATGGAGAAGTTGCTTGCGATAATAAACTTTCTGGAATACCTGCCATTTGCTGATCTACAGTATCTCTCATCTTTTGAATCTGATCAGCAGGCATTGCTTTCATAATCTGAGCAATTACAGTAAAAATATCTGCATTAGGATCTATTTTGCTCAACATAGCTTGCATTTGGGGGCTAGGAGCTTGACTACTATTATCACTTGACTTATTCATGAAAGATTGTAAAACTTTCTGTACATCATTATTATTTTCTTGCATGAGCTTATCTACTCCAGAAACGCTCATAATAGCCTTTGCCATTATAGGATCTAGAGTATTTATTGTATCTTTATCAGTAGTATTTAACACATAAATTGGTTCATTTGCGAGATCAGGATAGGTTTTAACATATTTATCATAATCTTGTGAGCTCTTATCGATTAATAAATAGTTCGCATCAACTATTTTCTTGTTATCATCAGTTAAAAAGATGCTAAGCTTGTCATATTCAGTTTTTCTCAAAGCATCAGGAACAGCGTTTACAATACCATTTCTTTGTATGCCATAGTTTACTATATCAGACATTATATTGGGTAAATTTAAATCTGCCATAGCTTGAAAAAACGCAAAAATAAATATGAATATTACCATTACTGTGAATGGCTTTAGGTATTTTAATAACTTTAGCAAATGTCATCAACTCCATTTTCTATAATTTATTTTTTCTAAGCTTTAAAAATTCATTTATCTTCTTTAATGAAATAATTAAGCGTATTACCTCCTCATTTCCCAGATATTCACTTAACTCGTTAACAAATTTTACCATTTCATCAGCATGTTTTGTATACAATTTTTCTCCTTTTTCAGTTAATTTAACTCTTATAGCTCTCCTATCTGTTTCATCCATAGTTCTTACCACAAAACCTGCTTGTTCTAGATTTCCTATGGTCTGAGTTATGCTTGAACGAGTCACACTACATTTTTCGCTCAATTCAGATGCTTTTATCCCGTTTTCATTTTTATTAGTTAGTTCTTGCTTTAATACATTTAAAAGCATGATCTCTGAAGGTGTTACTCCAGGCTGGATATCATCAAAATTTGTCCTTTTAAATTGTCTTAAAACATCCATTAGTTCTCTAGCAAGATCTGTACTATTTTCTTCTTTCATTTAGCACTTCACCTCTTGATGTGATAAATCGTTAACTAAGTTAATAATTAAGTTACTTAACAAATAATATTATAATTATTTATTTTAAAAAATCAATAGCATTTTAAATTTTTTTTACAATATAAGTTACTTGTACAATTATTTATGCCACATATGGAACTAATTATTCAAATATATTATATAAAAAAATACCTTTGAAAATTTTTCAAAGGTATTAAGCATCCATTCTTTTTAAAGCTCCATTTTTCAGATCGACTAAAATGACTTCCGATCCGATTTTCACTATTTTACCCCACTCAATTTCAATAAAATCATTTTTAGAAAACCAACCTTGTTTTCCAACTGGAATAATTAAATATTTAATTCTATTGTTTATACAGTCAATAACATAGTCAGCTATGTAGCCTACTCTACTGCCAGAACTAATATCGATTAATTCTAATGTTTTAATGCCGTTTAAGGAATGTAACGAAAAATCCATTAGACCTCCATAAAAAAGTTTTAATAAATTATATTTAAAATATAAAAATATAGAACTGGCATCATCATTATTGACTATATAATTTTCTAAATTTACATGTGCTTTCTCATGTTCTTTAATGCATTTTTTTCAAGTCTTGATACTTGCGCCTGAGATATCCCAATTTCATCTGCAACTTCCATTTGCGTTCTCCCTTGGAAAAACCTCATGCTGAGTATTAATTTTTCTCTTACGCTTAGTTTTTTCATAGCTTCTCTTAAAGAAATATTGTCCAGCCAATTTTCGTCTTTATTTTTAGTATCTGATATTTGATCCATAATGAATATAGAGTCTCCTCCATCGTTATAAATGGGCTCGAATATGGATACCGGATCTTGTATTGCATCAAGAGCAAAGACTACTTCTTCTCTGGAAATATTTAATTCTTTAGCTATTTCTCCAATAGTTGGTTGTTGATTTTTTTCTCTAACAATTCTCTCTTTTACTTGAAGAGCTTTATAGGCTATATCCCTTAATGACCTACTTACTCTTATAGAATTGTTATCTCTTAAATATCTTCTTATTTCCCCAATTATCATAGGTACAGCATAGGTCGAAAACCTTACATTTTGATTTAAATCAAAATTATCTATAGCTTTTATGAGTCCGACACATCCTACTTGAAATAGGTCATCCGGGTTTTCACCTCTGTTATTAAACCTCTGTATGACACTTAAAACAAGCCGCAGGTTGCACCTAATGAATTCATCCCTGCAATCATTTTCCCCATTTCTCATTCTTTTAAGGAGCTCTCTCATTTCTTTCTCTTTTAAAACAGGAAGTTTTGAAGTATTAACTCCACAAATTTCAACTTTATTTGATATCATCGAATTCGCCCCCTTTAAATGACTACAACCTAATTATTATCTGTTGGAGGCTTTTTTATACCATGAGACAAGCTAAATTATTCTGCTAATCTCTTTTTTTAGTCTTTTTATTATTCTTTTTTCTAGTCTTGAGATATATGACTGAGATATTCCAAGATGGTCTGCCACCTCTTTTTGAGTGAGCTCACCTCCCCCATCTAAACCGAATCTTAATTTTACAATTTCCTTCTCTCTAAAATTCAATTTTTTTAGTGCGAGATTCAATAAATCCTTATCTATTTCTTCCTCTATTATGTCATATACGCTGTCATTGCCTGTACCTAATATATCTGACAATAAAAGCTCATTACCATCCCAATCGGTATTTAGTGGTTCGTAAAATGAAATTTCAGCTTTTACTTTATTATTTCTCCTAAGGAACATAAGGATTTCATTTTCAATACATCTGGACGCATACGTTGCAAGTTTTATGTTCTTATTAGGATCAAAAGTATTTACAGCTTTAATAAGCCCAATAGTGCCTACAGATACTAGATCCTCTACATTTAAGCCAGTGTTTTCAAATTTTTTAGCGATGTAGACTACAAGTCTTAAATTTCTTTCGATAAGATCCTTTCTAACAGAATTATTGCCATAAGATAATTCCTGAAGTAAAACGACTTCTTCTTCCCTAGTCAGGGGAGGTGGGAGAGCATCGTTTCCTCCTATATAGAAAATCTTTCTACAGGTCTTTTTAAATCTAACAAAAAGCCTATTGAGCAATATTTTTACATTTAACATCTTCGCCTCCTAAATTAAAAGTGCTTTATTGAGTAATGCTTTATATTCATTTTCTTTAGAAAATTTTACATCAGCTATCGCTATAATCACTTCCTTTTCCATGAAGTTTCCATCTTTATTGATCGCAAATCTTTCAGGCTTAAAAGCCTTCATGGTGCCTTTTGTACCATCTGCAGTGTTATAAGGAATTAAGTAACATTTGTCTGCATCTATAAGAGCATCGTCGATTAAGTCTTTTTCTAAAAGGACAACGGGTAGATTGGTAATGGGTTCTTTTAATTCATTTCCTGTGTCTAAAAATGAATTTATCTTTATGCATTTATTAAACATATTTATCTCTATTTCGAATATATAATTGGTAGTAGATATCCTTTCTTTTAAAAAATAATATAGCCTGTCCAAAATTAAGATTAAAATCATGATTCCAGTTATAATATCAGTAGCTCTTATTCTATATATAAAAAGGTATATGGTGCTCTTGCCATTTATTTCTATAAAAATCATGAAACCTGCGAGCAAAAAAGTAAATGATAAAAAAAGCAGGCTAGATTTTAAAAGAAGCATCAAATTTTTATGACCAACTACAACAGCTACCATAAGTAATTCAACAATAAGCTTAATAAGTAGATTGCTGAGGATAATATTCAAATTGCTATATAAAACTAAAAGTGCGTAAACTGTTCCTATGGAGGATGATAATAAACACTTTTTGTAATTCATCTTTATACCCAATGATTTAACTAAAACAAATAGCAAAAATAAATTAACTATAAAATTACCGAAAGAGAAGATATCAACATAAATCACCATATTGATCTCACCTGATATTATTATAATACTTATAATAGGAAATATTTGTCATAATATATATGTTAATTATATTTAAATTATTTATTTTATATAAAATATGAGTAACAAAATTCTTTAAAAAAATTATTTTTTTTAATCATCTTATTTTAAATAATTCATATAATAAATTATAAGTATTATGATTGAAAGGATTATATGCATGAAAAAAGAAATTGAAGAAAGGATAATAATTGGTGAGGATCTTAGACCAAATTATAGACTTAAAACTGATCGTACTAGAATTACTGCTGAGGAAATACCTTTAAATCACTCGCCGGAATTCATAGAAGAGATGAGAAAGCAGGAAAGAGATGTCCTCATCAGAAGATCTAAAATTTTCAATGAAAAGCCCGAGTATTTTAGAGATGTTCAAATGATCGATATCGATATAATAAACGATGATTTCGCTCCCTGGAATCTGTTTGAATGGCCTTCTAAAATGGAACAAGTAGATCTCATCCGATCAATAGAAAATATAGGCTTAATTTATCCTATTTATGTCACGGTGTCCAAAGATGGAAGATATAATGTGATAATTGGAAGGTGCAGACTTCTCGCCTTTTGCGATATATATCAAAAAACTGGCGGACTAGATAAATATAGATATATTCCTTGCTATGTGATACCTTTTGAAGAAGTTGATGAATTGTTTATCAGATCTATGATGATAGAATCGAACATCTGTTTCAGAAAAATTTCTAAAGGTAATATGGTAAGAGCACTCTTAGAAAACTACGAGATCATGAAAAAGGTCAAAAAATATCGTAATGAGTCTAATATCGGGATGGAATTGTCGAAGCAGTTTCAAATAAGTGAATCCACAGTTTTCAATTATCTTAAGGTCAAAAGCCTATGTGAACCAGCTCAAACTCTTCTTTACGATGATGAGATCAGCATGCAAGTGGCAACTTATCTGACAAAAGTTCCAAAAGATAAACAAGAGAAGATCTTAGAAGCTTGCGGAAAAGAAGGAGTAAAGGCGATTTTCAGATTGAAACTCTTGACGAGGGATGAAAACATAACTATAGAACAGCTTCAAAGGGAAATAAACAGAGTAAATTCACTTATGCCTGAAAAAACCAGAATTGCCATCGAGGTGAGCAAAGTCCTTTTAAATCCATTGATGCAGCATCTTTTAAATTTTAAAAGAAATGAAGCTGCAGCACAAGCCTCCAGGATGCGAGGCAAATTCGATAATGTATTTAATGTAAGATTTAATGAAAAAGATCTAGTGTATTATAAAGGCATGATCGATGAAATTGTACTAAAGAAATTAACGTCAAAAACCTTGAGAAATATGTCAAAAATAAGATAAAAATTTACTATTCACTATTACCATTATTCAATATTCATTATTCACTCCTATTTGTCCCTCCTAAAGAATCGAAAATGGTCAAAAGTCCTATTGAACCATTTATGTAAACCTCTAAAAGGCCTGTGGACTGTTTGCTATGCAATAAATAAGAATCCTTCGTACATAGGTTCGTTTTATAAAAAAATGTATTAAGCATTTTGTCTAAATTTATCGAAAGAGTTATTCGCAACCTTAGCTTTAAAATTTAATTTTTTGGAGTTAACTATTGATTTAGTCTTAATACAAAATAAAATTAAGTTGTAAAAAAACAAGGACACAATTTATAAACTGCGTCCTGTTTTCAATCTCAAGATATTAACAACTATACGTGATAAAAACCATGCTATTTGTAGCTGGTTGTGGGCATCATTAGAACAAATATAGGCTGTGTACTGCAACTAGGCATTGAAATACTTTTCGGAATACATTTCTGGATCTCAGCTAAATCTGATGCTGGCGGTACACCGTTAACAGTCTGCAGAACGTCATCTCTATCATAGAACTTGCCCTGCCCATTAATATAGCTCACATAAAGCTTAGTAGTCCACCCTTGAGTATCTATCCAAGGTCCTGTACCGACTGAAATGCCTGTACCATTGATAGCACTCTTAATACCAACGCTTGTCGGACCATCAACAGTTGAAAAGCTGTTGATGTAAAGATCTTCGATTTTTACATTAGGTTTGTTTGGACACTCAACAGCATTGTCGATGAATATACTTGCACCGTCTGTTTTGGTAAACACATCATATATACCCAGACCAACTGCATAGTGATCTGTCACGTTATCTGCAACTTTATACTGTGCGTAACCATTCACCGTTCCATTGTGGCTCATGTAATCATTTTGATTAGTTGGATCATAAGGAGCCTCGTTTTGGAAGAAATACATTCTGCCGCGCTCACCCATCCAAAGAGCAGTATATTTCTGGAAATGCTCATCAAAGAGTCCATAAGTAGTCACATCATTTCCGGAAACAATCAGCCCGTAATCAGCAGTATTTTTAGACCATCCAACCCCATTGCCGTGATCAGCTCTCCAAATCCAAAAATGATCACCGATAACATTGTTGCTGTTGATCTGCACCGCTGTGGATACATTCACATTCCCATCGAGAAAACCACCGACACGACAGATAGTATCAAAAAGAACAGTAGGATTAGAAGCATGGTTATTGCATGAGCCGGTACCACCAACTCTAAGCAGGTATTCCGAACTATACTGAGCATCATACATAACACCAGCTACTGTTACACCATCTATATCATCGATAAACAGCGCACCATATTTATTATTTGCGCTTGGAACCAAAGTAGCGTATCCTATGCCAAGTACAATAGCATTCGGTTTTGTAACATGAATAGGCTCGTCCACATAATATATACCAGGGGTGAGAAGGATGTTCTTGCCACAGATAAGTGCCGCATTGATGGTGGCTGCAGTGTCCTTGCCAGCCTGTGCTATGTAAAAATTGCTGATGTCAATAGATGTCCCCTTACCCATATTAGTATCAGACCAGGAAGTACCTGTTGCATTGCATCTCAGTGCAGGAAGGAATACCTTATATTCTCCATTGTCCATGTAGAGGAAAGGTTTCTCGCGAATGACTGGAGTATTAGCCACTACCACGTTGGTGCCGCCGCTTGTGTCCTTATTAGAGCCGTTGTCTGGAATGTTTCCTGTGCAACCCTGCATCATATTTACCATGGTAATACCGTGAACACCGCTAAACTCATCGCCGTTTAAAGCACTGTTCCTCGTGTAGAACTGCTGCCCTGACCATGAGCCGACAGATTTGGAGAACCTGCTATCTGCGATAAAACCACCACTTGCCCAACCGTAGTTCCAATCAAGATCAGTGTTACATGTGACATCTAATCGACGCGCTGGAGCTGCTTGAGCCACTGCCCATCTAAACTCGTTATCATAAGATGGATTGCTATTGGACTGGTTTACCTGTACGTTTTCAATGGAACGCCAGAAGGTACAAGTCGCATTGTTGTTTTCAAGATGAGGTGGTGTGAGAATCGTTCCCAATTTTACGTCAGTTGGTATGCTTCCAAGGCCGTAGATGCTGGTGTAAAATCCGATGTTACCAGCCTTATCCATCCATTGATAATCGCCTGGTTTAAACATAAGGGCATAGCGCATGGTTCCAAATTGTGCGTCGAAAGTGGCAGCATTGCCGTTGAATCCGACATCGTGAATTGTGTTGATTTCGTTTACCACATCAGTAACATTATCGTACTTGGCATCATAAAATAAAGTATTATCGCCAAACATCTGGTTTTCCAGCGAAACATACTGTACTGGGTTGCCATCAGAAGGAGTAATGCGGTAGTAGTTTTCATACTTGTTTGCGTTCGGTTTACAGTCGATATAAGCAGTTCCAGATACAGTAGCTATATCTGTATAAGTACCGAGTCTTGAACCCGCATGTGCGATGGTGTAGGAAGAAGCACCTGTCGAATTCCATGTAATGGACATGCTGCTGTTTTTCCAAACAATGTTGGTCCCATTAGTAGCTGCCATTGCAGGTTGGGTAAAAAGTGGCATAAGTGTTAAAGCTAGCACCAGAGCCATAAGCACCGATACAAACTTTATTGTTTTTTGCTTTGCAAGTAGCATTGATATACCTCCGTTTTTTAATTTTTCTATGAGTATATTTTAACTTATTTTTACTTTTTTTCAATATAGAGTCTAAAAATATTAAAAAATTCGTTCTATAAAAAATTTAATAATTTTACAAATATTTGTAAAATTTTTATTACATATATTTTAAGACTTTCAAAAAATTCATTATTTTATTATTGATAAAGGATGTAGAAATCATTATAATACCATTAGAATCAAGAAATCTTAGGATTTATAAGGTGATTTTAAAATGACATTTATAGAATATTTAAAAGAAAAATACGGTTATAATGAACCTATATATGCAGAAGAAATCCAATTTGAAAATTACTCTCATTCGTGGATTTCTAAGGAGCTGAAAAAACTGGTGGATAGCGATGAAATAAAACGTTTCGATACTGGCATATACTACTTAGCTAAAAAAATGCCTTGGGGCTATTCCAAATTGAACCCACGAAAAGTAGTAAATCGCCGCTTCATATCTGATGGCGATGATGTTTATGGATATGTCGCTGGACTTTCATTGCTGAATATGACTGCATTGTCAACACAGGTTCCTAATCTGATTGAAATTGTAACTAATAAAGAGTCCACTCGCATTCGCGATATTATGATCGGTAATCAACGTATTAGAGCAAGGCGCAGCCGAACAACCATTACAAAAGAAAACGCAAACACTCTTCAATTTCTTGACCTGATGAACTTAATTACACCTTCTTCAATGGATGAAACCGAAAAATTCATGCTTAGTAAATATATCAAAGCATCAGGCGTAACAAAAAATATGATATCACAATATGCTCACTTTTACCCAGCAAGAGCGATTAGAAACTTAATTGAAAGTGGGGCTGTTTATGAACTTGCATGAGGATAAAAATAACACAAAAGAGATCAAAGAGATTATTAACGGTAAAATATATTATATGGGTGGAACTTTTACCCATGCTGCAGTTATTAGAAGATTAAAAGATGAATTTACATTCTATTTTCGCGATACAGGTAACGAAAAATGTACAGTATATTCTGAAGGGTTAAATATTTTTTTAGACAAAGCCGATAATAAAAATTATGTATCCCCAGATATTTCAATAATATGTGATGAGTCGAAAGCAGTTAAGAGAGGTTATAAAGGAGTTCCTGAACTAATAGTCGAAGTTCTGTCAAAAAAAACCATGTCTAAGGATAGAGGCGATAAATTTAAGCTATATGAAAAATCCGGGGTAAAGGAATACTGGATTGCTGACTATAAAAACAAATCAATTGAACAATATGTACTCGAGAACGGCAAGTATAATCCTCCAAATACAGTTGTTTTAATGGATGAAGATGATTTTGAAGACTTAACAGACACCGAAAAAGAAAGCTATGATCACACAATAAGCCTTACCATATTTGACAATTTGAAAATAAATTTAAATAAGATATTTCTAAAAACAGATATAATAGATTAGCTTACTCTATAATAAATTAAGTCCAAAAGCTTTGCATTTGGACTTAA
>Ga0209629_10002129_pt1 | contig 13216 bp, 7 predicted proteins | sample TergutCu122P5_FD_187286 | JGI IMG/M metagenome (GOLD analysis project Ga0209629, IMG submission 187286) | Cubitermes ugandensis P5 segment gut microbial communities from Kakamega Forest, Kenya - Cu122 P5 (SPAdes) (version 2) | ecosystem: Host-associated > Arthropoda: Insects > Digestive system >... | reverse complement strand
CAGAAAGCCGTGACAAGTACATTAAACACCATTGCAAAGGACGACTTCTACAAAGGCATCCAGAAGCTGTATGACCGTGCAAATCTGTGTGTGCAGTTAGAAGGGATGTACGTCGAAAACTAAACAATAAAAGTGTCACTTTCTTTCACGCATATACTTTTTATAATGCCAGTCCTAAAACTTAGTAGACGCACTATGTAGAATTTTTGAATGTTAAACATGGTGGTACGTTAAGAAACCACTAGGTTTTAAAAGGTTAATATTATGCATAAATCATTCGTGGACTTTTATAAAAATAAAAAGATCATTGTTGGACTGTTTTGTAGGTGCTTAAGAGTTTGTAGCGGTTTGGAGGGAAATTGTTCGGGGGTTTTGGGATGGGCTGTGAAGATACTATTTTTCCTATGTAAAATCATGTGAAGTGCTGTATCGCCGATATTTTGCTATCAGACCCATTTTCAGGAACGAAATTCAGTCGGATGACAAGGGGTAACTACGGAGAAACATAAGCAGCTCTTTGGGTTGGTAGGACGTGAATATGTGAAGGCACATCGACAGATGTCCGTGGTAGGCGCGTTCGCAAAATTGCGATAAGCGACTATTAGCTTCGTCATGTCTCTGTCTGCTTGTCTGTCCGTCCGCATGGAACAACTCGGGTCGCTCTGGACGAATTTTCATAAAATTTCCTATTTGAAGATTTTTCGAAGATCTGTTGAGAAAATTCAAGTTTCATTAAAATCTAACAAGAATAGCTGGTACTGTACATGAAGTCCTATGTACGTTTATAATAATGTCTCGCTCATTTCTTTCATTGAATGAGATGTTTCAGACAAAATTTGTAATAACGATCCTTTTTGATATTATCCTCCCATCTACGTCTGGGCCTTCCAAGTGGTCTCTTTCCCTTAGGTTTCCCCACCTGAACCTTGTACACACCTCTCCTGTCTCCCATACCAGCAACACAGTATCTGGTGAGTAGTACAGATCATTAAGCACTTCGTTATGTAGTTTTCGCCACTCCCTTGTCACTTCGTCCCTCTCCGGCCCAAATATCCCCTCAGCACCCTATTCTCAAACACCATAAGCCTACGTTCCTCCCTCAATATGAGAGACCAAGTGTCACGCCCATAGAAAGCAGTGGGCAAAATTATATTTCTGTATATCTTAATTTTTAAATAATTGGCTAGCAAACTGGAAGAGAAAATATTCCGCACCGGATGATAGCAAGCATTCCCTGACTTCGGTCTGCTCTTAATTTCTTCATGAATGGAATTTTTATTAGGGTTGTTCCCAAATATTTGAACTGTTCCACCCTATCAAAGGATTTATCTTTCTGTATGTTGTGATTGTGTGAACTCAGGACTGCCTATTAGAGAAGTCTGTCCAGCATTCTGCATCGCAGAAACAGCAGTTCGACCGAGGTTAGCTACCGGACGTACGATTATTGCTCATCTAGGCAGACGTGCTACCTTCAGCGATGACTAAGAATAGGCAGACTTGCTTGGAAGTTAGCGAGTATGTTGTGTGGTTGAACAGCCGTGTAACCTTAATTTGCTAAATGGCACGTTTTGCTGAGGTACGCAGAATCCGACCATTTTGCCTCAAGTTCGTGTCGGCCTGCTGAGTTCTTTGTGGTTTTATCAGCTGACAGTTGCACCGAGACGCTCTTTTCCAAAAGCAAGTTCACGCTGGTGCATGACAGTGATTGGTTGTGCCTGTTCACATGTTCGTTCGGTATGCTGTGTGTTGCTGTGTCGATTTGTGAGCAGTTGAATACCAGCATTACTGCGTTCTCTATTCAACACTTGCGTTTTATTTCTGCTCTCTTAACCAACGAACGATCCAACCAATCAAGCAGACAGTCATTATTGAAAAGCCACTCAAGCCAGTCAAAAAATTCCCCGAATTTTTTGGACCCCGAAGGTTCATTACAGTGTTCACAAGAGCGCACATTTTGTCCCTATCGGGAACCAGATTAATCCACTCACTTCACTGTCATTTTTTGAAGAGCCATTTTAATATTGCCGTCCCATCTGCATCTAGGTCTTCCAAGTGTGCTTCCTTCTGTACGTTTTCGTAACAAAACCCTGCATGTATTTCCCTTTCCCATCCGTGCAACATGCCCTGTCCAGAAGTTAAAAAGTGTTAATGCCACGTTTCAATATAAACTAGTCTTTTTTATGTATAAGCCGGATGTTGACCCTATCGGGTCGAAACATGCAGCAGTTTTATACAAACAAATTTTATTGTTTATTTTAGGGCATTATTGTCAGGCTGCGGAATGTATTTTATCAACATGGCACTACCATATGTCGAAACGTGTGTAACTTTTTCAACAGATACGGCGTATCTTTCCGCAAGACTCCCGCCTTCATTAGCGTCGTTGTGAGAGCCTCATCATGCAGATTACACCTGATTCTGCCGGTGGTATATTCAGTCCTAAGTTTTCACTTCTGGAATTGTTTTGCTACAGGAAGTGGGGGTTTGTCAAGTCCGGTGATCCGGGTGGCCGCAGTCTTCCTGATGAATGGGATGCAGCGTGTTCTTTTAGGCTATGGTTTCATATGCCTCGCGTTCAGTTCGAAGCCTTCATCTCTCCGCGTTGGTATTGTTTTGTGTATCTCTTACTGACTTCTTGAATCGTATTGTTTAATGACGCTCTCAATTAGCATAGTACAGTCGGTATTGGATGAGGGAAATGTGACTTGGACGTTGGTGGAATGTTCTGTAAAATGAAAACCGAGGCACTTGGAGAGAAAAGCTGTCCCATTGCCACTCTGTCCACCACAAATCCCACATGGCCGGTCCTCTGATCGAACACGGGCGTCGGCGGTGACAGGCCGGCGACAGGCCGTCTGTCCCGTGACTAGGCCCCGGCTACGCGTGCCCTTTCTTTAGGTACATAAGATTATGGGCAAAGTAAGGTCAAATTGCGTTTTAATGAGATTCGAGGTTCACATGCACACACACACAGTCGCACAGCAGACGATCCCGTCAGCAAAGTAGATAGGGGTTAAAAGGTGAAATCCACCCTGCGACATTCCATGAAGGCCCAGAGGGTGAGTTCTGCTGTGCCTCTAACCTCGGCGGTAAATGGAGGTGGATGGTCAGCACGACGCTCCGGCCGCTTTACTCCCGAGAAAGAGACCTGGTACCCATTGAATTGGGGTGGGGGTTGGGTGTGGGCCCGGTCGCAAGCAGATTTGGAATTTTTCGACAAATTTTCGTAGAAGTCCCCGTCATTAAAATTCCGCCTAAATCAATCTGGTTGGAGCCGCGTTGATTTCCTGACTGTGTGCCCCCTTTTGCAGCTTCTGAACGGTTCGACCGAACTTAACGAAACTTGTTTAACACCTGCGGCCATGGCTGATGTCCTTCTAAGGTCTTCCAAACAAGTGCGTGGGAAGTGCCTTCGCATTCCACGCACTGTCACTGACTTCTGATCATTGCACGGTGCAGGCATGTAGTTTGAAGTAGCGACACTTTCCGTAAATCATGTACAGATGGCTTAATAGAACGCATTCCGTTGTGTTGTGAACTCAATAAAAGCCATAGTCATCAAACACAGCGTATATTTCGTCTAGTGTTGCGGAATGAATCAGTCATGGTCCTTTAACAAGAATTAAGTAGCAGGTTGTGAGCAATACAACCCAGCAAGTGGATATACATGGTACTGATATGTTAATTTATTGTATTTTAAATAGCTTAGCCTCCTACTACTCGTACATATTTCGGCTACCTGTTGTGGCCATCTTCGGGGAGGTGTTCTTGAAAGGCGTATTACATAGTACGTCAGACAGTTTGCAAATATAAAAGGTTGAGTTTAAACAAAAAGGTTTAAAGTCTGTGTTAAAATATAAAATACAGATAAAACTGTTTGTGTCGAATCGCGTGTTTTTATGCTGTGACACCGTCCAAACGGAGGTATAAGGCTACGCCGTATATAATACAACAAATTTATGTATCTGTATATGCACTTGGCGGTCTTCTCTCTCCTAATGAATCATCTGTGGATGGTCGTGAATCACTTAAGTAGCAAGTAGTATCTTTTATTGCAAATATAGATATGTAAATACATAAACGTGAAGTCATGCTGACGGCAGTTTTATCTCTTTATTGCCTAGCCTTGCACGCCAACTGTTTCTGTATCAGGAAATTGCAACAAGGGACGCTGATCACGCCGGCAGTTGCTGATTTGTGATTGGAAACAGGAAACAGGGTACAATTTCCGCTAGGCTCGTGTCACTTATAGCTCCTTGCCCATAATTAAAGGTGGGGAAAAGGAGCTGCCTTTTCCTTGTAACGTGTGAAGTGACTCTTTTGCACGTAGTTTGGTGTGAAAGTTGTGCCTCGCGTTTCTACATTCCCTGCAGTGATGGGCGTACGAACTTTTGTGCGGGAGCGACACTGCGACGGGTCAGGACCGTGAAATGATGCAAAAACGTGCCGCTTTTGTGGTGATAAGAGTTCTGTGGAAAAACGTTCGCGTGACTTGTGTGAAAATTATCTGTAGGTGCCGGTTTAATAGCGGCAGCTAAAGGCTTTTTGAAGTTAAGCATGTTCAATAAACCTGCATCCACATCAGATATGAGATACATAAGTTCGCGGCGACAGATACGAGCAAAGTGTTAAAGTAGGAAGCACTGTTCGTGCTGAATAAATCTATCCGCTTTCAGGCCTGGACAGGCCAAGTTTAGTGTCCTCGGAGGTAGAGGCTCCCAGAATTTCTAGACAGTAGGCACGACGCATGGATAGGTAAGGTCAGCCCTATGCGCCGACCGCCTTTACCCCCCTGGAGATATCCCTGGTACTAATTTCTGTTAGAGGCTGAATCGACCCCAGGGCCATAGTGCGGCAAGAAGGTTTATGTCAATGAAGAAGACCAGTGACCCCATCGGGAATCGAACCCGCGGCCTTCCGGCTCGTAGCGCAGTGCCCCAGCCAACTGCGCCACCGCGTGCCCCCTTGAAGTAATACGTGTTCATAAAGTTACGACGAAATGTTCGTGATAGCCCAGTGGGAGTAGAAATGTAATTCATTTGGAAGGCATGGGCTTTGTGGTGCATACGTGCCGGAACTCCAGAAGCATGCAGGATGTCCCACGGCTTTGTCGTAATTTGAGGCGATGTTCCGTGCCGAATGAAAAAAAAAAATTGAATCATTAACACTTCGATTCTCATCAGTTACAGAGATTTAGGTGGGGGATAAGCCAGGCTTCTTTAAAATTTAATCACGATTAAGACTCTTGTTATGACAATGAAATACCCTTCGTGTTTGCTTCTGACTTTATATACCCCGGACTTAGAAACGGGTTGATTTTCACTGCTGTACCAAATACTTTAAAGGGTTCACGTTCAGCCTTGGAACACGTTCTTCGAATTAGCACTTGTGTGACGACGCATTTTTGTCTCGGTCGTAGGTGCATGTGGCCACATCAATATTGCGACCAATTAAATCTCCACGATTATTCTGCTTGCGTTCCTACGTACCGTAACGCGTCGACGTAAGGTCCTCTGACTACGCTGACCTAATCCGCTTACACCCCCATTCGCCATGGCAGGTCCAGCTCAATGAACGTCAGCCCAAGTCCAGATGGTCTAAAATCGTGTACAGCGTTGGCGTGTATTTTATCGTTACTATAAACGTGTTTATAATGTGTAAATCACCATAATAACTTACCCCTCCTTATAGATCTGTAACCGCTGAGAATATTTCCCATGTTGATGGACCTTTCACGTAAACGACCTCCGGAGTAACCCCCGTGGCGTTACGTCTTGGAACACCCTGTATGTGCGAATGTCGTGTTATGCGTTTGCTGGAGGCAGTTTGATATTGAAAGGGTGCTAATTATATGAGAACAGACTTCCTTCTGAAACTTGGGAGTATTCGGCTGCTGCTGGCTGTACGGGCTGTTTGAGACAAAACACCTATATACTTGTGTTGGAAATGATTAGTCGCAAGATATTACATTGTTAGATCGGCTGTGATGGACAGATGAAAGTAACGGAAGCTGGTAACGTTAGTCTGAAGTATCGATTGTAGTTATATGAAAGCATTAACGGGCTTAAAAATCGAAGGCTAGAGGCAAGACAAGAAAACCAAACGCTCTGAAGTTTCCAAACGAAATATTCACAGAGATCTCTGAATAAACTAACAGAGAAGACCTTCAGCGCAGAACACCTGAACAGCCTTACAGGAACTGTTTGCTGGCTGTTCGAGTCGTAATATTCCGTCGTGCCTTGAGTCAGCGGCCGTGGATTTCCCGGCGTGCGTTACGAAGTAACAGTCCCCAGTTGAAGTTCTTTTGGCACGTCTTTGGCCATAGATGCCAGATTCGTGAATAATGCCACGAAAGCGCCGAACACGAGGGTATTTGTACTCTATTTTTCAGCATTCCACGTGAACACGCACGCATTTTCCAATGCCTCCGTGTCTGAATAACAGATTTACGGTCGATCGTAATCGATATCTCGTTATTTTACGTACGTTATCTCGTGCACGGGGTATGTAACGCTCGATTGCTTTTTCAAGACGTCAACTTTTTCTTTGGCCTCAGCTACTACCTCGGACAACGCAGTCGTCTCCATTACTAAGGCCAATCACGGCGAGGTGTTACCGTCAGTGTAGGTGCAGGTCTTCGAGAAAAGTATGGTTTTCTTGTCCGATTTAAGCTAAAATCGCATATGTGTTGACACACTTGGTGAGCTGCCCCGTATGGCACAAGGAAATCCGATACAGCGGACTTAGAGCAGCTTTTCGCACGTGCTTTGCGAACAGTGGTGACAGTAGCGCCGTAAGTGGCTCTCAGTGTCCGTATTACGCAACCTCGCATCGGCAGATAAACCGTTTGACGCTCTCCAAACATCGACTTGGGACACTTCGGCGAAAATTTGAGCGGTAGTACCGATGATTATGAATATTCGGCTGTGTCAGAGCCTACTTTACGTGCGGTCATAAACCTGCAGGGGTGCCCAAATTGTACTATAAAATACCGCACAATAATTCAGTGGCTTGGGTGTGCCACTTATTGTGAATTTTACGCGTGCGGCCCGCGTTTCAGTCCAAAGTAACGGTTGTGGCCCTTTGCCCCATGTCTAGTGTTAGATGTGTGCGTGACGTCATCGTTCCCGTTTTGTTTTTTTTGGTCACACTAACTACAAAAGAAGCCTGATGGACAATAATGTTATTAATGTTGCGTGTACAGAATTTTTGGGGAGGAGGAGGAAGCTGGTGTCTAATCATCTCAGCAGAGCATAATGTCTTAACAGGCTATCTTAACAAGTTCAGAATTGTCGACTGATTGTAGAACGTTTGGCGCGGACCTGGTTTCCGAGAATGCTTTCAGCGTAGTTTGAACGCAGTCACTAATTGGTTTTCTTTTTCACGTGGGGTGGTGATGATACATTTATATCACCAACTGTTTGCCAGCCAGTCTAGGTCTGCCTTACTTCTTCTACATACCTTGTAAACGTCGAATTATGTGCTCCCTGCACTTGTCCGGTGAATGACGATTAGTTTAGGTAGTTATATGTGTAGTGAACAAAAGTTAAAATAATAGTTGTTTCTTAGGTCTCAGTTCGTACCTCACAGAGAACGTAATCTGCCTGCGTTATAAAGGGCCCACACACGTGAATGTGTGTGTATGTGTGTGACCTTAACGAAAATCGGAATTTGTCCAAGAATTTGTGTGAAAACCCCGTACGAAGATGCACGAACATTTGTTCGGTGAGAGTCGTGGCAGTCCGTGCGGACAGTTCGAATTGATCAAGTAACGTGCAGCGTGTTGTACAGTATATGAAGTGGAAAATCGGCGAGGAACATGTAGGGAAAATGGCGGATTTTCACCAGGCACCGAATAATTTGTTGGGGGGGAGGGGGGTTCTCCTTGTGGGTGGAGCTGATATAATGCAATCTTGGACTACTGCAGTTGATATATGATGGTACGATATTTATTTACTGCAGTTGGGTTTCCACCCGGTGGCAACGGTCGGTAAACTTGTACAAAAACAGGAGACAGCTATAACAAAACACAAAACAATACGAAAACAGAATACACAAAATAGAAAATAAACATACAAAACAAGAAAACTAACATACATTGAATATTAAAAAACTTAAGTCCAGTAATAAAATAGCAAAGAGAAGCAAGTAATGATATTTCGTACTGCACAGAGCCTACATCCAGCTACGTAACTGTAAATCACTGATGATAACACACATTTCACCCATGATCATCAGTTCAGTTCACTACACTCCACTCCCCATTTTTCACTTCCCTGCACTTTCGGACGTTTCGTCACCACCCTTCAAAAACCCATCTCTTAACGTCACCTATAATTACTTTCCTAATCCTCTTTCTAAAAATATGCGGTTTACAGGGGAAAGTCGTTGACGCCACTGCAGGCAGTTGGTTCCATAATTGATTGTCCTATTTACAAAGCAGTATTTACCGATATACGGCCGAGGAGTTGTAATTGGATTCCCGTCGAAGTAAAAAAAAACGTTCTTCAAAACCCATTATTCCATTCAGTGGATATCGGGGAGCTGTTGCTCAACGGATAAAGCGGCCGGAAGCGTGAATATAACCATCTATTAGTACCGCGGGAATGATTGGAGCCACACTTCCACCCCATACACCTTTATTGCTTGCACAGGGAGAGCTTAGCATGGGGTGACGTGTAAGGGATTTTACCTTCGATGGTAGGTGGTAGGGTAGTGGTTAGCTGCTTTCTCCGGCCACTTGTTATGGGTGTCCATTTGTACAGGTGGCTGGGTGCTCCGCACCAGTTCCAGTAGTCTGTTCACTCGATAGCCTAGTGGACATACCGACGAGGGTACAAAGCTGATATCGCAAGTCGTGTTTTGTACGCGTCCGGGCCATATGGTTTATTGAATTGAAGACCAGAAATGTGCAGGTTCGGTTAATCTGAGCGATAACTGTAAGGTAGCCATGGCGACAAGTAGTTAGGTGCACAGAATAATGCTTTTAAATTAGGTGGATGCACTTGACCAACACAGCGTGGGTAGAGTCCAACACTCGCGACGACGGTCTGGGGAAGACATATAGATCCTGTCAACAATATGAGTCTCTGTCACTGAATGACCTTTCTTTTTTACTGGTCGCCATTTGTCGTTTCATTTGTAACAAGCTTAAAGTCAAAATTACGAGGGGGCGATGATAAGTCCTTAGCCCGACCAGGAAGGAAACAAGCTACAGCGACCAAACTCGGGATTTATTCAACGTACTCCCCACGAAGCTCAATACACTTCTTAGCCCGTTGCTCTAACTTTTGCAAGCCGCTCAAAAAAAATTCAGAAGGTTGTCCTGCCAACCAGGTCTCCGCGGCTGCAATGACCTACGCGGCGGACGAAAAATGGCGACCTTTCAGTTGTTTTTTTCAGTCCAGGAAACAGGTGGTAGTCCGACGGGGCCAGATCCGGAGAATATGGTGGGTGGTCAAGGCACTGGAAGCCCAGGTAGGCCAGTTTCTTTTGGGTTGCAAGTGCCCGGTGAGCCGGGGCATTGTCATGCAAGAACAAGGCCCCCTTGATGACCTTCCCGCGGCGTTCTTGCTTCAAAATGTCCTTCATTTGCACCAGCAGAGATGAGTAATACTCCGCGTTGATAGTTTGGCCCTTTGGAAGGTAATAACTGAGGAGGATGCCGTCTTGATCACAAAAAATCGAGGCGAGAACTTTTCCAGTGGATTTTGCACTCAGAATTTTTTGGGGGCGGGGTTAGCCGCTATGCCGCCACTCCATTGATTGTTGCTTTGTCTGCGGGTTATAGTGATATAACCAGGTTTCGTTCATGGTCACCAATAGCGACAGGAAATCATTTGGATTGCGCCGAAAAAAATCCGGAAGTTGCTCAGACGACGTTGACGACGTTTTTGATCCGCGTTCAGGCATTTCGGGACCCAGTTCGCGGAGAGCTTCCGCATGTCCAAATCTTCATGAATGATGGACCCAACCCGCTCACGTGAGATCCCCAGTTGCTCAGCTATTGATTTATCCGAAATCCGGCGGTCTTCCAAGATTAGCTCGTGAATTTGATCAGTAATCTCCGGGGTGGTCCACTGTTTTGGGTCGTCTAGGACGAGGCGCATCACAGGTGGAAAAATCACCACGTTTAAACTGGGCCATCCAGTTTTTGACTGTGGCATGCGATGGTGCATGTTCCCCTAATGTTTCTTTCAGAATGCCATGTATTTCGTTCGGCGCCTTGCCTTGCAGGGGGGTTACTTGATGACAGCTGGCGTCTCGATGTTGTTGAAATTGCGTGCGTCGCCTGACATGCTTCCTTTCAGCCTCTGTAGCAAGAAAATACTTGCAATTCGGCACATGAACAGACCCCTCTTTCCAACAACACCATAGATTCCGTCCTACATCGCGAAGTAGGTCGGGCTAAGGACTTACCAGCGCCCCCTCGTACAAATGATATGGTAGTTGCAAAATTGAACAGGATGAGGACACTTGGAAATATAAAATAAGATAATATGAATTTTTCAATTCACATTGTCTGTCCATCATGCTGTGCATCTCGGAAGCTTCTAATAGTAGCGAAAAAACTAAATACAAAATCTTTTTCTTTTAAGATGAAGAAGAGAAAAGGGTTGTTGATTTTGGTGTTCCTTGCGTCTGTTTGCATCCACATAATTTTGTTTCCAATTGTGGCCGCACATAGAGAAAACTGTGACTAACTTTCTAGCATATGGGGAAAAATTGCATAGACATTTCTTGTCAACCTTGTGGGAATTAGTAGTGCTGAATGACTTATTTTTATTCCAACTAAATGCATATGTTTGCATTTAGTTGGAAGAAGAAGAAGAAAAAAGTGACTGCAAGATGTGTAGAGTTGACAGCATCAAAATAGTAGTGCTGAGTTGGTATGATGTGGGGACAACACAAACTGTTCAGTGCACTTTGGTGTTATATCTCTATTGTTTTGGCATAACACTACCGGTGTTGTAAACAAACTTAAGAAGTTGTGCACTGTATTTGTGTTTTTGTTACTACTATCAACATCAGACCATACAGTTGTGTTTTTATCTCAAACTGCTGTTGTTATATTGACTTATTTTATGTGGTAGCTGGGATATGTGGCACTTACGAGGGAGAAGAGAAATGCTTACAGAGTTTCAGCAGGGAAACCTGCAGGAAAGAGGCCATTTGCAAGATCTAGGCATAGAAGGGAGGTAATATGAAAATGGATTTTAAACAAAAATAGGATGGAATTGTGTGGACAGGATTCATTGACTCAGAATGTGAACAGTTGGCAGACGGTTGTGAACATTGTAATGAACCTGTGAGTTTGATAAACCTGGGGAGTTTGACTAGTTGGGAATGTATTAACTTTTTATGAAAGGCTCATTTCCATGGAATTAGTTATTTATTTGCATGATTAGCATGCTGCACAGGGTTCGTTTATTTTATTGCATTCATAGCGATGGGTTAACCTATTATTAAAATGTGAAGGTGTTGTATTTGTCCAGTCTCCAAAGAAATGTTGTCAGGTTTTCTTTGACATAGAACTTGCATTATTGAAGGTATCACCGTTAGTTTACATCAATACATTTCTGGTATTTTGGACTGTGGACAACACATTCTCATAGAAAATCATGGCTTCTTGCCAGGGACTCATTGCAGTAATCTTGCAAGTACGTATATTGTGTTTGACCTACTGACCCAAATATATACCCAGTACATGTATCATCCTGTCCAGTTTTATAAATACACAGGTTTATGGGAGTCTAATTGGAGTTGTATGCTTGTTAGACATTTTATCTGATTGCTAGGAATCTGCTGGCATTGGCTGATGCGTATTTCGAGGAATTACCACAGTGGCAAGCGTTGTCAATGGTTAATGTCTGTACCACTACTGTAACATAAAAGAAATATTGCATTTTGCCAACTCAGTATACAAGCTGCTTTTTAACTGACCTGCAGTGAATTGTGGTCTGTTCTTTGTGTGTATTTGTACGTATACATGCATGAGATTAAGTTGGTGAAATATGCTCATGTAATTAAACAAAAAGATATGGATATAAATCAGTACAAAACCTGTTCCACAGTACATGCACTTCACTTAACAGCCGTAAGTAGCATCCTAATTGGAAAGAGTACAGAGTAAAGTCATATCTGTGGGTGTTCTTTGTAAGATCTGCAGTATGAAATTTGACTCCAAGGTGCAGGAAACAGAATAAGTTAATATTTTAGATGCACATGTACTTTGTTTTGTTGGATGATTTCCGTGTACCTTGTCTGAATACTGTATGTTTTATGTTTAGAGAGTTGCTGCTGCCCCCATTTGTAGTTTAGGTTAGGTTACATTATTTTCCATTATGTTACATTACATTAGGACTGATCTGTTATTGTACTGATACTGATACTGAATGGTTTGCTGTTTTGATGGTGATTACAATCAAACTTGGGCTTCTTGTAATATTAGGCTACTGTGCTAACCACTGGACAATGGTGGTTTTACTTTTAAGATACCTGTTGGTGTAACAGCAACTTATAATGACCTGAAGACATGAATAATGCCAACCATTGAAACACTGTGAACACCAAATACATGCTTCATGGTTGCACCGTGCATCAACAATATCCAACACTTTATTTTCCAACTAATGCACACAACATTAAAAAAAGTAGAGTTATTAAAACATTTTAAAATAAGGAAGCTGCTCCAACATGTTTTGGTTTACAAAGAAACCATCATAAAGGAGCCACAGCCAGTACTTAGCTAAAATTACATGCTTGGTTCAGAGTGGATACGTAGAGCTTGTACAAGACGTCAGTGCTATGGCTGCATATTGTGACCTGTGAGGCGTTTGTTCTGTGCACTGTGTGAGGGTATACAGTATACCCTCACACAGTGCACAGAACACATGCCTCACAGGTCACAATATGCAGCCATAACACTGACGTCTTGTACAAGGTCTACGTATCCACTCTGAACCAAGTATGTAATTTTAGCTAAGTACTGGCTGTGGCTCCTTGATGATGGTTTCCTTGTAAACCGAGACATGTTGGAGCAGCTTCCTTATTTTAAAATGTTTTAATAACTCTACATTTTTTAACGTTGTGTGCATTAGTTGGAAAATAAAGTGTTGGACCAAATGCATGCGTTAAATGTTACAACATCCAGTTGATCCAATATGTACATTAAGGTCATGTGGGAACTGTCTACCAAACAACGTCCCACAATCTC